>Ga0222659_1001071_pt1 | contig 11724 bp, 6 predicted proteins | sample AntAcemetagen547_FD_179850 | JGI IMG/M metagenome (GOLD analysis project Ga0222659, IMG submission 179850) | Saline water microbial communities from Ace Lake, Antarctica - #547 | ecosystem: Environmental > Aquatic > Non-marine Saline and Alkaline > Saline | place: Antarctica: Ace Lake | collected...
TCAGAGACCTGGGAAACCGGAAAAGCCTACCTGAAACTCTCCTAACAAACCAAAATACAAACACACTAAAACCAGCTCTCAGCAGAAGTCAGAAACAACTTTTACAGAAAAAAATTTGCGCGGCCACGCTTCAACGGTTAAAAGACGCTACCTGACTTAACTATGAAAGAGCCAAGACGAATTAATCGAGCATCAGCGACTGGTCTGGAAAAGCAAAGGGGTCGGCTGAGGATGAGCCTTTTCCTAGACGATCTGAAATCCATCCAGATAGTCCAAGCTCATTGAGCCCGTGACTCGACCCAAACATGCCCAACAGACCTAAACCATAACGCACTTGAAAAGCCATGACCGCCATTCTTTCGCTGACGATGAGGAGATCCTTATTTGTCTTTCTCACCACCGTAGTACTTCAACTCCAGATTCTCTGCGGACAGGAAACCAAACGCATCGCGATTGTGCGGGATTCCGACTCCGCCCATTTTGACAACCTCATCGCGGGCTTTGAGGAGGAGCTTGCGATCCTTGCTTCGGATGATTACCGATTCGAGACGGTTGATCGGTTCAACGCGAAGGGAGATGGAAGTGCGATCCGCCGGAACCTGCTGCAAGCGCTTCAGGATCCTAAAATCGATGTGGTTTATGCCGCCGGAATTGTTTCCTCCCACATCAGCGAGGGTCTTCCTCAAGGCCTGCGCACGAAGCCAGTTGTCGCGGGTGCCGTCGAGTTCTCAACTCTGAACAATGAGTCCATTTCAAAAACCGGCACTTCGAAGATCCTGGACTTTACCTTTGTGCTGGAGGCACGACGGGTGCAGGCGGATCTTGCGGAGCTATCGCGTCTTTCCGGGGAAAAGAAGGTTTATGTGTTCATCGACCGCCTTGCGATCGGCTTCCTTACAGAAAAATTTTCAGAACGGATACTGGAAGCGGAAAAACGGCTTGGGATCGATATCGTCGTCATTCCCGCCGGAACGACAGCGGCCGCGACACTCGCAAATCTTCCCTCTACGGCGAAGGCGGTTTACATCCCCATCATCAACGGGTTCGCGTCCGGTGAGCGGAAGAAACTCATCACAGGACTCAACAGTCGCAGGGTGGTTTCGCTGTCAATGCTCGGTGAGGTCGATGTGATGAACGGGGCGCTTGCGAGTCTTTCCGCTGACAACCGTCTCGCGCTCCAGCGCCGCACGGCGACCAATCTCCATCAGATATTTTCCGGGATCTCCACTGATGTGTTGCCTGTTGTCTTGAGAAGCAACGATACCCTGAGGATCAACATGAGGACGGCGAAAATCATTGGCTGGTCTCCCGATTACGAAACGCTTCTGTCGGCAGAGCTGGTCAACATGGAAGCGATCCAGCAATTCGATGCCGAGCTTTCAATGGAAGATGCGATGCGACTTTCCGCCAAAAACAATGCAAACATCAGGGCATCCAAAGCGCGTTTATCCGCAGCCTACTGGGAAACGAAGAATCTGGAAACGCAGCGTTTCCCCCAGCTTTCCGCAACTGGATTCGCTGGAAGGAGTGGTATATCCGACCGCATCAACAAACTCTCGGAGGCGAACACTGACAGCCTATCCATCGGGGCAGAAGTTTCCCAGCTCCTCTACAGCGACAGGCTCACCAGCCTGATCCGCGCGAATACGCAGGATGAAGCTGCCTCCGCCTTCGATCTTGAATCCGTGCACCTCGACAGCATGCAGGAAACCGGCAATGCCTACCTCGACTGCCTGCTTGCGGATGCGCTCTATGAAATCGAAAAGGAGAACCTTTCCCTCGCAGGGCAAAACCTGAACCTCGCAAAGACACGTCGCGACATCGGGGCTGCGGAGCCTTCCGAGGTCTTCCGCTGGCTTTCGACCTATGCGGATGCAAAATCCAATCTCATCCAGCGCGATGCCAGCCGGAAGAACGCACGCTTCGCGCTGAATGTCTCACTAGGGCAACGGGCGGGCACGAATTACAAACTGCAGGACATCAAGCTCGGCGAGAAGGACGTTTATTTTATGGATGAGGTGCTCCGCCCGCTGATCACGAATCTTGACCAGTTCGAAAAATATATCGGTTTCATCAAGGAAATATCACTATGGCGAGCACCGGAGATTTCCTCTTTCGACAGGAGCCTTGCGAGCCAGGGAATTCTCTTCAAGGAGCGTGGCCGCCGCAACTTCCGCCCGGAGGTTTCATTGAGCGCCAGCTTCACGCGGCTCATCACGGAGACCTCCCAGAATTACGATGGCCAAAGCGAGTGGACTGTGGGGATAGGCTTCAGTATGCCGCTCAGCGAGGGCGGTCTGCGCAGGACGGAGCAGGAGCGCATCGCCGCAGTCATCCGCCAGCTTGAGGCACAGCGCGACAATGCAATCTATCTCATCGAGCAAAGCGCCCTCACCAACGCCTATCAATCCGCAGCCAGCCACCCGGCCGTCCGTCTGACTCGCGATGCCGAAGCGGCCTCCGAGAAATATTACCAGTCCATCCAGGAAAAATACCAACGCGGTGCGGCCTCCATCCTGGATCTGTTAGACGCACAGACCGATCTGATAGCTCGTCGACAAAGCACGGCTTCGGCGAAATACGCGTTTCTTTCGGACACCATCGGCATCCAGCGATCCATGGCATGGTTCGAGTTTTCCAAAACGCCTGAGGAAAAAGCCAAGTGGGAGCGCATGCTACGAAGTTTTCTCCAAACAGGATCCCTCCACATCGAACACATCACCAAGCAAAAGCAATGAGTCACCACCGTCTTGCAATCATATCCATGCTCGCCCCGCTTCTCATGGTGGGTTGCCGAAAGGACGAACCCACGGTTCTCAAGAAGACTCGGCCAGTCATCGTTCAGACCGTCCTCGAACCGGTTGGCGACGACACACGCACCTTCACCGGCATCCTGACATCAGCCGATTCCACAAGCCTCGGCTTCGAGGTCTCGGGAAGAATCACACAACTCATCGCGAAGGAAGGCCGGAGCTATAGCAAGGGAGACATATTAGCCCGGCTTGATGTGGCTAACCTCGAATCCGAACTTCGACGGGCTGAGGCTGAAGAGGCTCAGACATTGGAAGAGCTCAAACGTATCCAACAGCTTTACGAAACTGAAAACGCCAGCAAGGCAGACCTCGACAATGCGATCGCAGCCCAGCGCATCGCCTCCGCATCGGCCGAGGTCGCGAGGAAGAGCGTGAAGGATGGAACGCTTCTGATGCCCTATGACGGTGTCATCGAATCTGTCAGCGTCGATGAACAGAACGTTGTCGCAACGGGTGCGGAGGCCATGAGCATCCGGGGGAACGGCGCCATGAAAGCCAGGGTCGGAGTCCCTGCGGATCTGATCGGCAGGATAGAGCTGGGGATGAAGGGCAGAATCCTGGTCAACAGACTGACCAAGGTGGCGCTTCCTGCCACTGTCGAGCGGATCTACCCACAGGTCACAAGCAATGGAACCTATGATATTTCCCTGCTACTCGATGAAGTCACGGAGGGTTTTCTCGGGGGAATGAATGTCGAGGCGGAGTTGAAATTCGAAGACCCGGATGCGAAAACCGTCCGGGTGGATGCTGCTGCGGTAAGTAGCGGAGCCAACGGGCAGAACTACGTGTGGGTGGTCAAGGAAGGCGCGGAAACCACTGTCAGCAAGCGCCCGGTCACCATCGGGAACATCCGCGAACGCGGGGAGATCGAAGTGCTCGATGGGCTTGAACCAAATGAACGCGTTGTCATCCGCGGAGTCAGTATGATCACCGAAGGGATGGTCGTCACCCTAAGCCCAGCGTCATGAATCTCGCAAAAATCACGCTGCGGAACAACCGCACGAGCCTGATCCTTTATGCCCTGTTTCTGCTGGTCGGCTTCCAGACTTTCCTAACGATAGGGCGGCTGGAGTATCCGGAGTTCACCATCCGCAACGCGCAGGTCATCACCTCCTATCCGGGTCGCACGCCGATCCAAGTGGAACAGGAGGTTTCTGAACCCCTCGAACAAAAACTCCGGCAGATGGCGGAGGTGAAAGAGATCACATCCACATCGAAAAACGGACTCTCCATCCTGAAAGTCGAGCTTAAGGACAGCTACTTCGAACTCCGCCCGATCTGGCAGCGGATGCGGAACAAGGTTGCGGAAACCAAACTGCCGGAGGGAGCCGCCAAGCCTATCGTCAATGACGAGGAATTTACGGAAATTTTCCCTTACATCTACGCTATTTCCGGAGACGGCTACACGAACAAGGAACTTCACGACTACGCGGAAATCCTCGAGAACAACCTGCTTGGCCTCGACGGAGTGGCGAGGGTCGAATTCCACGGTGTCCGTGAAGAGAACGTTTTCATCGAGTTCTCCAGCAGCGAGCTGGCTTCGTATGGCTTCACGCCCGATGGCATCGCCGGCCAGATCGCGGCGCAGAACACGGTCGCCTCCAGCGGAAACGTGCTGGTCAGCAAGGATCGGGTCACGGTGACGACCAAAGGGGAATTCAACAGCCTAGATGAAATCAAAGCACTCCGCTTCGCCGCGATGGATGGGAAATCAACCATCAAACTGGAGGATTTCGCGACCGTCACCCGCGGATACAAGGATCCCGATACCACCCTCGCGCATCTCGACGGCCAACGTGTCATCACGATAGCAGTCTCCATGGTTAAAGGCGGAGTCGTCACTGAAATCGGCGACACGATCAACGCGGAGATCGAGCGGACGGTGGACGCCTTTCCCATCGGCCTGGAGGTTTCCAGCGTCTTTTTCCAGCCTGAATACGTCAGCGCATCGATCAATGATTTCCTGGTAAATCTGGGTCAGGCTTTCTTCTTCGTCGTGCTCGTGATGCTGCTCTTCGCCGGTCTCAGACTTTCGTTGGTGGTCGGCGTGCTCGTCCCTTCCGCGATTCTTTTCTGCTTCACCTTCATGCCTGCGATGGGAGTGCAGTTGGAAATGATGTCCATCGCCGCCCTCATCATCGCGCTTGGGCTTTTGGTCGATAACGCTGTCGTCGTGAGTGAGCAGATCCTCGTCCGCCTGGGCAAGGGAGATGACCGCTACACCGCCTGCACAGAATCCGTCGGAAGCCTCACCATCCCGCTCCTCGCATCGAGCGCCACCACCATCGCGGCCTTTTCCACGGTCGCACTCGCGAAGGGCAGCGCCAGTGAATTCACCTTCAGCCTGTTCGCGGTGGTCTCCATGACGCTCCTCTGCTCATGGCTGCTTTCGATCACGATCATCCCCCTTTTCTGCTATTACTTTCTCAAGCCTCTCAAAAAAGAAACCATCATCGGACGCCTTTTCCAGAAGTTGTATTTGCCTTACGAAAACTTGCTGCGCTGGTCGCTGAAAACGAGAGTCGTCGTCCCCGCGATCGTCCTCGCCCTGACAATACTCGCCGGCTTCGGCTTCAAGCTCATCCCGACCATCTTTTTCCCACCCAACGAACGCGGACAGTTTATCGCAGATTTCGAACTCCCCCTCGGGACGGACATTCTTGAAACGGAGGAAGCCGCGCTCAGCCTCCAGAAATGGATGCTCGAAAACCATGGAGATGAACTCCGCAATGTCGCCGTATGGGTGGGCAATGGCGGGCCTCGCTGGTATCTCTCGCTCTCCCCGGAGCCGGCGAATTCCAACTACGCGTTTTTCAACATCCTCACCAAATCAGGCGACCCGGCGGATGTCGAGAGGCTCAAGAATTCCGTGAGCAAATATGCCGGGGAAAACTTCCCGCAGGTTCGTTTTTCGGCAAAAGCCTTGGAATCCGGGCCACCGGTCGGCTCGCCCATTCAGATACGTCTCTACGGGGAAGACATGGAAATCCTTTACGAATATCGTGACAAATTGACCGCAGCCATGAACGACGTCCCGGGCATCTACGATATCAAAGACGACTGGGGCGCATGGGTGAAACAGATCGCCGTCATTCCGGACTCCGTGAAAGCCAGTCGGCTGGGTCTCGGTACCGGAGACATCGCCGATGCCCTCTCGACGCAATACAGCGGCATGACTTCATCCACCTTCCGCGAGGGCGAGGACACCATCCCCATCGTCGTCCGCAGCTACGAGGATTTCAGGAAACATCCCGAGCGCATCCGCGACATGCCGATCTACGGATCGGATGGAGTCTCCGTCCCCCTCGGCCAGATCGCAGAAGTCCGCACCGTGATCGAGCCCGGCTCCATCCTGCGGGAAAACACCATACGCACCATGACGGTGGAAGGCGAAGTGAGCGGCCGCTTCGCCAGCGAAGCTCTCGCCGATCTCATGCCGAAGCTCGATTCCATTTCGAAAAGCATGCCCACCGGCTATCATTTGGAAATCGGCGGTGAGCAGGAGGAAAGCGCGGAGTCACAGAAAAACATGGCCTCCGCCATGCCCATCGCCTTCGGCCTGCTATCCCTCGTCCTCATCAGCCAGTTCAACAGCATCCGCCGTTTCCTCGTCATCCTGCTCACCATCCCGCCCATGATTGTCGGAGTCGTGCCCGGCCTGCTGATCACCGGCTCCACCTTCGGCTTCATGACCATGCTCGGCATGATCGCCTTACTCGGGATCATCGTAAACAACGCCATCCTCATGATCGACGAGATCAACCTCCAGTGGAAAGACGGAACACAATCCACCGATGAGGCCATCATCGCCGCCGCCATGTCACGCCTCCGTCCCATCGTCCTGACCACCGTCACAACCATCATCGGACTGGTTCCACTGGCGATTTCCGGAGGTGGCATGTGGAGCTCCATGGCAAACGCCATGATGTTCGGCCTTGGCTTCGGCACCATCCTCACCCTCGTCCTCTGCCCCACCCTGATGAGCCTGTTCTTCCGGGAAAAAACGGACGGAACCGATGAGGAAACCCCAGCTCCCGCCCTGGAAGAAACGCATGCGCCAATTTCTGAAGCTTGAAAACAAGGCAAAGCTCCTCCTTGCAGCAGAGCTCGCCTTCATCCTGTCCTCCATAGCTTGGGACACCTTCGCCATTTTTTGGCTGGGCTTCGTCTTTCCCATCTTCTTCGCCATCTGCGCCTGCGTGCTGGCCGGTGAGAAACGAATGTTCTACCCCTACATCGCGCTCGCAGCAGCAGCCCTCATCGCCGAGGCCCTACCCGATGGAACGATCGTCAGTCTCGTCCAAGCCACTTTCCATATCGCAGGATTTTACCTCCTCGCTCGCGAAGTCCTCCGACACAGCTTCTTTCGCAACAACGTCCCGCCAACGGATCGCGTCCTCGCCGGAATCGCCGGCTACATCCTCATCGGCCTTTTCGCACTCCTCATTTCAAAAACAATTTCCGAACTCCAACCGAACGCCTTCCTCAACCAGATCACCGGTGCCCCAGCCACCCTCGCCGATCTTCTCTATTTCAGCTTCATCACCCTCACTTCCCTCGGATACGGCGACATCGTCCCCATCACCCAACCCGCGAAAATCTTCTCAATTCTGGTAGCTCTCAGCGGGGCACTCTACCTCGCGGTTTTCATCGCTTCCCTGATTTCAAGAAACCACAAGACCCATGCGAATTGAGTTTGCTTGGCGGTATGGAAACCATTCAGTATTCGCAGATCTTTTGAACGTCCCCAAAGCTACCGCTATTTCGTGGGAGCGTGGCCTCCGTTCTCCCTCCGGCGCTTGCGTGGCTTCTTGACCTCGCACCGCTCTGGCCGGGAGGGGAAAGAGCAGAGGCACGAGAGTCATCCATTTATATCTTCCCGAAGATCACGTCATTTACCTCTTCCTGCTCTTCAAGAAATCCGACACCGCAAACCTCAGCAAATCACAACGCAACCAACTCGGCCTGCTAGCCGACCAAATCAAAGCCAGTTATGCAAAAAAAACGACAAAATCCCTGATTTCAGTTTCGACGATCTTCTCGCCAGCATGAAGCAAGGCGCGGATCACGCCTCTGGGAAAATCACCGCACGGACTCATCAACTGACAAAACGCGCCGAGGTCTTCTCCAGTGAGGAAATCGCCGGAATCCGCAAGCAAATGAATGTAAGCCAGTCGGTATTCGCAGATCTTCTGAACGTCCCCAAAGCTACCGCTATTTCGTGGGAGCGTGGCCTCCGTTCTCCTTCCGGAGCAGCGGTAAGGCTCTTGCAAATCGCAAAGAATCGCCCCAAAGCCCTGTTGGAAACTGCGTCTCACGCGTAGCCTCCTCATCGGATGCCCTGAAATGCACCGCCTCCCATGGGATCGATTTCAGCCGCATCTGGCCCCGGGAATTCTGGCAGCCGCAAAAGAACCGCGGCTTCAGAATTTCGTGAAACAGGGGCAGCCTCCACTCGCCTGATGCGCTGGATGCCGCTGAACCACGAGCGGGGAAATGCCGGGAAGATGTGATTTAGCTCGGACTGATCTCACCTACGAACTCCTAAGCAAACCGCATCTCCAGTCGGAAACGCGGCTTTTTATTGAACTGTAAATCAGCCTCCTCAGATCCGCGGATAAACATGCTTTTTGACTCATCGTCCATGGACCTAACTGCGCTTTCGGCATGGACTTTGAGTCATGTTGAAGAACGACCCGCTCCTGACTTCGTTGGGGCAAAAAGTCCGCTATCACCGCGAGACAAAAACCATCACACAAGAGAAACTCGCAGAGTTTTCAGGGTTAGACCCAACGTATATCAGCGGAATTGAACGGGGTTTACGTAATCCCGGTTTCAGAAATGTCGCGAAGATAGCGAAAGCACTTGGACTAACGACTTCCCAACTCTGCGAGGGGGTCAATCTATGAAGTCGCGAGAATTGGATTGGCTCGGATATAAGGCTCCGGCAAAGATTAACGAAGTCTTAGCGGTAGCGAAAAATACAGAACCTACCTCGAGAATTTCAGAAGATTTATTGGCATTGCTAACTCATTGGAGTGTTGATCCCGAAAGCTCAATTCGAATGCCCGATTCGAGAGCGACGAAAAAGTGGCGGGAAATAGTAGAGGAGGAAGGACTCATTCCCGCTAAGATAAATTCAGCATCTCTAGGCGAGACCCAACTGGCCTTTGGCGATCTACTGCGGGACTCTGTTCCTTTCCCGCCGCCTGAAAAACCGACATTCACCTTCATAGATCTGTTCGCAGGAATAGGTGGCTTTAGAATGGCTCTTCAAAATGTCGGTGGTAAATGTGTATTTTCCAGTGAGTGGGATAAAGCAGCTCAGCAAACTTATTTTAGAAACTATGGTGAACTTCCATTCGGGGATATCCGACAATTCACATCTACTACAGTTTCAGACGAGGTTCTAAAACGGTGTATTCCTTACCATGATATTCTTTGCGCAGGCTTTCCCTGCCAGCCGTTCAGCCATGCTGGAGTCTCATCGCGGATGTCTCTCGGGCGTTCGCATGGATTCGAGTGCACCACCCAAGGAACTCTATTCTTTGATCTTATTAGAATTGCGAAGGTGACACGTCCAAAAGTTCTATTTTTGGAAAATGTGAGAAATTTAATGAGTCACGACGGCGGTAAGACGTTCGAAATTATTAGGGAGACCATCGAACAAGATTTGGGATACTCATTTTTCCCATGCAAAGTGGACGCGCGCACTACTGTCCCGCAGAAACGCGTCCGTTGTTTTATGGTGTGCATAAAAGATGAGAATACGGCTTTTAATTTTCCATCTTTTGAAGGCGACCCACTTCCTCTGAGTTCAATTTTGGAACCTGAAGAGAAAGTCACCGAATTTACCATTTCGGACAGGATGTGGGCGGGACACCAGAGAAGAACCAAAACGAATATAGCTAGGGGAGCTGGGTTCACGACCTACGCGGCCCGCCTTGACGAGCCATCTAACACGATTGTAGCTCGCTACTGGAAAGACGGCAAGGAGTGCTTGGTTCCCCAGGTAGGGAGAAACCCCAGGACATTGACTCCTCGTGAATGCGCCAGACTTCAAGGTTATCCTGAAGAGTTTGTTTTACCCGACAGCAAGAAGCATTGTTACATGCAGATGGGAAATTCAGTCGTAATGCCTGTTGTACAAAAAATCGCGGAAGAAATCGTCAAACAGGCTCTATAAAATGCAATTCACCAATCTACATAAATTATTTTTTACCGCTGAAGATGGCGCCTATTCCAGAGTAACCGAGCGCGAAGTATACGACTCACAGATTACGCTGACTGACAGAGAGGCCGATATCGTCATAGAAACGCTTGGGCGAGAAAATATCCAACGTGGAAAGGTCGGGGATAACCCAGGAAAAGCGTTGACTTCGTTCAAAATAGTCAGAAGTGCCACTGCGAAGGCAATCTCTCTTAATTTGGTTTTCCCTAAAGCAGAAAAAGATGAGCTGCGCCTTTATCTCAGGAAGGACTCATTTAAACCAGAAGCAGACCAGATTTGGTTTCTCTTTGTCCGAGATGAGATAATTCATCTGGGGTCTATGGATGAAGTAGCTTGGAGATCAATCGGCAGAAACGATGAGGACGACTCAGTTTATCAGGATCTGGTGATAAAGGCATCCCAACCAAAAATCCTAACGCCCGAGTATCAGAAAACCGCCGCGACGTTGATTCAAAAACGTAATCCTGTGCTAGCGAAAGAACGTTTCGACATAGCGGGATTTCAGTGTGAATTGAGCAGCGAATGCCGCCTCTTCACTTCGCGAAGTAGTGGGAAAAATTATCTCGAAGCTCATCATTTCATTCCTTTGGCCTTTCAACCGTTTTTCCGAGAAAGTCTCGATAGGCTCGAAAACATTGTCGCTCTTTGTCCTTTTTGTCACAGAGCGATTCATCATGCAGACGTGGATCACACGCGCTCGTTAATTGAAGATCTAATGATCGGACGTGCTGCGTTATTTGATCAATTTGATATCGAGAGAAGCGACTTCTACGACTTCTACAACTGCGAGGAAATTATCGCAGCTTCATAGATAGAATATCTTTAAAGAAGGCGAGCTGAAAGTAGCTTGGGATTTTTCCGACCAGCCATTTACGCGATTCAATCGTCTTTGTCGTGCATTCCCAAATCGTCACGACGTTCCATCCCATTGAGGTGAGTGCCTTTTCATTCCGCAGATCCCTTTGGCGGATGGAGTTGATCTTTTCCTCCCACCACTCTGTCCGTGTCTTCGGAAACCTGAAATCGGAGCAATTGGCGTGGCCGAGCCAGAAACAACCGTGAAGGCAGATCACGGTCCAGTATTTCGGCAGCACCAGGTCGGGCTTTCTAGGAATGCTCGCGATTCGACGGCCCGTTCACCGTAAAACGGTAGCCGAAGGCATGCAGCAAAGTTCATAACATGATTTCAGGTTTGGTCTTTTTCCCGGTGATTCGGGACATCACCCAGCTGCGTTTTTTCGGATCGAAAATATCGGCCATTTCTCTGGCTGAGTATACAGATCGATCTGCGGTTGTGAATCACCGGATCACCGGCTTGTCTTTGGCCCGGGGCTGGTGTCGCTCGGCGAATAGTTCCGCTTTTGCCTCAGTGCTGAGACCTGAATCAGCGACCTCCACCAAGTCTCGCATCCGTTTTGCCAACCGCGATTTCGGGTTCCAGGAATACACGAGGGTTCTACCCTGTCGTTTGCAAACCAGAACCCCGGTTCGTTCAAACCGCTGCAACTGGCGCTGCACCGAATCCAACGATACGGAGAAATCCCGGGAGAATCCTCTCAAAGGGGTCAGGATTCGCATTGTGAATTAATCCCTATCTGCGGGTGCTGGATCGCAACTTTTCCGGCAGATTTGGCAACCGCTTACGGGAAGGGGAATGCTCCAAAATATCGAGCTGCTTTC
>Ga0222659_1001080_pt1 | contig 11632 bp, 4 predicted proteins | sample AntAcemetagen547_FD_179850 | JGI IMG/M metagenome (GOLD analysis project Ga0222659, IMG submission 179850) | Saline water microbial communities from Ace Lake, Antarctica - #547 | ecosystem: Environmental > Aquatic > Non-marine Saline and Alkaline > Saline | place: Antarctica: Ace Lake | collected...
CAAAGCTGTCGGGGCTGAGATCGGGTGAACGAGACAGTAGCCAGATGGTGTTAGGATCCGCGGCCCCGTTTCGCCCGAAGGTAAAGGTGGGGTGACCGCTACCGTTGAAAGTCGGAGTTGTGAGGTTGGCAGGATTGTTGAGGTCGAAGACTTCCGGATTGGTACCGAGGGCGTATTCGACGCCGTAGGCAATGCCATCGCCATCGTCATCAGTGGGCCAAAGGATAAGGAGGCTTGGGCTTTCCGGTCCTTCGACGGCGCCGATGTCGAGTGCGCCGTTGAGGAAACGTGGAAAGCCGCGCTGGTCGGTGCCACCGGGGTCGATGGTGCCGGCGGCATCGACGGCCGGAGAGCCGGGGAGTGGCGGCTGGGTCTGGGTGGGTCCGCCATAGTCGCCGAGCGGGGCCAGATTCGGGGCCGCGATGATGAGCGCGGGGTCGCTGGGGCTCAGGCTGGAGCCCGCGACGTTGGAGAGTAGGTTCTTCCCGAGGGGGGTCGTGGTAGTTTCTAATTCCCACAAATCAGGACCGTTTGCCGAGGCGTTGTCGGCCAAGATCGTATTTTCGAGACTCAGCGTCGCGAAGTCCCCGAAGCCATCACTGCAGATGCCGCCGCCCCCGAAGGTGGCCGAGTTGCCAGAGACGGTGCAGGCGCTGAGGGTGAGGGTGGCGTCGCCCTCGTTATAGAAGCCGCCGCCATAGTTGCTAGCCAAATTTCCAGAGAGGGTGCTGGATTCGATGTTCATCGTCGCGCTGCCCCCGTGGATGCCGACGTTGTAGATGCCGCCGCCATTTCTCTCCACGGAATTCTCGGAGAGAAGGCTGGATTCGACGTTCACCGTCGCGCTGCCGCCGCCGGCTCCTCTGTTGTAGATGCCGCCGCCGCCATTTCCCCCCGTGGTGGTATTTTTGAAGAATGTGCTGGAAGTGATGTTCAGCGTGGAGGTGGCACTGGCTCCTGTGGCATCATTATAGATGCCACCTCCGCTAGTCGCGGAATTCTCGGAGAAGGTGGTATCAAGGACACTCCCTGGGGCAGCTCTCGTGTAGATGCCGCCGCCGTTGCGGGCCGATGTGTTACCGATGAAGTCGCAGGAATCGACACGCAGCGTCGCGATGCCGTTCGCGCCATTATTGTAGACCCCAGCACCGTCGAAGTTAGAGGAATTGTCCTGCAGGACACAGTCGTAGAGGATGAGGGACGCTGAGTCTCCGGTGCTATAAATGGCACCACCACTATCTGCGGAGTTTAGTGTAAGGGTGGTGCCAACGATGTCCACCACCGCGCTGCCGGAAAACACGCTAGAGAAGATGGCACCACCGGCACCGGCGGAATTTGAAGTGAGGGTGCAGTTGGCGATGCTCAGAGTCCCGGTGCCGTATTCAGCAGACAGGTAGATGCCTCCACCGCCTGTGGCGGAATTTCCTGATATCGTGCAGTCGGTGATGTGCAGCTCCGAGCGGTCGTTGTAAATGGCACCACCGTTTCCCGCAGGGTTTCCACCGGACACAAGCCCCCCAGTGAGGGTGAGGCCGCGGAGGGCGATGAGGTTGCCGGGTGTGATTTCCATGATTCGGGAGCTGTCTCCGGCATCGATCGTGACTCCGCCGGTGATATCGGAGGCATCGATGGTTAGGGTGGTCGCGAGGAGAAACTGGCCATGGCTTAGTGCGATGGTGTCGGCAGGTTCTCCGTTGAATACGGCAGGATCAAACCGGATGATAGCTCCGGGTGCGGTGGCATCGGCTATGGCCTTGCGCAAGGTCGTACCCGTAGCCACATCGTCGCCGGGATGGTTGACGAGAAAGACTTGTCCGGATTCGACCGCTCCAATATCGAGCGCTCCGGCGACCACGCGTGGGAAGCCACGGGCATCGGTGGAAAACGGCGAGGTGGTTGCGGCGCCCGGCGGATTGATGACCGGCGAGCCGGCTTGTGGATGCAGGGTCGGGACCGGCCCGCCATTATCGCCGAGGGGAGCGAGAAGTGGATCGCCGGTCAGGTAGTCGATACCCTCGGTGCCGAGACCGGATGTTCCGGTGATGTCGCCGATGAAGTTGACGCCACTGTGGGATGCCACGACCCCGCTGATATTGGGGTGGGAGCCGGTGTTTTCGGCGACGATGGAATTATCCAAGGTCATGACCACGTTGGTCTGCCTCTGGTGGATCCCCCCTCCAGTGCTGGCCGTGTTATTGGCGACGGTGGTGTTCACGAGGTGGAGTTGGGCGGAGGAGGAGGTCATGATTCCACCGCCTTGGCCTGAGCCGGAGGTGGCGATGTTGTCGTAGATGGTGCTGTTGATGAGGTGGCAGACCGCAAAATCGATGACGTAGAGGCCGGCGCCATCATTCAGGGTGGTGTTTCCAGTGATAGTGGATGCGGTCAGGATGGAGGTTCCACCTTCTAGGTAGATGCCGCCACTCTCGAAGGTGGAGCTGTTCCCGCTGACCACGCATCGGTTGAGGGCAAAGTCGCAATCCACGACAAGGATACCGCCGCCGATAGCCGCTGTGCTGTTGCTGATCGTGCAGTCGTTGAGCGTGAGCGTGGCACGGTCTGCGTAGATGGCGCCACCAAGGTTTGCGAGAGCCGCGCCACCGGTGAGGGTGAGGCCGTTGAGCGAGACGATGTTGTCCGGGAGGATCTGAAAGATGCGGGATGCGCCATCGGCATCGATGGTGATGCCGCCGAGGATGTCGGAGGCATCGATGAAGACCGTGTTGTCGATGACGAGTTCGCCATTGGAGAGGAGGATCGCGGTGCTGGGTTGCCCATTGAAATCCGCTTTCGAGAACCGGATGACGGCACCGGGTGCGGTGGCCTCAATAAGGGCCTTGCGCAGGGTAGTGCTGGTGGCCGCGTTGTCGCCGTTTTGAGTTACGATGTGGGCAGGCCCGGCTTCCACCGCGCCGATGTCGAGCTGTCCATCCGAGAAGCGGGCGAAGCCACGCTGGTCGGTGCCACCCGGATTGAAGCCGCCGGCACTATCAATGGCGGCTGAGATGACCAGGGGGTGCATGGTCGGAACCGGTCCCCCGTAGTTGCCGAGCGGGGCGAGCCCTGCGGGACCGAAGATAAGCGCCGAGCTGGGAGCCAGGCCGTTGTTGCCACGGGTGTTGGAGATGAGGTTCTTGCCGGTCAGGGTGGTACGGGCAAAGCCCGATCCTTCGCCCAAGTCAGGCCCCGAGGGGGCCGTGTTGCCGGCCAGAATGGTATTGTGGAGGGCTAGGTTGGTGTTGGTGTTGGAAACGGAGCTGTGGATGCCACCGCCGCGGATCGCCGCGGTATTTCCGGAAATCGTGCAGGCACTGACGCTGAGGGTCGCGTTACCCGTACCAAATACCATGGTGTAGATGCCGCCACCGGAAGAGGTGGCTGAATTACCGGAAAGGGTGCAGGCATCGAGGCTTAGGCTGGCGGTGCCATTGTCGCCGCTGTTCCAGATCCCGCCGCCATCGAGGGCTGAATTGCCGGAAAGGGTGCAGGCTTCGAGGCTCAGGTTGGCGTTGCCTGAGCCCTGCCCCAGGTTGGCGATTCCGCCGCCGCGGACTGCTGAATTGCCGGAAAGGGTGCAGGCTTCGAGGCTCAGGCTGGCGTTGACGTTATAGATGGCACCGCCTACCAAGCCGTTGGTTGAATTGCCGGAAAGGGTGCAAGCTATGAGGCTCAGGCTGGCGTTGATGTTATAGATGCCTCCACCACCACCTGAGGAGCTGGAATTGTCTGCGATGGTGCAACTGACGAGGAGCATGGTGGCGTCACCGGAAATGCCGCTATTGTAAATGCCGCCACCGGAATCGGCGGAATTCCCGGAAATCGTGCAAAAGGAGGCCGTGAGGGTGGCGCCTGGGTTGTAAATGGCACCACCGTTAGTCGCAAGACCTCCGGTGAGGGTGAGCGAATGCAGGTAGACGGAGATGTCGGGAGTGAGTTCAAGGACACGAGAGCCTCCGCCCGCATCGATCGTGATCCCGGCGGGGAGAGCGGACGCGTCGATGGTGAGGTATTTGTCGATGGTGAGTTGGGTGCCGTCGAGAGGTATGGTTGTACCGGAAAGGCCGGCGGCGAAGGTGATGTAGTTGCCGGGGAGGGCGTCGGCGATGGCCTGTCGCAGGGAGCCAGGACCGGAGCTGTCGGTATTGCCGACAATGAAGGTGGTGCGGAGAAACTCAACGGAGCCGATGTCGAGTGCGACGGAACTGTCACCGTTCCCGTCGAGGAAGCGGGAGAGGCCGCGCTGGTCGGTGCCGCCTGGGTCGGTGATTCCGGCGGCGTCGATGGCCGGAGATCCTTGGAGGGGGAATAGGGTCTGGGTGGATCCGCCGTAGTCGCCGAGCAGAGAGAGTTTCGGATCCATGGAAACGATGACGTTGGGGCCTGCGGTGAGGCTGGAAAAGGTGGTGTCGCTAAGGAGGTTGACCCCGTTTGGGGAAACGGTGCCAAACGAATTGTGAATGTCCGGGCCGCTTCCGGCGGTCTGGGTTGAATTGTCTGCGACAATGGAATTTGTCAGGGTGAGGGAGGCGGTGGCTCCAAATCGGTCGATGAAGATGCCACCGCCTTCATTGACGGCGGAATTGCCGACGATGGTGCAAGCCGAGAGGATGACGGAAGCATTGCTGCCGCCAGATCGTGCGGAATTTTGGATGCCGCCGCCGGAGTCAGAAGCGCTATTGTTTGCGAGGGTGCAAGAGTTCAGCGACACGAGTGCAATGCCTCCTCCTCCGCTGTTGAAGATGCCGCCACCGTCCACGGCGGAATTCCCGGATAACGTGCAGGCATTAAGGGTGAGCGTGCCGCGTAGGTTATAGATGCCGCCACCGTCATCATCGGCGGAATTGCCTGCAAGGGTGCTCCCGTTGAGGGTAATCGTGCCCTTGCTGTAAATGCCGCCGCCCTTACCGTTGGTGGTATTGTCTCTGAGGGTGCTGTCGTTGAGGATCAGAGTGGCGTTGTCAGTGACTTCGATGCCGCCGCCGCTGAGGACCGCGGAATTGTCGAAGAGGCTGTTGTCATTTAGGGTGAGAGTACCGGCGTTAGTGTAGATGGCACCGCCGGAGCCGTTGGTGAGGTTGTCGCTTAAGGCGGCGTTCGCGGAGAAACTGCATCCGGTGACGAGGGTATTCTTGGAGCTGTAGATGGCACCGCCGAAGGTTGCTTTATTCCCCGTGAATGTGGAATCGATGAGGTTCACCTCGGAGCTATTGAAAATGTTAATGGCGCCGCCGCCGCCGGTGAACGTGCGATTGTTGGAAAAACTGCATTCGGTGACCGTGAGGCTGCCGCTTTCGCTAAAAATGGCGCCGCCGTCGCCGTTAATCGAGGCATTGGTGGAAAAACTGCATCCGGTGATGGTGGAGATGCCGCTGTTGTAGAGGGCACCGCCGCTGGTGCTCGCCAAATTAAAGTTGAACGCGCAGTCTGTGAGGGTGAGGGTGCCGCTATTAGATATTGCGCCACCAAAACTGAACGCAGTGCCCCCCACGGCGTTGTTTGAAAGGGTGCAACGCTCAAGGGTGAGGGTACCTGTATTGGAGATCGCGCCGTTACCAGCGAAGGTGAGGTCACGCATCGTGGCCGTGGCATCCGGGTCGATGGAAAAGAGTCTATAGGTAGTCGCATTTCCATCGTCGATGGTGATCCCGGAGGGTAAGTTGCCGGCATCGATGACGAGGTTCTTTCCGGCATCCACGGTGATCGAAGTAGCGAGGTGGATGGTGGCACCGTCGAGCTCCGGAGCGAAGGTGATGGTGCTGCGGGGGGCGGCGATGAAAACGGCGTGGCGCAGGGAGCCTAAGCCCGTGTCGTTGGTAGTGGTCACAAGCGGGGAAAAGACTTCGGGAGAAAGCGCGGTGAGCGAGATTCCGTAGAAGTGCCAAGGGTAGTCGGTGTTGCCGTTGGCGAAGACCTGATAGGTCGATGCGGTGGGGGTGAATACGTGATCGAAGCGGATGCCGTTGTTGGTGCCGAATTGCTCCTGATTCGCGATGGCGTTGCCACCGTTGATTTGGAACTCGGTCCGGCGGGTCCCGGCGGGGGAACCCCAGCCAGCACTGAGAAGACTGAGCCGATACGTGATGCCGGGGGTGAGCCCCTCGAGTTCTAGGGTGTTTACCGGTCCGCCTGTGCGGTAGGACCCCGCGATGAGCGCGCTGCCATTGCCGCCGAGGGAGGTCAGGTTGTTGGTATCGGCCACGGCGTTGGTCAGGGCATCGAGGGTGAACCGACCCGGGACCGTCGCAGTGACGGCGTTGATGCCGGGAACATCGACCCCGTTGATAGTTGCTAGGGCGGTGGATCCGAAATGGTAGGCCCAGTAGGTGTTGGCCGAGTCGATGCCGGAGCTGGCGTCGCCGGTCCACGCCGTGGTGGAAAACTCCGGGGGGGTGAGTTCGATGGAGAAGTCATCAACCAGCAAGGCGCTGTCAAATTGGGATTCGTTGAAGATTGCGAGGGTGGCGTTTGCAGCGGCGGCGGTGAATACAGCCGAGTTCCAGTGGTAGGGGTTCGTGCCGCCCACGGGGTCGGCGACGATACCGGCTACTACACTGCCGTCCACCAAGACCGCGCCTCCGGGAAGCGCGCCCGTCGCACGAGAGTTGGCGCGGAAGCGGATGGTGTAGCTCGTCCCGGGGGTGAGGCCGGTGATGGTGGTGGAAAGGGTGGTGCCCGCGAAGGAATCGGACTGGAGGAAGGCGACGTTCACTCCATCGGGGGCCGCGCCATTGTCGGCGAAGGGACTTGTGCTGGCGGGATTGAGGCCGATGCGGCTGGTGTGACTCACCGTCCAGCCCGTGATGCTACTGTTTTGGGAAACAAAGCCTTCACCAGCGGTGAAGGTGTTTGCTTCAAAGGAAGGATTAGGGATGGTCTGCGCCTGGACTACGGCTGGCGCGGCAAGAGTCGCAAAGGCGAATAAATGGAGACAGCGCAAAAAGAATTGTGAACGGGGGATAGAGATAGTCATAAGAGGGGTCACCCTTTTTTGGATGCCTTTACGACCTTCAATTTATCCCATAGTCAAAGTGATACTGTGAGAAAAATGGAAACCCGAGGCAACGTTTACTATAGTAATAACTGTAATACACGCCCTTGTCTATAAGTATTAAGTTTTAAGGATTAAGGGATAACTTACCAAAACCCTAGGGGTAGGGATAAACTGCCTTAGTAGCCCATTAGTATTTTCATTGATTCCTCTCTCCCAAGAAGCGTACGGCGCGGCAAAGTACGTGCTCGCTTCAAGGGCTTTACCTACGCGCTCATGCTCGGTGAACTCGGTGCCGTTATCAAAGGTGGGCGTGTGCACCTTTTCCCTGTAGGGACGAAGCATTCGGATCATGGCTCGGCTGACATTTCGGGCTGTTTTCCTCGGAATATTTTCACTCAATGTAAATAGGGTTGCTCGGTCAATCAGGGTGATCAAAGCGCTCTTCTGGTCCGCACCTATCCCGTCCTCCGCACCCCATCGTGAAACTCGTGTTGCCTGGTAGATATCGATCTGCCACTCGATTATCCCACGCAAGTAGTGGAAGGGTTTTCCCAGCACCTGATGAAGTCCTTTACACTGGAAACCGAGGACGGCATATCCGTTCCTTACCAGCGTCCTTCCCGTATTCCTAAGCTCAATGAGCGATCGCGATTTGCAGATTACTGCTTCATGAGTGAAGGCTCATTCCATACTCAAGTTCGCTGCCACGGGCAGACATACTGAAAGAACTGGCTGTACTCCAGAGTGGCCTGATCCCCGGTAGCCTCGTGCTTTCCACCCTGAAGGCAGCGGAAGACGGGAGTGGCGACGTGATTCTCCGAGCATGGAATCCCACAGATGTCGAACAACAAGCCCGCTTCCGATTATTGGGGGCCCATTGAGAAAGCCAGGGGGGTTAAACTCTCTGAAAAACCGGATTCAGATACGGAAGCTCCGACGGTTCAAAAGGATGAAGCAACCTTAAAGGCAGGGCCAAAGAAAGCCGTTACTGTTCGCTTGACGATATCCTGATGGGCTCTGAGACGCAAGTGATCTTATGACCCCATGATTTTCCGGTGATCATCTCCAAAAGTTTTCGGATGCAGAGCCATCAGAGACAACAAAATTATATAAGCTACTATTTTCATATCTAGCCTGCTGCAAATCCCCCCCTTTTTTTGTGCTAACTAGGTAGTTCTTTAACCATCAGATTGATGCCCTTAGGTATTTTGCTCACGATCTGTTTCAGTCGCGAATCACTACTGACGCATTTTTCGGCACGGATATCTTCTTCCGTAAATGTCGCGATGAGGATCTCACGGTCATCTCCTTTCGCCGGTGGATCTCCACGATTAAAATCATAGATGATATGTATTTTTCCATCGGGTGTCTGTTTGCCATCTGGGTAACTTACGCCAATCCGCTTATCTAATAGAAGTCCCTTTTTACTCCATGTCCGTCCTTCATCATCCGAGAGCAAGGCTGTCAGGTGTGATCGGTCCGCGAGACCACATGGATCGCCAAAGCCGTGATGCTTCACTAAAAGCAGTGCCCCGGATTGCAGTCGGCAGATAAAGAAGCGTGAATCTGGATGTTCAAGTTCGGTGGGGCTCGCTCGGCACCATGTTCGCCCTCCGTCATTGGATCTGCTTTCAGCGATACCGTATTTTGTTCGGATCAGCATCCAGATGGATTCGTCTTGGCGTTCCACCAGCATGTGTTCGTCGTAAGTTTTACATGGCAATGTGACAAGCCCTCCGCGCCAGTTCCAGGTTTCTCCCTCGTCTTCACTGGCTACGACACCGGTGCCGCGATGGGCGAAAACGTCGTCCTTTGGCTGGTGGGTCGGGTGCTCACACCACACTGAAACCGGTAAGAGCCATTCCCCGTTTGCGAGGACGGTCGGTTTATTCATCATTATCCCGTGACAGAGGCGCATGGGCGCTGTCCACACCGGGGTCTCGATGGTTGCGTCATCCGTCCGGATCGCCCAGACCCCGGCGCGACCGTCATAGTGTTCATTGTCGCCAACCTGAGCCCAAAAGAGCCAGAGGCGTCCTTTGGGACCATGCCATAAGCAGGGATCAAAGCTCCTTCGCTTCAGACCGGGAACGACACAGAGCACCGGGTCGATCCAGGTCAAACCATCGTCTCCACTCGTGGCCAAGACCACAAAGTTGCCCGGACCTTCGCGATCTTCACCGGTGTACCAAGTGGCCCAGCGTCGCCCATTTGAGGCGATTTCGATTCCTGGAATCCCCTGCCACTTCCTTGACGCAACCCTGTATTCAGAAGCAGGTGCACTAATTACTTGGGGGGGATGCAAGCCGGATGCAGGATTGTTTTGTATGTCTTTTGTCATTTTTATTTGTTTCCCCGAATGAGTATATTGCACTGTGAATTGTATCATTATAACAATAAAATATTGTAGGCAAGGTTAAGCCGTTTATCTGCACTTTTAATGCCTTTCATCTCGGGTGAATTTGTCTCTATAACGTATTCGTCACTATCACGGAGAGAAATAACAATTTTAAATTGAGCCAGTAATTGGAGGTGATCGCACCTTCAAATTTTCTGCGTCTGAGTCTGCCGGAACATCTGCTTGTAGAAAAAAACCTCATTCCCTTGGAAGCCAAGAGCAACCCGAATCCTGGAGTGGGGCCTCAAGTTTCTAATCAATACGCTCCGCAACTTTTAGTACCTAAGATCTGATCGGAATAGTCCCAGGAGCTTTCGCAGCAGGTTAAATGAATGAGCGTTGCTAGACACCATACTAAGAAGGAGTGATGGCATCAACGGGGAGGATTTAATGATTGGGGTCCCCGTTTACACCTAGGATGAGTTTCGTATCTTGATGGAATTTCAGCTAAGCAAATTTTTAAAACCTGAACGCAAGCAGCCCAAGTCAGATCCCATCCCCATGAATGTGAAGCCACGATCACTATAGGCTGTGCTATCCATTTCTTGCTTGAGGAGCAGTCCAGTTGTCTTGCCATGCCGAGCCGCGGCCGCGAGAATATCCGTTTCGGCTTTTACCATTTTGTCATGGTCGAAATTTCCATAAACTCCAAGCGCGAGTGACAAATCGGAGTGACCGATAAAGAGAACGTCCACCTCATTTACTGCGGCGATAGCATCGATGTCTTCTAGTGCTTCCTCCGTTTCAATTTGAACGATCGTAAGCAAATTGGCGTTTGCCTGAGAAAAATATTGTTTAAAGTCGCCGCCGTAGCCCGAAGCACGAGACGAGGCTGTAAGTCCTCGATGCCCCTCGGGTGGGTAGCACATGGAAGAAACCAACCCTTCAGCTTCCTTAGCTGACTTAATCATGGGGCAGATGACACCAGCCGCGCCAAAGTCAAGTGCCCGTTTAACGTACTCATCTCGCAGTACTGGAATTCTAACCAGTGGTGCCGTTTCGGTTCCTGTCAAGCATCGGACCATTGACAGCATCTTTGACTTATCCCCGAGGCCATGCTCAAGGTCGAGAATCACCCAGTCAAAACCCGCGATAGCGGCGAGCTCTACAGAGATTTCCATCCCTGTGGTAATGAAGATGCCGCGGGACGTTTGGGTGTTTACCTTATCTTTGAAAAATTTCATGTTAGGATAACTCCTTAATAGCAGTTGTTATTTTTAATATGCTGAATTCCTTTAGGGAAATCCCTTCGCTGTTCTTAGTAAGAAAAAAGGACTCATCCTTATCAAAGTACCTCATGTAATGCCTGATCATGGTCTTCCACAGCATATTGCGAAGGGTGTAAAAACTGATTCGGCGATTAAAGGTTTTGTCTATCGGATGAGTTTGGGAATATGCATCTAAAAGGTGGTCCATGTAGGCACGGTCCATGAAGCAGTTCATAATGGCGATGTCATCGGCGGCGTCTCCAATGACCGCGTTATCCCAGTCGATAAGGGTGGTAATCCGGTCCGAGGACCCGAGGATATTCCAAAGGGCAAAGTCTCGATGTAGAAGTGAACCACTCTTAAGTTGTAGAAGGTCCGCATTTTCCGCAAGTATGGTAGTAATTTGATCAAGGATACCTCGATCAAAAATATTATTTTTGCCAAGGTAAGATAGATGCCTTTTAAGGCACTTCTCAAAGTACGTCTTCCAAGAGGAGTCAATGCCTTTCAGTTCTTTTTCCTCCCAGGCGACGTCTCCGGGGGAATACAATTCTGTGCCTATAAGATATTTCGCCCCAATATCGATTTCACCTCGTTGCAAAGGTTGCGAAAGTCGCTCTTGGTCCTGAGAGCTTCTGACTTCCCACTAATTCAGAACCGAAGAAAAGACCTCTACGGTCCATCTGAACGGCTCCCCTGATCCGGCTTCCCGCTTTTGTTCACAGAGAGATATTGCCCGATCCAGAAAGTGGTTATGTAGCTCCATCGCCACCAAAGGGTCATGTCTGTATCCAATATCTGTGTGTGCATGAGAAACCAAGTACAGGGTTTTAATATCTGGTTTTGAATGAGGATTATTTTCTGTCGCCATTCTATAATGCTCGGTTTAGCTGCGCTTTTAGTTCTTGTAACTCGGGTGTTGAGGATTGGTTTTCAACCCAGCGTACTGCAACCGCCCGAGCCTTCTTGAATTCCGGTACCCGCAGGGCTGGCTGACCAATATCTGTCATACTCTGAATGTGCTCTTTTTCCCGT
>Ga0222659_1001098_pt1 | contig 11516 bp, 27 predicted proteins | sample AntAcemetagen547_FD_179850 | JGI IMG/M metagenome (GOLD analysis project Ga0222659, IMG submission 179850) | Saline water microbial communities from Ace Lake, Antarctica - #547 | ecosystem: Environmental > Aquatic > Non-marine Saline and Alkaline > Saline | place: Antarctica: Ace Lake...
CCATTATAATATATCCTTATAATAATTTAATTTAATTTTTTCTAATTTAGATAATTTTGTAGCACCATGTAATTTTATAGCCTCAACTTTATCTGCTTTACCTAATTTTGTAGATTGTCCTTTAGTTAAATCAATAAGTTTTTTACCACTAGCTTTAGCATATCTCTTAACTCCATATCTAATGCCGGCACTTAATAATCCACCAAGTAACATTTTTTCTTTTTTCACTACACTAAATCCTTGTAATAATCTTGTTGAGTTTCTTTACTAAAAGAAAACTCTCCTCCTTTAGAAAGTCTTTGAACACACGTTCCACCTTGCATTACTTGTCCTGGAGGACAAACCATAGGATTTGAACCACTTCCTTGTTGTTGAACGGGAGGTTTATTTTTTATTCCCATAGCTTTATTACCTCTATTAGTGTCTCTAATAGTTTGTAAAGTATTTACTATTTGAGCTCCAGGGATTAAATTTAATCTACCTTTTGCTTGAAAATTAGCTTTATAGTTATCTGTAAAAGAAGTAATGGACTCATCGCCTTGAGGTCCTGTATCTCCTAGATTTACATTGCCTTTTGCTGCAGCAGTTGCTCCTACGTTACCCATAGCAGCGCTAGCGGCTTGATTGGCTGCATTACCCATGTCCATTCCACCACCTCTAAGCTTTTTAACTTTAAGTTTATTTTTTCTCACTACAGAATATCCTTATAGTAATCCTCATATGATTTATTATTGTAAGTAACTCCATCTATTTCTGAATTAATTAGAGATCCATTATATTCCATCTCTCCACCTTTTGATTTTTTAGGTACACAATTAGGAACTTTACGCCCACCTTTAGACTTCATTCCAATCATTTCATAACCGTCCCAACAAGGACCTTTTGATTTAGCCATTTGTTTCTCCTTTATTTATAGCGGCCGCTTTGAGAGTGTAAAACTTCTCCTTTTTGCGGTTGTACAACTTCTTAGATTGTACCACTTGATGACGGTAAGTTCTAGACCTTAGGTTTTTGGCTATGGGGTTTGTAGATTTTGCCATGAGTTTTCAGTAAAACCTTTTTAAATTCTGATTTTTCTTTCTTAGTCCAACCTTTATTACTGCTGCCTAAACCCGGTTCTAGTTGTTTAGTCATTGACCCTCTAGTTATTGCCATAATTTTTCCTTTGTATTATATTATAATCCATTTAAAGATAATACCACACTATCTTTTACTTTAGTAAAATTTATATTAAAAGATATTATTGTTTTTCTTAGATTATTAATAATTTTTGGAGATCGGTGTATAATAAAACTAGGGAAAATTACCACATCTCCCTCTTTAGCATTTATTGTAATTTTATTATTAATATCTATTTGATCTAATAATTCTGTCTTTGGTGAATTTTCTGGTAGTTCTAAATAGTAAACACCTGTGTAATTTTCTCCATGAATATGCCATGTGTGTATATTGTCTTTTATATACTGTTGGTACCACATTCCATTAACTTCACATTTTTCATAATTTAAAGTTTCTGCACATTCATTAAAATGTTTTTCTAATTTTGGTTTGATAAACTTAACCCATTCTCTATTATAGTTTAAATTTTCTGACCAATCACATCTATTAATATTGTCGCCATAAAAATCATTCGTCATATTATAGCTCCAAGACTGATCAATCATAGACAGTAGTTTTTCTTTTACTTCTCTGTGACAGTCCAGTTGTTTAAGTATGGCAGCACAATTTAACTTTATTACCATTTAGATTCTGAGTTATTTGGATGAATAGTTATATTACCGGATATAGTTACACTGTTATTTATTTTTTTAACCATGTGTTCTATAAAACTTGGAAATATGACTATTTGATCTTTTCTACATTTAGGCAAAAACTCTAATTGAAAAAAATTAGTTTTGTTAAAAAAATAAGGTGCGGGATAATAAGATTCTATTAAATTAATTGCAGGATTAAAAAATATTGTTTTACCTTCAGTTACTTCTTTATAAATAATAAATGAAAAATGAGCCTGAGGATGAGCATGTTTTTCTTGAAAGTCATTATCAGTATATCTATTTTCCCAAATATTTAATAGTTGAATTTTTAAGGGCTCCTTAAATTGTGTTGAAAGTGAACCAGCTATAATTTTTAAAAGATAGTTAAAAGATTCCTTATCTAATATATTCGAATAATTAAATGAAGATAAAGTTTCGGAGTTCCATGTTTTTTCAAAATTTTGATTTTTAATATCTATCTTAGAGCTATCAATATTATCAATAAATATCGGAACAGAAAATAAATTTAATTTCATACTAAATCAACTGCCTTTCCTAAAATTGGTTTATATTTAACTTTACCCTCTTCCCTAAATGCATGCAAGAATTGTTTTCTAGGTTTATCCTCAACATAACTGCAATGACACCATCCGCTGTTGGGTTCTCCTTTTTTATAGAACTCGAGAATCATTTGATCATATTCAAGGTTCTTATATATCCAGTCACAAAGCTCAGCATTATCAACTCCCGGACATTCAAAATCAACGGCTTCCGCATCGCAGTGTTGACTGTTGACTGAACTACCAATAGCTTGAGATAACTCTGGAGATCTATAACACGAGGTCACTACTACAGGACCGAAGTGATCTCTGACGGGTTGTAAAATATTATCACAAAGTAATTTTAATTTTGCTATTTGATCTGAGTTAGGATTATTATCTATGCCCTTACGGACAGCAGTGTCTGATTTGATTAACTCTTGAAGATTAAAATTACGAGATAGATTCATGAAAAAATTATATTTAAGTTATATCTTAGACCATCAGTTGGTCCACAACCAAAGTGTATTTGATTACTTTTAAAAAGTAAAGCTTCCGATTCATTACTTATAAATTTTTCTTCTTGTATTTTTGTATAGCCATCATTTGTATTTAAATTATATAATATACTATAAAAGTTATCATTGCTATAATCAGTGTGTGGCTTACCCATAGATAATGGATGATAAAAATTATAATTTACCCTTTTTAGTTTATTAAAAGTCATTGATAATTCATCACAAATTTTGTTAGCTATTATAAAAGCAAACATATTTAATGTTTGATGATTAGGATGAGCTATTACTTCTTCATTAAAAGTTTGTAAAGCCAATCCTTGATCTTTGTTAAAATTGTTATCTTCTTCTTTTTCATCATAACCAAAATACCAACCTGGAGTATTTTGTAGTATTTTAATTATTTCTTTATTTGCTTTAGAAGGTAGAATTTTTTTAATTTTAGTAACCATTAATAATTAAGTAGCCTAAAATCTTTATAATAATAATTTTCAACATATTGTTTTTGTTTATTAGTTAAATTTATTTCAAAAACTTCTGAAAAAGATCTTGCATCAAATGTTTCTAATTTTAAATTAAAATTATTATTTATCCATTCAACAAACTTAGCGCCTAAACCATTTTCATATTTATAAATTTTAACGTCATAATTTAAAAAATTTATTTGAGGCGTATACCAATTATCATCATCATTAAAAATTAAATTATTTAAATAAAGGTTTAAATTTTCTTGACTACTAAGCATAGTGTCGATTGTATCTTTATTTAATTTTACATCAGAGTTTATAGCACTTAAAAATCTTGTAATTGGGTCTCTTATTACAGCAAATTTTGTACATTTTAAAAAATTTAAATAAACTTCATAATCTGGATAAGTTAGATGACCTATTTCTTTGTTTTTCCATTTTGTATTAAAGGCATCAAGAGAAACTTCGTGTTCATTAATTTTGAATAAATTGGTTATATATCTTCCACCCGTTCTTGGAACATGCACAAAGTATACATTTTTATTTATTAGCATTACTTACCTCTAACAGAATCGATGAAATTGTAAACCCTTCCGAATTGCTTATCAATAGACATCAAATCAGATTGGATCATGGCTACTATTAACTGAAGTTCTATGAGTGTGACCAATGTCCAGGTAGCTAAACCCATAAGGATAGTACCAAGTAATGCAATTAATGCTGTATTAGTTTTTCGGTTCATATTGGTGCTACAATCATTGTTAATGCAATAAAAGCTATAACCAATACACCTGTAAAATAATAATTCATCCGGGCACACTCCATTATTGACACGATAAACACTCCTCGTATTCAATTTCTTTTACTTCATGCTGGCATTTTTTACATTCACACAAATCCATTAATGGTGTGTAGTGTTCAGAATCTATTTTATCTTCACTACAATGACACCCATGGCCGCAAGTTTTACACTTTACCATCATGTTACTTCTTCTTTTTGTTAAAAAAATTAGATATTTTAGCTACAGTGTTGTCACAAAACTCTAGAAATTTTATAATGTATTTGTCAATCATGGTTTTAATAAATGTTGCCCCTAAAATTAAAAAAAATAATAAACCTAGTATAACATACATAAGGATGTCTAAAAACATCCAGTATGTTTTTTCTAGCACTTCCATCTTCTTCTAGCTTGTCTTAGTCTAGAATTAGGATCTCTTGCTGCTTTTGGAAACTGCTTCATTTGTCCAGCACTTCTTGCACAGTATGATTTTCTACGTTTAGCAGCTTTACTGCCTTTTTTAACTTTACCTGTAACTGCTGTCTTTAATTTTGATCCGGGATTTAATTTTCTGTAAGCTTTAACACCTTTACGGGTCATTCCTGCACCAGATTTAGTGCTACGATAGTTTTTCTTATTACGTTTAGGCATTCCACCTTTTGCAAAAGAATCTATGTCTATTTCGCCTATTTCTAAACCTAGATCAGCGTAATAATCCATGTTACGTAAAAGTTATAGAAACGTTTGGACAGTTAGTTACTGTAACGTGAATACCATCTTCAAAAACAATACCATTTCCTGGAACATAAACAGATAAACCATCTACACCAAATCCATAAGTAGCTATTGTAGAACCAGAAGCTCCACCACTTTTAAAAACTAATAATGCTGATGCAATACCTTCTCCTTGAATAGAAGTTAGTCTAACTCTACCGCCTGTTGCAACTAGTTGTGCTGTAGCAGTTGCATGAGCATTACCTTGATCTGATGAAAAACTTGAACCACCCATTATCCGTTACTCGTTGTTAAGTTAGGGCCAGAATATTTATCTGTTAATAATGTGTAAGCTTCAATATTTGTTGAAGTTTTAACAAATATTCCTTTTGGAAATAAAATACCATCGTCTGGAAAAGAAAAGTTAATCACATCGCCAGTTGGACAGTCTGCAATAAATAATGTATCCCCAGTATTTGAAGTGGTAGTTAATTCTAAAAGACCTGCTCCAACACCATCGTTAGCAACAATAATTCCTTTTAACCTTATTGGTTGTGAAATTACGGCAGTCCCTGTGTTTCCTGCTGTTGATCTTGTAGCTTGTATATCGCCTTTAAACATAATTCTCCTAGTTCATGGCTCCCGAAGGAGCCACTAATTATTTATTAAGCTATTGTAACACCTCTGTCTGCAGAAAGAATCCAACCTATAGAGCTATTCCATACTAAAGTAGCTGTTTCAGCCACTGCATCGAAAGCTAAAGTTGTTCCACTTGCAAAAGTGGCTGGAGTAACAGTTGCAGTTCCGCCACCATCAACAACCATAGTAATGATTTTGATTTGGCCTGAAGTTGTTCCATCAGCTAAAGTAACTGCAGCAGCACCTGCGGCTGTTGTAAGTTCTGTAACTAAGTTTGTAAGATCAACTGCACCTGCACCAGATAATGATTGAACACCACCTGTAATAGTTGCTCCGTAAGATGCGTTTACTGAAACTGCACCTGTTGTTTCGTTTTTTGTAATTGATTCAAAGCCATTTTCGGATCTAACCGGGCCTGAAAAAGTTGTGTTTGCCATAATAGTTTCTCCTGTATAGCGGTTATACTATGTAGTCTCTATACCGTCTGCTTAGTCAGTCTACATAATAATTTATTCTAAGTGTTTATATTATACACACAAATACTATATTAAACAATCTCCAGCCAAAATAACTCTATTTTGTAAATGTTTACCTAATTCTGGAGTGTGCTCATATTTTGAATTCCATGCATATAAAATATTTTTTTTAGGTTTTAAAGTAATTATATTTTGGTTTACTTTAAATAATGTTCCTAATTCCGTGTCTGATAAGTATATAATAAATGAAAGCTCTTCTTTAGATTCACCTCTGTAATGATTGTGCCACTCATAACTATCTAGAATTGAATCTTTTTTTTGATAATAAGCCCACATTCTTATTTTTAAATGAATTTTTTTTTGATAATGGTTAAAAATAATTGAAGCTATTTTTTCTGCTATTAGATAAAAATCTTTGTCTTTCCATAACTCGGAATCACTTTGAAAAAGGGGGTGTGTGCAATTTTTTTTATCACAACAAGGATATTTTTTAAGATATTCTATTGCTTTAGTTTCAAAATCTTTTTTATTTAAAACTTCACTAAAATCAAATTCTTTAAATATAGACATTTAATTATCCTTAACAAAATCTATGGCCAGTGTAATTCTTGGGCTTTTGCAAAAATCTACACCATGTTCTATTTTTGAATCAAATAATAGAACTAATCCTTCTTCTTCTTTAACTTTAAGAATACCAGGATTTAAATTAAAATATAAAGGATTTGTGTCATCTGTTTTTATAAAAATAATACTACTTATGTGTTCTGGTTGATGAGAGTGAGCATCGGCATAGTGACCAATATTATAATAATTAGCCCACCAACAAGATGGTTTATATTTTGATTTTGTGAGCTCAAATAATTTATTAGAAAGTTGTTTTTTTAAAATATCAAAAAATAAATAGTTTGGAAAAAAACCTGACGTTAATGCTTTAACATTATTTAAATCTTTTTTCCAATTTTTTTTAAGACCTAATATTTCTGTTTTGATTGTTTCTTTAAAATTATTGTTTATTTTAAATGAACTCAAGAACATTGTGGTTTCTTAACATAAAAAAAGGGGCAATGCAAATTAATGCACCACCCCTTTTAAGTAATACCGCTAGGTATTTAATCTAAACGATTATTAGCTTGTAGGTAAGTTTCCATTACCAAACACGGCTCTAGGGTCAGACCAACCGAAGCTGTATCTTTCTCTAGCTTTAAATCTTACGTTACCAGTATCGAAGTCGCCTTCCATAGCAGTTTTGATAGGTGATCTAACGAAATGTTTAAATCCGTTAGGCGTATCAGTAAGAATAAAGAATGAATCAGTGTCAGATAAGAAGTTATTAACTCTGTATCCTTCAGGAATCATTCCCATGTTAACCATTGCATTGATATCATTATCAGCAGTGCCGACTCTTTGAGGTGATTTCATTAGTCTTTCAGCAGTAAATTGTAATTCTTTTGGAATTATCATTTTAGTACCGTTAAGAGCAACTTTTAGTCCTCTTTCGTCAACAAAACCTGCAATGTCAATCAAAGATTGCTCAAGCGATGTTTCATTCAAATCAGCAGCAACAGCTAGTACGTTTGAGAACGTTCCACCAGTTGCTAACGGATGCGCAGCATTAACCAAAGACACACCATCACCACCGATAGCAGTAGTAATTTGTCCATTGTTTAAAACAGCAGCCGCTTTGACTTGTTTTGTGTTAGACATAGATCTTGCAAGTGCTCTAGTATATCTAGCTGCAAGTCTGTCGTACAGATTGTCTTCAATAGCTTCTTCTGTAATAGAGAATGCTAATGCGATTGTATCGTGTGTGTATCTAGCTGTAAAAGTCTCTTGAGCTTGATCGAACACTACTCCAGCACCTTCTTGTTTAACTGGTGCTGAACCGAAACCGCTTAACATTACTTCTTCTTCAAAAGCTCTGTCAGACGCCTCAGCAGGGAAAATTTCCGCATGCTGATTTTCGTATCTGTTGTATTCCAGGCCGAATAGTGCATTCAATCCTGGCTCTAGTTCTTTAACTAGTTGTGATCGTGATATAGCCATAATTTATTCTCCTATTATAGTCCTGTGCCACTTCTGTAGAAGTGATTGTTGATTCTAACTAAAATATTCGCGTTAGCTGAACTAGTATCTGAGTTATCAGGGTCTTGCGAAATATCTATTGCTTGTACAATAAATGTTGCATTAGTTCCTGATTCAGAAACATCAAGTTGCTGTTCCGAATTTCCAGTTTTAGTATTTCCACTAACTGCTGTTAGTGAGTAGTTTTGAAACAGATCCGCTCTTGCGAACGTTGCATCAGCATCAACTAAAAATACTGCGTCAGGGTCATCAACAACGAAAGCTGTAATATCAGCTGTTGCAACTGAACCTGGGTAGTAGTTTGAGAAGGTCGGCTTTTGCGTAGTAGGATCTGTGTAAAAACATCCATTGAAAACACCCACAACAGCTGTTGAAGTATTACCAGGGTATCTTTCAATATTTCCACCAGTAACTGGAATTACCATGTCACCTTGAAATATTGCTGTACCGTAGTTACTTGCAATAGTGTATCTGTTTTGAGCGCCAACAAGTGGTGTACCGTCTAGTTTTCTGTAGGGTCTAAGACCGAACTTTTCTAATTGGTTTGACATTTGTTTTTTCTCCTATTATGTTTATTTATATTAGCCGCCTTAGGTAGTTATCGTTAAGAAATTATTTCTTAGAATTACCGCCAAAGGTCACTCGAGATTGCCTATCAATATTGATTGGCATCCCTGGTTGTTGCTCCCTCATAAGATCATTATCGACTGCGGTCATTTGGTCTTGAGTAATTTTATTAAAATACTCAGCGCGCGATTTTAAAATCTCTTCCGGTATCCTTGCCAACACAAGGCCTCCAATTCCAATGCATCCATCGTATTGACCTGATTTAATTACAGGATATTGGCCTAAGCTTGGGTTCGAAAGAATCTCATCTGCTCTTACAAATTCCCAACCTTCTCTGAGTTTTTTAGTTACGTTAGCCGTATCCTCAAACCCAGTCACAGATGTTCTTATCCATCTATGAGCGTATCCCTGCGGTGCAGGTGGTGCATCCAAACTTGATGGTGGAGCCCAAGCAGTTTTTTTCATAGTTTCTTTTCTGCTTTCTGACTCGCGTGAGGTTCTTTTTATAGTATTATCCATTTGCATTCTCCTTCACGTATTTTGCGTATTCCTCTAGTGGCACCCCTAATTTTTTAGCGATAGCTATTTGTGAACGAGTGAGTTTCACTGATCGGCGTCCGTTTTGGTTTCGTTGAGCAGAGGCCACAGTTTGAACGATTTTCTTTGGCTCCTGACGATTAAACTTATGAGGGAAATTATCCTTCATTGTTTTATCAATTTCATTATAATACTCCTGACTCTCTACGTCAAACCCCTGGTCTATAAGATCTTGGTGAATTTGAAACGCAGCACTTGTCATAATCTTATCTGACCCAAACCATTCATTACTTTCAGCCCAATTTTGAGCCTTTCTAGATGGTTCTGGATAAGTAGGATTTTGAGGTGGTGGAGTAGTTTGTTGAGTTTCAGCTCTAGTAATTTCTGTTTGCCTAGCTGCTTCTCTTTCATCTTCTTCGACTGCAGTCATTTTAGCTTTTTCTGCTTCAATGGCTAACTTGGCTACTAAAGAATTTGCATCAGCAATTTTATCTGCATCTTGATCAACAATTGCATCTTTTAAAGATTGCCTTGCTTTCTCTTGTTCTGCAGCTACTCTAGCTGAGTATTGTTCAACATAACTTTTACTAGTTTTAGTATATTTAGTTTCAGATACATCTAATTTAGATTTAAGAGATTTTGCATAATCTAATGCTGCTCTTTCTCTTCTTTCAGACTCTCTGATTTTAAAAGTTAGTTTATCAATTCTTTTTTTAACTTTATCTGAAACATCGGATAAATCATCAACCTTAGTTTCTTTTTTATCTTCTTTTTCTTCAACTGAAATACCTTCGATTCCTGCAGTTTTAGGTTCTGTATATCCTAAATCAACTTCTTCTCTAGGTTCACTTTCATCTGATTCAACTTCTGATTGTTTTTCAACTTCAATCGACTGTTCTTGGATACCATCGGTATCTAGTTCTACCTCTTTGGAGGTATCATTATCTTTTTGATAATCACTTTTTTCTAACATTTGTAGCTCCTGTTTTTGCGTATGTATTAATATTGATGATGTATATCCTCTGGATCGTTGATCTTAGCAATAATTTCATCATCATTTAGAAGACGAACTTCTCCGCCATCTATCTTAAATCTAGATCCTGCATATCTTCCGAAAATTACCCAGTCACCTTTTTCACACCAAGGTCCTTCTGGAAATTTAACTTTATCTTTGTAGGCTAGATCACCAACTTTCAATACGAATGCACATACGGTTGTCATCTGTATTGTTTCGCTAGTTGTTTCTGTTAATAGAATTCCACCTTTAGTTTTTTTAGGTCCTGCGTAAGGCAATACTAAAAGTCTCCAACCTGTTGGAGTAGGTAGTTTTTCTAAAAGAGGTTTATTGTTAGATACTTCATCAGCATCTAATCTTGTTTCTTGGACTTCTTCTTTTGTCTTATAAGCATCAAGTAATGCTGTTTTAACCTTCGGGGTCTCTCCCGAAGTTGTTAAGTTCTCCGTCATTTAGTCGCTCCTGTTTAAGCTGCAGGTCTTTAAGATCCTGAAGCAAAGACTCTAGGCCTTTGATTTGCCCTCTAATATAGTTAAGTTGTTCTAGGTTGTCAACCTGGTGCACTATAGTGTCTTTTAGCGACTCAATTCTTTTATTGGCAACTCTACGAACTACTCCGTAATCAAGACCAATTGTGTCAGTGTCATCTATCATAAATAGATTTAATTTTTCCTTGAGCTTGTAGTTTTTTAAGATCACCTTTAGTTAACTTAGAATAATCAACAGTAACTTCTTTATCTAATAACAAAGGTTCTTGTCTTTTAGGTGTAAATAATTTTCTAATCCATTTAAACATTATTTTTCTTCTTTCGAATTTTTTAACATCTCAGCATAATATCTATCTACTGGTATTTTAAATTTGTTTGCCATAGTAGTTGCTCTACCATACTCTGCTGCTGTTATAGAAGGAAACTTTTTCTTCATGTCTTCATAGCTCATTTTATTTTTTTTTAATTAAACTACCTGCTTTTAATCCATAGACACTCCCAATGACACCTACGAAAACCCATTGATACCAGTATGGTAAGTTGCCAAAGTGTTCAAAAAATAAATTCATCTTAACCATATGTTCAGGATTGTCTGACCATACAGAAAATGCTAACATTACAATTGGTAATGAAAGTAAAATTAAAATAAATTCATCTTTCCAATCTGATTGTCTAGCTTCTAGTAATTTACCACTGTACTCTAAGTCACCTGTTGCCATCTTAGAGGCATGGTTCATTTGGGCATCTGCCATTAGCATCTTAGTCTTCTGTTTGTTTTTGTAGATATGACTACCTGCTTGGACAGCTAATTTAATTGCACTAAACCACATTATTTTGCTCCTTTATTTTTTATGAGCACTATTTTTCATAATGCTGCCATCAGGCATTTTATGATAACCTGCTTTTACTTTTACTTCTTTTTTACTTCCCATATTTAAACCTTG
>Ga0222659_1001104_pt1 | contig 11460 bp, 4 predicted proteins | sample AntAcemetagen547_FD_179850 | JGI IMG/M metagenome (GOLD analysis project Ga0222659, IMG submission 179850) | Saline water microbial communities from Ace Lake, Antarctica - #547 | ecosystem: Environmental > Aquatic > Non-marine Saline and Alkaline > Saline | place: Antarctica: Ace Lake | collected...
GTTTGAAGCATCTGTAATTCGGCCATGTGCATGATGCCTGCGCTTACAACGGCCACAGCATAAGTCACTGCTTTAGACTTAAAGTACTCTCCCAGCTCAATAGGTTGATCATTAATAACTGAGAAAGTAGCACTAACGATATCACTCATACCACTTACAATCATTGAAAACCCAAATGACACAGCAAACCCTCCAGTCATGGCTGTTAAGCCTAGACCAACGAAAATCTGAGCGAAGCCAAATACTCCTGAAAATACTGTACCTGTCCAGTCTTTTTTTACATTCAAATCATGATCATCTATTCTTATCATCCAGGAATGTTCAAGTAAACCATTAACATTACCAAGCATTGTTTTCTTAAATAGTAAATTTCCCTCAAAACTACTACCTATAGCTTTTATATCTAAATCGTCCACACCAGCTTTTAAAGTTGATAATGAAGTGGTACTAAAACTTTTTTCATAAGCTGTAGTTAAATTAGTATTATTCAATTGCTCATGTATAGACAAGTGTTTACCAATATGAATATATTTTTTTGGATTTGAGAGTGTTTCATGAACCTTTTTTATGTTCTCCTCAGTTGTATCGAGTAATATATCGTATGTATTAAGAGTATATATAAATTGAGCCATCAAGAAACTATCTTCAGGAATCTGCTTGTAAATTGCCATGGCAAAGAAAGATCCTTCATAATTATCTTTTTCATCACTTATACCTTGATACACACGCTGAAGATCAGCCAAAGTTTCGCTTTTAACTTTATAAGCAGCATCTTTATCTTTTTTAGCATCTTTAATATGTTCTGAAAGATAGAAGCGGATTATTATTTTTTGCAAATATCCATGCCAAGCAAAAGAATGATCCTTCCCTATAGCTTTGTCAGTTAGGGTCATTGCTGTATTTAGAGGAGAAGTTTGTGTATATTTGAACTCTTCTGAACCATGTATTAAAATATAATTTTCAGCTTTTTCTAATAAATATGCTGGATTTGAAAAAAATTCATCTTTCTTAAAATCATCTGCAACTTTCATAATAAAATCATCATTAAATGACTTTTCTATTTGAGGTTTTATCTTATTAAATAGTTTTTCTGCATTCCCATCATATGGATCACAAGCATCAGAAAAATGATCTAAAAGTGGAGTTGTAAAATAAAAGAACTCTGCCCATATTGCAGTTAACTGCTTAGTTTCAGCATTATTATTATACAGTTGTCTATATTCTTTCCATGCCCTATAGTAAGTTATTGTACTAATTAAATCATCTCTATCATAAAAACTTTTTTCAGAGCTTAAAGTTTTAAACAAGCTTGTTCTGTCTTTTTTTACTCTAAAAATATCCTTTGAAATTGCATAATCAGAATTATATATAAAATTATTAGCTGTTGCTAAGAAATATATTATCTCTTTGGCTTCATTATTAAATCTATTTGCTGGATTTTTTTTCTTTAAAACATCTAAAATATGTTTATATGCATTTTCATTAAGTTCTTTAATATTTAATTCTAATAAATCTATAGTCTTAACACTATTATCTGGAAGAATACCTGCAAGAATTATTGTCTCTCTTTCTTCATATATAAATAGAATATTTGATTCCAATCTCTCAGGTTTATTAAAACTAATTTTTATTGTGTATCCATTTGGCGAAGTATATTTTTGTAGCTCAAATAAGAAATTTTCATATAATGAATCTTGAATTGAGGTTGAAGGAATGTGACAACTTTTATCTAAATCAAATTTTTCTTGTTCTAATTTGTTATAGGACTCTACTAAATCTTCTATATTACCATATTCTGTTTCCATAACAATTAATCTTGCACTACCATCTTCACCTTTGCGTGCGCAGCGTCCTACACCTTGATCAAAAGTTCTAATGCTATCAGGATAGTAAGTTAATATTACATGAAGCCCTCCATTAGCCTCAGCCTCTTTACTAACCTTTATATCAGTCCCTCTTCCAGCAAGATTAGTCGCAATAATGATTTGTCCAGGAAGTATTATAGATCCCTCTATATATGATTTTTGAACTTTAGTTCCCTCTGTATAAGTAACTAATAGCTCTTCAGGATAATTAGCATTTAATAGACTTTTCTTTATTTGTTCAACTAAACGTATAGTCTTAGCGATTATTAACACTGGACGATGGTTACCATGAATAATTTCTTTTTCTGATGCTTTTCCTATTCCTCTTTTAAATGTTTCACCAATTATGCTATCCATCCAATCTTCAGCGTTGTTTTGAAAAATCTCAGGAAATATAACTCGTTTATTAGGTTTGAAACTTGGAATGTGAACGAAATCAACATCATAATACTCTTTCAAAAAATCTTGGTGAACTTTTTCACCTAATGTTCCTGTAAGCCCATAAAGTTTTCCACTATAATTTTGAAAATATCTTAAATAACTTTGGAATTCACTTAATAAACTTTCTTCAGATACAATAAGGTTATGCTTTAATGACAAGAATTGATCAAAAGCATTTGACCATTTAGTTGACATTTGAACAGTTCCTGTAACTTGAGTATCAACTGGAGCTATAATAGGAAGTTCATCAACAATAAATTTGCCATTATAAACTCTTTCTTCTGTTCTACTTGCAACTAAGTAATCTTCTTTTTCGTTTGTTATTACAGCTCTAACTGCCGATTCAATCCAATTATATTGTTGTTCTTTGATATATTTTTCTAAATGGATAGGAGTGACTACATTTCTGCTATCAACCTTCCCATCTTCAGTATCAAGGAGATGTTTAGCAGTATAGTCAGTTAAATAATTATGTATATCTTCATATAAACACTCATTCTCAGAAGAAGGGCATAGATGCTCTTTAACTTGAGGGTAGGCATGCATAGCACCCCACATATGAAAGTATATATTAATTAATTTATTAAATCCTGGATTTGGAGTAGTTAGACGAACCATGGTAGATTTTTGGTCAATAAATAAATTATCAGATTCATCTATTATAGCAAAATCGAATCCTCTTCCATTTTTAGTATTATGTTTTGCATCATTGATGTTGTCAGCAATAAAATTTAATAAATCTCCATATACTACATCACATTTATATGCATCTTTTGGAGTTATTTGTGATGCTAAATTATTTGCTACAGTTATACCAAGGTAATCATAGAAAGGTTTTTGCTCATCCGAGTCCCTCTCAGCAAGTTCTCTTGAACTTGTAATTATATCAACTTTGTGACCATCAAATACCATAAGCGCTGAAAGCATATCAATAATTACAGATTTACCTTCACCTGTATATACTTGACCTAACCTTCCATGATCTGATTTAAACAATATTAAAGCAGTAATAACTTGAGTGTCACGAGGAAAATATTTCTCTTTAAAAAGTGTTTTATGAGCAACAAATTTCAATACAGTAATTACTTCAGCAATATTTTCATCTGTTATTTTTTGATCACGAATTTTATGCCCCCAATCACTAAAATCTTCCTTAGACCAATTATGAATAAAATCAATGTGATATTGCTCTTTAATAAGATTATTAATATAACTCATATCTTCAGGCTTTATGTATTTATGAGTTTTACTCAATGTATGAATTACTCTTTTATAAGCTTCACTATTATCATCTGTTATTTTGTCTAATTTCTCATTATTTCTAAAAAATAATTTATTATCTATAACTTCAAAAGTAAATTCAGATATGCCTACATTCAAAAGATTTTCATGCTTCTTAATTCTAAGAAGCATCTCATTCAGTTCACCATCATTAATTAATTTGCTAATATCTTTATTAGATTTCTCATCTATTTGTTTAAGAATATCTTCAGTTTCATATTCACTTGAAAAACTATTATCATCATATAATCTTTTAATATAGTTATCATGTGATCTTCTAATATTCTCATTTTGTATTGAGTATGCACTTGTTTTTAAAATATTTAGGCAAGTATTTCCATCTCTGTCAATGGATTTATACGAAATATTATAATTCTTAATTCTTTCAACTGCTTCAGTGCTTTCACTTGATTCTATGTATGAATGACTATTTTTTTCTTCTTTATAAAGATGGTCATCATTAAGCTTAAGCTTAGGATATAAGTCCTTCATTAACTTATAAGTCACTCTTTGCAACGAGATATCTTCTTCATCTTTTAGTTTATTTAAGAAAACGTATAATTCATCAGGAATATGGTATTTGGCTTTGTTTAATTTATTTAATATAAAAATGATTTCTTTCTTTTCAGATAAGGTTGTGGCTTCATTTAACTCATTTATAAAAAAATCTATATGTTGACTTAGGTCAGTCCGAGAATAAATTTCAATAGATTTCAAAATAGTCTCAAATCTATTTACATTCTTGTTAGCAGTATCTTTTATTACTTTATCAATCAAGCTAATATCAAGTTTATATTCATTAGCAATAATGTCTGAAATTATGTTATAAGTCGGCTGTATTTTACTATCACCTTGCTCAAGTTCTGAGGATAAATACGACGATATTACCTCTAACAGTAATTTGTTATTTCCTCCTTGATAAAGAGCTTTCTGAAAATATGGAAAGCTTGATGAACTAATTTGATAATTAGATTTCTTAATTGCATGAGACAAAAATAGAATCAATTTTACATTGTTTTTTAGTTTTGGCATTAATTCTTCAAAAATTTTAATAATCTTTGTAGAAAACAAATATAAATCTATATCCCCATTTGTAGTAGCATCTAAGAATTTACTTACTAACTCCTCTTGAATATTTGAATCAGTGTTAGGATTATCAATTTGTTTGCTAAAAAAATTAATAAATTCTGGACTTGTATTATGTTCATATATTATCTGGTTAGCAAAAATAGAAAAAATTTCATGAATATGATTAATAAAAAATTTTGTTTTACCTAATTCATTATCATAAAATCCTGATAAATGCTTTTCTAAAATTTCTAATGTTTTTTGTGAGAGTGCAAATTCAGGATGTTTAGCAAGAAAAGAAATTAAATAATTTGTAAATATAGAATTTTCTTCATCAAAAAAATTTTCTAATATTAGAGAAGAATCTGAAGCGTAATGATTAAGAATATTCATAAGCTTTAGTTCAAAGTTTTTAGTTTCTGCAACTTTCAGAGTATTAAATAATTTATGAAAAAAATTATTAAAAAGTTTTTTATTTGAACTTTGCTGGTATTCATCATAATCTTCTTCTAAAAATTCAATAAAGTCCTCTGCTTCTGTAATAGGTGCTTTCCCACATTCGACTTTATTCTTTGTAGTATAAGCTAAACCAACTAATTTACTACACTCATCTTTACAATTAAATTTTTTAAAGAAATCAGCTGCTTCTCCATTAGATTTTTCTATTTGGCTTGGTAACTGAATATGTTGTGATATTTCAAACCAATAATAGCTATCACAATCATTATCATTATCATTATCATTAGAGAATATTAAGTTTGCATTAAAAATTGATGCATCTTTTATACCTTTTTTTTGTAATATAAGTGCATCAAATTCATTAGTATTATCAATTTGATTATTTACACGAAAATCATCGAATAAGTCTAAAATATCATTAATTATATTCATTAATTAGCAACTCCTACAATCGTTACTAGCTCATCATTCGTAGGAAAAGTAATGCCACTATCAAACACATCAAACATTGTACTCTTTAACAAACTCTCACTATTAATATCAGTATTTAATCCCTGTTTAACTTCATTTAAAACCTCAATTTGAAGTTTTAAAAGCTCTTCTTCCTCTTTTAAAGAATCAATAGTTTTCTGAGTTGTAGTAGCCTTCTCAATTGCTGCTTCAATATCTTTCTTTAAAGTTTGTTGATGAATATGGTTTTCTTCTTTTTGAGTTTTTATATTACTTACTTTATCATTCAGTAAATTATTATTTTTGTTAAAATCATTCTCAGATTTTTTAATTAAATTATCTCTTGATTCGAGACTAATTGCTTTTTCTTTTAAATTATGAAGCTGAACATTAAGTTCATTTAAATTATTAAAAGCTGCTGTTGCTTCGTTTTCTTTTGTTCCTTTTTCTTCCTTTATTGTACTTAGTTTTTCTATTGCATTATCTATAGAAAGATGCAAATCTTTACAAGTCTGTATCATTTCAGGATTGGAATGACAAGTAAGTTTAGGTTCATTAGATAGAACCTCTGTATCTTCAAAAAGTTTATTTGCGTCAGCAAGTTCTTTCTTTTTTGTATCATTTAATTTTATTGCTGCTTTCACTGCTAAATCTATTCTAACAAACTCATTAGTTGACTTAGCATAACTATCCTGAACAGCTTTTATAGCATTTTCTTGTTGTTGCTTTAGCTCAGCTATGTCACTTTCTAATTTTTTTGCATCAATTTCTAATTCTTTATCACTTTTAATTAATTTTAAAAGTTCTCTTTCTTGTTCTGAAATCCATTTTTTTTGACTTATTATCTCATCAGATAACTCTATTTCTTTTTTATTTAAGTTCTTAGTAGATTTTTCCTTCGTTTTGAGCACACTTCTTATTTCATTTTTAGTGTAGCTTGAATATGAATTTTTTATCTCTAATTTACTTTCTGACATAAGTTAGGTCTCATTAATAATGATTATATAATTACTATTAGTAATTGATGTAATATAAAATATATAATTAACAATTAAAAACAAGAAAGAATTTAATTTAGGATAACTTCTGCAATTAGCAATGCACTAACTCGCCTTGGTATATACCTAGGGTTGCGGAGAAAGCTTTTTGAAAGAGGTGCAGTAACTCTAAGTAAACTCAGGCGACACCTAAAAGAGTAGCAACTTCAACATAATTACAACTATCATCAAGAAATAATGAAGTCTCATATATATCTTGGCATTGTTGATTATTCGAGAGCTTATCCAAACTTTTTGATAGCAAACAAATTGATGATTGTGCTTGAATTTCGAAATAATGATAATTATTTATCTTTTCTTCATATAATATTTTTAATTCATTATATCTATCAGTATTTTTATTGCATATAATATAATTATCACAAGCAAAATCCTTAGCATCTAGTATTTTTTTAATTTCATCAGAGTATTCGCTCATTTTTTTTCTATACAGCTGAGTTTTTTCAACTGATATTAGATATGCAAGAATAACTTGCGTATTTTTATGTTCAATGGAAGAATCGTAAGGTCCAATATTATACTCAATAATATAAGCAGCCTTATCCAAGTTTAACTTAATTGAGCAAGCAATTAAGTAATTTTTTTTTGAATACTCGTCATCATTAATATTTTTTTTAGCTTCATTATAGTTCTTTTCTAGTTGCTCTTCAGTTAATAAAGAGTTTTTATATCTTTGTTCTAATACTCTCTTTTCTAGAGTAAGATCTTGAAGTCTTTTTTCATCTTTTATGATTCCTTTATAATTCTTTTTCTGTTCTAATAATAAAAAACTAAGCTTATCTTCGATTTCTTCATTACTTAAATATTCATTATTTATTAAAATTAAATTTGTCTTATAAGAATTTATTGTTGTTAGATTATTCATAGCTTATATTTGACTTCTCTAGTAATATCTATTGATACAAATCATATATTGATTCTTTATACATTTCCATCTCTAATGCACCCCCAACATGCACTATAACAAACACTCTGTCCATCATGTAAGCATTAGGAGAAGTATGAATGGCTCCACTATCATGACCAGTTAGAAAAACTGCTCCTTGTTCATTAGTTGTAGTAAAGGAATCATCAAAATTAAAGAGTTCGTTTATAATTTGTTTATTTTTGTCGTAACTTTTTCTATCGTAGTTCCAGGCTAGTTTTTGCTCATTAGATAGGCTATAAAATATTTCACGTGCAGAACTATTCATATCATGAAAAATTGTTGAAGGCCCAACTGGTGAATAAACAAAAAAATAGGGAGCTATATTTAACTCTCTCCCCTCTTTTGCATTAATTCTTTCAGTTATAGATTTATCTATGTGCCAACCAGTATAATCACTCAAATCCGTTAAATAATTATCATTTACTCTAACTTCTACTGTTGCTGTTTCATAACCAGAACTTAGAATTATATTATCAACATATCTATATATTAAGCCTTCAAATGCAGAAACTATAAAATCTTTATCAGTATTTGATTCAAATGCCTTTTTAAAACAATAGTTTAGGTTTTGCTCTAAGCCATCCATTTCCCCATAGTTAGCTGTGCCTACAAACTTTCCATTTGTAATAAATGATTCAGCAGCCAGAGATTCATTTTCCATAAACTCGAAATCATAAAAACTGAAGCTATGCTTGTTTGTTAAATCTATAGACTGGGTAATACTAATTATTTGTGATAATTTACTAGGAGGGCACACATCTGTATAAAAACTTTTATAATAAGTAGGATTTATACATTCTGGAATTAACCTTATAAGTTCTGAATTTATCATCTTTATTACTTATTTTATACCAAATAACTTTTGTTGTAGCTTAACTAAACCTATGATTAATCTTAAAATTAATACAACACTCATAATTTACGAGAATCATCATTGATATAATTTTTAAAAATACATTCTATGTAATTATCTATAACAATAGTTCTGATTATTTACAAGTAATTTAATAAAAACTTTATAACAAAGTATTTAAATATAAGAATTAAAGAATTTTTTATGTCCATATCTATGAGACGCCCTCTTCTCACATTTATGCTTGTTCGAATATAAATTATTTTATTCCTATAGGTAATCCGCTTTATCAACTAATGCATGATCTTCACCCACTATATTAATTTGACATAAAGTAAAAGTAATTCCTTCGCTATAATCACTCTCTAGATACTTCACTATAGTATTTTTACTAACTATATCATTATGGCAATTATCTTCAATATTCAAGTAATAAAGATTTGGATTTTCTGTTATACTCTTTACAAATCCTTCTAGGGTATTATCTTTAATGGAGCTATAGCTATTGTAATTAGAGCAAATATTACTACCAATATGTTTAAAAGTATTTTTCGAAAAATCTGTTACCATGTTTAGAATATCCGCAAGCATAATGAGTCCAGTTATTGTTTTTTGATTCATATAAGAAAAATAATCACTTATTTTTGGTAAACTTTTTATAACTGTAATAATTGATATCGATGATAGTGTTAATATTGGTGAATATTGATGGCATAGCGAAAACTCAAAAATTGTAGGGTTAGTCATTTTAGTAGGAGTATAACCTTGGTTTTCTAAAAACAGCTCTATTTCTTTATTATTAGATAATCTAGCATAATCAAGTGCTGTAAGTCCCAAGTCTATATTATCTTTATCAGATAATATGGATTCATCATTACAATGTAATAGCAATTTATTAAATATTTTTAGATCCCCAGATATTGCAGCTAAGTGAAAGAAGTTGAATTTTAGGTTTTTATTATTGCATTTTAAATCTGGTTCATTTTTTAATATTTCATTTAACTCCTCTACTGAATTACTTACTATTGCCTTTACTATATCTAGTGTTTTTGGATTATAAGTTAGTCTAGTATGCCATAGGCCAAAGAATTTTAACAATTCACTTTCTTTAACTTCTGATATTTTATCTTTTATAATCATAGCATATTTTTTGCTTACTTCAGCATTGGGAATCCTAAAAGAAAATGAGTTACCACTGTCTATCACGGACATATAACCAGAATTCACTAGCATATAAGTTACAATTTCTTCATTATCCTGATAATTAAAAGGCGCAACCTGAGCAAGAGATGTTGATCTACAAAGATCAAAATACTCTTTTTTATATACTGTTATGCGCGATATTTTTTGTATAAATTTAGATGATATATTAAAAAATCGCTCATCAAACAAATGATATATAATATTAGCTGCATTATTTTCTGACCAATAAATCTCTGGCTCAAATAACTCATTATATTGGCAGTTACTAAAATAATTCATGACCGATAAAGGTGAATAAATTGGAATGCTACTACGACTATTCAAAGGAATGTCATATCCATTATACCACTTGCGTGTCATTGCCAGTATATGTGAAGCATTCTCAAAGTTAAAACTATCTATTGCACTAATAACTTCGTCTTCAGAAAAACCAAAACTACGCGTAAACCTAGCATCTATGATTCCAAACGTTTGTACATTATTGAATCCTGAATTGCCACTTTTAGTTAAAGTGTTGAATGTTCCAGTTAATATTATTGTTTTTAAATAATTATTACTTTTTCCAGCAGCCGACATAAATGCATAAATAAGATCTGTTACTTCTAATCTATTTTTTAGATTATCCTCTAAGCCTTCTTCAAAAAAATGATTAACTGGTTTGTCATATTCATCAATAAGGATATAAACGTATTCTCCATATTTTTTATATAAGATTTCACATAAATCTTTTACCATACCTTGAATATAAGCAATCGGGCAAGCATCAAATTTATCTTCTGATGAAGATTGCTGCCTTTCTAACGAAGATTGTTGCCTTTCTAGTGAAAATTGCTGCCTTTCTAACGAAGATTGTTGCCTTTCTAATGAAGATTGCTGCTCTTTAAGTTCATTAAGTTTTGCTAAATCTAGATTTAAGTTTTGAGATGAAGTAATATTATTGATTTGCTTGATATTCCTCTTTATTAAGCCATTAATATCGTTTAACGCTTGGTCATGATCGCTTAATATTTGATTATGATAGCTTATTATACTATCTATAGTAAATTTATGCTGACTAGTGTCTAATGGATTTAGATTATTTTGCATATAATTTTTTATAAGAGCTATTTTGATAGAGTTGGCAACTAATTTTGCGTCACCATAAACCATATCTTTAAAATCCAAAAATATTACAGGATATCTCCCTTGTTTATTTAAGCATTCAGGACAATCTTCTGCTATTTTTAATTTCTTTAATATTTTTTGTGTACCATTATTATTCACTATACCACCTTGAAAAAGTAACTTATTATCAAGGTTATTATTATTTTCATGATCTATGGATAAAAATGTTTTTAACATGTCCAGATTAAGGCTCTTACCCCATCCACTAGGACGAGTTATCAAAATAGCGGTCATACTAGAATATATAACCTCTTCTATAAAAGAAGTTTTATCTATATAAATATGACTTTTTAGAATGATATCTTGAAAACTAACGCTTTCTATTTGTGTTATTAATTTTGGCATATCTAGACCTCTATAGTGATAGGCCCAAACTATAGATTATTTCTCTTGTTAGTCAAAACAATAAAGATTAAGTAGCATGCTTTGTATAGTCAAAGTATAAACAACAATATTTACTTAATAAATAATCACCTAACTTGTTCATAAATTCTAGCTCTAATTCTTCTAACTCTTTGCTATCATAGCTAAAGTTTGGCCAATTTTATTGTTCTCGATTCCATTTCATGATCTATAAAATACTCTCCTATAGATCGTTATGGGAGAGTATTTGATTGATAGCAAGTCAAATCATCGATCATGAAACAAAGCGCTGAATTATTTGGTATAGATAAGTCGGTGATTACTAAG
>Ga0222659_1001107_pt1 | contig 11436 bp, 11 predicted proteins | sample AntAcemetagen547_FD_179850 | JGI IMG/M metagenome (GOLD analysis project Ga0222659, IMG submission 179850) | Saline water microbial communities from Ace Lake, Antarctica - #547 | ecosystem: Environmental > Aquatic > Non-marine Saline and Alkaline > Saline | place: Antarctica: Ace Lake...
AAATGGGTATCGTATCTAAAGATGTAATCCTGAATTTAGACAATGCGGCCACGTCGGAACCCGATTGGAAAATGCCAAATTGGGATGCCTTATCCGATGAAGAGAAAAAGTTTAATGCACGCAGAATGCAAACCTATGCAGGAATGGTCGACAATATGGATCACAACATTGGAAGACTATTGGATTACTTAAAAGAGGTGGGCGAGTATGACAATACACTGATCATTTTCCTTTCAGATAATGGAGCAGACCCCAATCAATTGCCAGCAAAAGAGGGCTTTGGAGCATGGTACAAAGGAAAATATGACTACGTATTCATGGAAGACTATGAAGGAGATTATTCTAAAATGGGACAAAATGGGTCATTTGCCGATTACGGACCAGGGTGGGGTGCTTTAGCCAATACACCTGGTAGCTTTTACAAAACATTTTCTTCAGAAGGAGGAATTAGAGTGCCGTTCATTGCTTGGTATCCGAAAACATTGGAGAAAGGGAAAATGACCAATGAATTTGCTTTTGTGAAAGACATCGTTCCTACCATACTCGAAGTAGCCGGCGTTGATGGTACTGGAAACACGTATGATGGCAAAGAAATTTACCCAATTACGGGAACGAGTATGTGGAGTTCATTAACAGGAAAAACAAACGCTGTACATACAGATGAGGAAATGATTGGCTATGAATTAGCAGGGAGTAGCGCCATCTTTCAAGGGAAACACAAATTGGTAATCAATCCTAAAACAAAAGGTACTGGAGAATGGGAATTGTACGACATCTCAATTGACCCGTCAGAAATGCACAATCTTGCAGATCAAATGCCCGAATTGGTGGCTACATTAAAAGAGGGATATAAAAAGTACGAAGAGGAAAATGGCGTTGTGCCAGTTCCAGCTGATTATGATGTTTTAAAGCAATTGGTTAAGAATGCAAAAAGTGGAAGATCTCACTAATTAATAAATTGCTGTTGCCAACGATGTATAAAAATAATAGCGGCTTCGGTGCTCAATCGAAACCGCTTTTACATTTGGGGTTAGTCTAAAATCGAAGGCTGAGTCCTAACCTAGTGTAAAGGATGTGCCTTTAACTTTGTAAACCATGTGCCTTAACTAAGATTAAAGAAAATATCCACCACTAGCTTTGCAAGCTAGCCGCCAACACATCTTCTTGCAAAGCCCTTCAAGCCATCCCTAACGGGCAAAAAAAATTAAATAGATAGTGCTGCAGGGTTTTGCCCCCGGCGCAGCGGGAGCAGGTTGGTTCTGGTTGCTTTTAGAGAAGGGTGGGATACCAAGTATAGAATGGCTACATTGATCTGTAAATCAGGCGCCAACCAAAATGATCCAACTCATTAGATACATAAGAGGGATAGAGATAGTATACTGTTGGGTTTACTTGGATGTTGTGTGCGATAAGAAGAACATCGGTTCTATAAAAATTAAGCTAGAAAAACAGAAATCAACATTTTGGAAGAGCTATTTCGGTAGATTTAATTCTATTTATGGTAAAAAGAATGCTCTTTTCTATGACGTGAAATTCGGATTAGACAAGGCTTTTGTCTTCTGTTTTGAAATGGCAATTACCACTCGTAATTTGTCAGCAAGCTACTTTGCAAGACGCATAGGTGTTGCATCATGTAGTACTCGAATGTTCATGTACAAGCTTCTTGATGCTATGAAGTCTAGTGAGAACTTTCCAATGATAAATCCGCTGAGGTAGATGAATTTGTGTTTGGGAGGAAAGGAAAATCACAAGGTAGGCCGAAGCTACAATGCCAAGAAAAAAGCTGTAGTCGAACTTGAATTAACAGAAGATGGAAAAGTGAAAAGAATGTATGCGAATCAGATAAATATCTTTTCCGCTAAAGAACTGCATCGAATGCTTGATAAGCATATTTCAAAGACAACTAATATCAATACGCTGTGGCTTGGAGATAGACCCATAGCTAAAGAATACAACACCCAACAGATTCCTAGTAATTCTGGAAAAAACGTCAAAATCATACACACTCTGATTCATCAAATAAAGTCATGGATTGGAGCTACGTATTCATATTTAGGTGCTGTCCATATTAGCGGGTGTTTTGGTGAGTTTTGTTACCGATTGAATAAGTCAAGAAATGACACTTTTTTTGTTGAGGATTTGGGGAGATATTTCTTTGCAACTATAACTACTTAAATACGGTTCACATGAAAGCAATATTTAGCATCGACGTTGAAGAATGGTTTCATTTAACGGATACTGAAACCTTATCTAGAGATATAGAAGAGTGGGATTTGTATCCTTCTAGAGTTGAGGAAACATTTAAAGAATTAATAACAATACTTGATAAGCACAATATCAAAGCAACTTGCTTTTTTGTAGGATGGATTGCAGAGAAGTATCCTGAACTAGTCAGTCTTGCTTATAAGAAGGGGCATGAAATAGGAGTTCATGGTTATTACCACCGCCTGGTATTTAAACAAACATATGATGAGTTTTATAAAGAAATATTAAAAACTAAAACACTTATTGAAGGTATAATTGATGACAAAGTATATAGCTTTAGGGCCCCTTCATTTTCAATAGAGAGCCAAAATCTATGGGCATATAAAATTCTTATGGAGCTAGGATTCAAATATAGTTCCTCCATTCATCCTGGGAAATATAAAGAATTCGGACTTTTTCCTAAAGTTATTAATTATGATAAAATGAAAATAATAGAAATACCTTTACCTATTTTGAAATTCCCTTTTTCCAGTCTCTCTTGTTTTGGAGGAGGTTATTTTAGGCTGTTTCCGTTGTTTTGGTACAACATTGCGATAAAATTTATCAAAAATGTGCCCTTGACATTTTACATACATCCTCGAGATATCGATTTAAAGCATCCTAACGTGAAGATGCCTTTAAAACGAAAATTTAAGTCTTTGGTGAACGTAAAAAGTACCAAGAAAAAGATTGAAAGTATTTTAGACAAAAATGATTTTGCACCATTATTTGAGGTCATAGATGAATTAGAAAAAGACAAATTACAGCACACAACACTGTGTATAAGTACCAATAGTGTTTATAGTTTATCAGAACATTCTGTCTCTGATTAAATTTTAGTGCAATTTGACTAAGAAATACACCAAAAGTGATCACTACATATGCACAAAAAGGCTCGCAACCAGCAGCCAAATGATACTATGAACTATAAGCAAGAAGTACGGCCGAAATTTCACGGACTTGACCACTTTCGCTCTATGGCTATTATATCGGTGCTATTTTATCATTATCTTATTTGAGCACCCGTCTTAGTTTCCTGAAAATTATAGAATTTGGGTGGGCAGGTGTTGACGTGCTTTTTGTGTTAAGTGGCTTTATTATCGCGTCACAGCAATTTAAGCAAATGATCAGAGAAGGAGGATTTTCAATGCGAGAGTTCTAGCTAAAACGATTATTTAGGATTACACCCATTTATCTTTTTGTAGTGGGCATTTACTTTCTCATTCCATAAAGACATAATACATATGACACAAGATTTTTTTATCGATTGGGGATTTGAAAAAGAAAGCAATTTAATGCTTCTGATTAGCTTAGGTTTTTTCTAATAACGGCATATATACTGTATCTGTTAATTGAAAAGCCATTTATGAAATTGAGAAAAAGGTTTATATAAAATGAATGAACCTACTGCCAGTACCGTGTGGAATTGATTGCTAGTCAAAGCCCACATAACAAAGTTTTCGAGGGCTTTTTATTCGGTTTGTATTTGCTAAATTAAGTACATCGAATGCGTAGCAAAACCATACACCAAACGATGTGCGAAATTGAAATGAAAGCACTTAGATTCTATATAATCACATTGACCTTTTTATTTATAGTTAGCTGCAATGAAGGGCATAGGGTTAGTAATTCCTCCCTCGATTATAACGAAGAATCGATTGCAACTAAAGTTTAAAATGATTCCATTCGTGTAATGAAAATGACGGGGACTAATCATGAGATGGGGCTACATGCTGGCAGTCTATTGAAAACTGAAATCCATGTTTTGGTTGAACTTTGGGAAGAATATATTGAACTGAATTATTAAATTCCTCTAGAAGAATTCAGCTCCAAATTTGTACAATCTACCAACTACATAAGCGCAATAAAAAATGGACCCCAAATCTCTTCGATGACATAAAGGGAATAAGTAAGGGCTCAGAAATAGAACTAAACAAGAATATTGTATTTCAATTGGTTGATGAAATGTGGAATAACGGAAGTTTAGTTTTTGAAGTTTATCATTGTGAACGCTTACAATCCTATATTGCAATGATTGCGTTTGGAATCTGAATTGCAAAGCTCTTTCTCGAATGCTCACCAAATAACCCTTGCTATGCTCAATTCAAAATTAGTCTTACTACTCTTCATTTCTTTTTACTGCAACCTTGCTTTCACCCAATCATTCGATCGACAGATCTTGGCATCAACTGATGATGCGGAAGAGAAGTTTAATGGCAGCTACATTACTACCTCCAGCTCAGATTTAGAGCTGGTATATGATTATTGGAATGACCAAGGATTGCAAACAATTGGGCTCCGTTTTGATGACATCGCAATACCTTCCAACTCGACAATTCTAAGCGCATATATTCAGTTCACTGCTGATGGAGACTATTCTGGAGATTTGACCATGACCATAAAAGGGGAGGATAGCGCTAACTCATTTCCCTTTTCAAATTCTTTCAGCAACATTTCAAGTCGCGCACAAACTACTTCCAGTGCCACCTGGAGTTCTATCCCCAACTGGATAGATGAGCAAGCTGGGACTTCTCAACGCACTCCTGACTTATCGGGAATAGTCAGTGAGGTCATTGCCTCCAATGGATGGCAGAGTAGTAATCCAATCACTTTTATCATAACGGGAACAGGGAGTGAGACCCAGCTAAGAAAGGCCTATTCATTTGATGACAATGCAACAAAGGCGGCTAAATTGCATATAGAGTTTGAGTCAAACTCAGCCGTAGATTTGGCTTTGGTTTCCTGCATTGCACCAACCGCAAGTGATTACCCAAATCCTGCTTCATCTGTCCAGGTCGAGATCAGTTCTTTTGGGAACCTAACGGCAACAGATTACACCCTTGCCTATTCCGTTGATGGGACGTTGATCTCTACAGAACCAGGGGTAACACCACTAGAGATTGGAGAATCTGTTGTTTTTACATTCGCAGAAACCGCTGACCTCAGCGCACTTGGGAGCTACGATCTGAGTATTGAATTGACGATCAATGGTGACCAGGATATTTCTAACAATACATTTTCAAAAACAATAAACGTCATTGCTGAAGTTGTTCCATTGCTATTTGACCAAGGAAGTTCTTGGCGCTACTGGGACAATAGTGCAGACCCTACTTCTGCGTGGATTGCCACATGGCTTGACGATTCGTCATGGCCAGTAGGTGTAGGTCGCTTTGGCTTTGGGGTCGGCGATGAAGAAACAGCCTTGAACAATGGTTTGATCAGTTACTACTTTAGAAAGAAAGTTGACATTGTTGATGTAAGCCAATTGAACAAGGTCTATCTGAATATGATGCACGATGACGCGGCCATTGTCTATGTCAATGGTCAAGAGGTTATCCGTACCGAATTGATGCCTTTGGGAACGGTCAACCACAGTACTTCGGCAAGACAGCGAATCAATAATTCCACTCAGAATGAATTTTTTACGTACGGAATCGATCCAAGTTATTTCGTCACGGGCGAGAATACCCTTGCTATTTCCATACGAAATGTAACTGCTACAGATGGTGACGTTTCTTTTGATTGTTATGTAAGCGCTGAGTTTTTATACGATCAAGACGGACCATATGTATCTTATAGTGGAGACAATATCATTGTAGAAGAAGTAACGCCTGCTGGTTTGGTTAGCAATACCTATAGCACAACTGATGGCTTGGTATTAACCTGTTTACTGCCACACATGGGCACAAGCTTTTCTTTTACGCTAAAGCCAGAGATCACAATAGAACCTTCAGTTTACAGTGCTAGCCCCTCTAAGTTTCTTGCCATATCCGACTTTGATGGGCACATTGAGGGTCTTACGATGGTATTGCAAGGAGAAGGCATAATTGACGAAGACTTCAACTGGACATACGGAGATGGCCATTTAATTATCAGTGGAGACCTTTTTGATCGTGGCTTCCATATCACGGAATGCATGTGGCTTCTTTATAAATTAGAAAGTGAGGCAGAGGCTGCAGGTGGCAAGTTGCATTTGATTATTGGAAACCATGAAATGTTTAACCTGACCGACGATTGGAGATATGTGGAAGTCAAATACTTCAATGATGCACACCTGATGGGGAAGCGGATGTCTGAATTATATGATGCGGATACTGAACTTGGAAGATGGTTGAGATCGAAAAATATTATTGAAGAAATCGGAGGTCATGCTTTTATGCACGGAGGCATAAGTCCAGCAGTCTCTGCCTTGAACCTTTCGTATGATGAGATCAATGAATATGGCCGTTTAGAAATGAATGGCACATCTTGTCCCAACAGTGCGTGCGTGCTAGTGAATAGCGATGATGGGATTTATTGGTACAGAGGAATGGTAGATGAAGAGCTCACACAGCAAGAGGTAGATGGCATACTCGATGGTTTTGGAATAGGACGCGTAATACTGGGGCATACCAAAGACAACACCATTCGATCCCTTTACGAGGGCAGGGTCATCGCAATTGACATGTACCATGTCGATAATTTTGAAGATGGCTTTATGGAGGCCCTGCAGTTTGAGTTGGGTTGTTTTTATTTATTTCATACAGATGGCTCAGATCATGATTACACACTTTTGAATGAATGTGATGGTTTTACTAATAATCTTTTGGAATTAAATGGAAATGGTCAGCTTCATATTTACCCGAACCCAACTTCCAATACCATGAATATTGAACTGCCAGAAAGTTTGTTGGGAAAATACAGCTATACCATACTCACTGCAGAAGGCAGGCGGGTAGGGCAAGGAATAATTAATAGCGCGTTGTCAAGAATTGAAGTCGACAGGTATTCAGCCGGGAAGTATATTCTCACACTACAAAATTCAGAGAGGACAATCACGGGGCATTTTATTTTAAAGAATTGAAGATTGATGTTTTCTTAAATTCCAAATGAGAAAGCAAACAAGCAGCGGCTAACAAAGTGCAAAACGCCAATAGTCGCTAAACTTGCTTAATGCGTTTGCGCAGAGCGGCGTGCCTTATAATACTTGCACACTCAGTGAAGCAGGTATTTCTATTTGGAAAAAATAAAGAGTTCTGCCGCAATGTTGCACCTTAACACCGCGACCCTAGGCAGAGAAGCAAGACTAAAAGAATCACATAACACAACTGCCCTGATAGAGTGAACTGCACAATGAGTTATACGATTCCATTAAGAAAGAATGAGAAGAATTGAAGAGATAGATGCGCTAAGAGGCTTCGCCTTGTTTGGCATTGTTATGACCCATATGTTCGAAGGATACTTGGCCAGCATGACGCCCCCGCAATACATCGGATTTAATATGATGTATTCCATTGATGGCTTCTCTCAGATGATCATTAAATACCTATTTGTGGGGAAATTCTATGCTATTTTCTCCATGCTATTCGGGCTCAGTTTCTATTTGATATTGGACCAGAAAAAGGACTCAAGCTCTTGGAAATTTGCCTGGCGCTTAATCTTGCTTTTTCTCATTGGTTTCATTCACCACATACATTACCGAGGAGACTTTTTGACCGTTTACGCTGTATTTGGAATGGCCTTGATCCTCTTCAGGAGAGTGCCCGATAAGTACATACTGGTACTCGGCCTTTTTCTCGCTTTTAATGGTCCAATGATTATTGCAAAAGGCCTTGAGTTGCTCCCCACCAGCGATATGCAAGAGATGCAGGAAGCATCTGCTGCATCTTTACCCACCGCTAAGAAAGGAATTGCCACCAACCCCATGGATCAAGCGAATGCCTATTTTGACCTAGTGCTAAACGGGGAATACGTAAAATTAATCCAGTCCAATGCCACCATCGGGTTCGTGAATAAATTCAATTACTTAAAGTTCTCAGGGCGCATATGGGTCATCCCTGGATTGTTTTTGCTCGGCTTATGGATTGGGCGTAAAAAATGGCACGAAAAACTAGACCAATTGCCACTTGTGCCGCTCATTAAATGGTCTGCTTTTTTGGGCATTCCCTGTGTATTGATAAGCTACTATTTATCTATTCCCGAGTACTCCCCGCTACTTAAATACCTGGGTTTTGTTGCTGGACATGCGGCCAATATTTTTATACCCCTTTTGTACATTGGGCTACTACTGCTTCTGTGCACTATGGAGTTTTCTAAATCGAGTATAAGAAAGTTCATTCTCGTAGGTAAAATGGGCTTGACCATCTATGTCATGCAATCTGCATTTGGTTTATTCATCTTTTACGGATACGGCTTGAACCTTTTGCTCAAACTGTCGGGTACGGTGGCACTCGGCCTTGGAGTTTTGTTTTTTCTATTTCAAATGCTTTTGAGTAAATGGTGGTTTAATACATTCAAATTCGGTCCTTTGGAGTGGATATGGCGCTGTGCCACCAATCTAAAATGGCAACCACTTATAAAGTAAGAAACCACTAACCGCATTTGCTCCGCTGCATGCGGTCGCGGAAAGCATTCGTCTTTATGAAAACGCTGACTTTTGACTACCTAGAAAAGGTGGTCGGCCACGGAGTCAGCTTTAATTGGAGTTCATTGACTACCTTCAAGCAAAACAACCACCATGAAGACAATGACCTGCAATCAACTCGGCGGAGCCTGCGACGAGGAATTCTCTGCCGATACATTTGATGAAATTGCTGAGCTCGGCAAAAAGCACGGCATGGAGATGTTCCAAAAAGGGGATGTACCGCACCTCGACGCCATGACCAAGATGCAGGAGATGGCTCAAAGCCCAACTAACATGAATGAATGGAACCAGACAAAGAGAGCGGAGTTTGATTCTTTGCTGGATTAATGTGCCCGATACATAGCATTCATAAATCACCGGATGGGCCAAGTGCACCATAATTCTATTAGGTGCATTCTTGATAACGGTTGTTCTTCTTATGCTTTTAAACCCGAGTAAAGCGAGGGCCTATTTGAGAAAAACGGGGAGTACTAACCTCATCAACTACTCCGAGTTTACCTTTCGACTGATTCCTGCGGCGGTGCTGGTTTGGTAAACAGGTTTATTAATTCTTCCTGAAGCCTTTACCGTTTTTGGTTGGTTTATGATCGCCACCTTTTTGGTTCTTTATTATGTTCCCAAGCGCATCCATCATGGCTATGCCAAGCGCTGTGCAAACCATTTAAAGCCCGCATATTTTAGACTGACGTCACCATTTTCCATACTTTTCGGGTGTGCTGTGATCTATTCCTCAATGGGATAATAAGAGAATGTGGCATATAGTCCTTACTACTGCAATGAAGCCTATCAAATTGACCGACAAATACCTGTTCACTTCAGAAAGATTAGGCTTCCGCAATTGGAAAAAGGAAGACCTGGACGTATTCGCGGACCTCAATGCCGACAAATACCTGTTCACTTCAGAAAGATTAGGCTTCCGCAATTGGAAAAAGGAAGACCTGGACGTATTCGCGGACCTCAATGCCGATGGTGCCGTTATGAAGCATTTTCCAAAACCCTTGACTCGGGAAGAAACAGCAGCTTTTATAGACCGCCTGATGGCTCATTTCGATCAGCACGGGTACAACTACTTCGCGGCTGAAATTATTGAGACTGGCGAGTTGATTGGATTTATTGGATTGGCCTACCAAATGTATGAAGCGCCTTTTCTTCCCGCCACCGATATAGGTTGGCGCATCAAGAAATCGGCCTGGGGAAAAGGTTATGCCACTGAAGGAGCGCGCAGGTGCCTCGAACATGCTTTTGAGGAATTGAAGCTCGAGCAGGTTGTTTCCATATGTACGTTGAGCAATACTGGTTCGGAAAGTATAATGAAGAAGATTGGTATGAAGAGAATGGGGGAGTTTGACCACCCCAGATTGAAGGAATACCCCGATTATGAAAAATGCGTTTGGTATGAAATCAAGAATAGCCCAAGCTTTATGACATACTCCCATCAAGAAAGTGAGCGCCTCACGTATCGACAAGCTACTTTGGATGACATTCCCCGATGGGCAGCGTTTTTTGTGGACAACGATCGTCTACGCTTTTTGGGAATGGATCTCGAAAAGAGCAATGAAGAGCTGGCAGAGCAATGAATCAAGACGCAGCTAGGCCGCTATGCCACGAATGGTTTTGGACACTTAGCCGTGGAGTTGAAATCAAATGGAGAACTCATTGGCATGGGAGGTGTTGTTACTCGTGTATTGGACGGTAATGCCGAATTTGAGATTGCTTATTCCGTCATCCCAAGGCATTGGGGTCATGGCTATGCCACTGAAATTGCTAAGACTATGAAGGACTTTGGAATGAATCACATCGATGCCCCGCGGTTTATTTCCATCATCGATTGGGACAATACCCATTCGGCCAAGGTGGCGGTGAAGAATGGAATGGACGTTCGCTTTCAAACCGAATACCTAGGAATGAAAGTGGATATTTTTGGGATAGAAAAAAGCTAAAATAATGATATGAAAAATTCCTTTCTGTTGATCATATTCTTCTTGACATTTGGCTGTAGCAATCCCGATGCTGCACTCAAAGAAGAAAATAAGGAACTCAAGAGTCAAAGAGCTGATTTCAGCAAACGGCACATGCAAGAATTTAAACGATACAATAGTACCATCGACTCCCTCAGGTCAAACGAGCAATTCTTGATTTCCGTTTTGCCCGCGAGCTTATCCAGAGACACCCTTCTTAAAATGGCTGTCGATGAAATCTTGACGGGAGGTGATGAGAAGTACAATGATATTCTATGGAGTCTAAGTTCGATCGTGAACGAAAACAGACACGAAAACTCTCGGGTGCTACTTAAAGGGGATGTAATGGACGTCGTGAAGTTGCGTTCCAAAGATTTTTTCCTCCATTACGTGTGGAAGAACTTGGATAAAAGGGAAGAAAACATCCGAAGTTATTTCAACTCAAAAAGCATTGAATATGCCGCCACCTTGATCAAGGATAATTACGAATATGGCGGTTTATCTCAATTGGCGGAAGCCTTACTCATTGCCTACCAAGAAATGGAAGGAAAGGATAAATTGCTGGATGATCTCTATCTACGGGCCGACACAATTCATGTATTGGCCGATCCTGCTTATGGCGAAATCGTTAGTCCGAAAGTAAAATCTTTGCTCCAAGAAGACTATTCTGACGACCCTATTATAGACGCAGAGACGCGCTGTAACTGGGTGTACTCATTTTGGGTGCGTAGGCACTACGAGCAGAATGCTGAAGTGGTATACGAACTCATCAGCCTTATTGACTCCAAAGTCAGGGAGCTAATCGAAGATGAGAATGATGACTACGAAGAG
>Ga0222659_1001111_pt1 | contig 11396 bp, 13 predicted proteins | sample AntAcemetagen547_FD_179850 | JGI IMG/M metagenome (GOLD analysis project Ga0222659, IMG submission 179850) | Saline water microbial communities from Ace Lake, Antarctica - #547 | ecosystem: Environmental > Aquatic > Non-marine Saline and Alkaline > Saline | place: Antarctica: Ace Lake...
TTACCTTGAATTATACAAATGGTTTATACCACAAAGGCAAGAGAGTTATAAACTTGACTTCATTGGTCAGTTAGAACTTGGTCGTGGTAAAGATGATATGCCATACGCTACATTTAAAGATTGGTATACAAAAGACTTTCAATCGTTTGTTGATTACAATATACAGGACGTAGAGATTGTTGATGGACTAGAAGATAAACTAGGTCTAATTGATCTATCATTAACTGTTGCTTATGAGAGTAAAGTAAACTATGGTGATATATTTTCACAAGTTAGAGTATGGGATACTTTGATAGCAAACCATTTATTGAAAAAGAATATTTGTGTACCTCCAAGAGAAGAACATATAAAAGACATGAAGTATGAGGGTGCTTATGTAAAAGAACCTCAACTTGGTCAGCACAAATGGATTGTAAGTATGGATATAAACAGTCTTTATCCTCATATTATTATACAATACAATATTTCTCCAGAAAAAATATTAGGAGTTAACTCATCTGGAATTTCAGTGAATAAGATGTTAGCTAAAACGACACCACTCTCTCATTTAAAAACAGACGGAGCATGTGTTACACCTAATGGTGCCTTGTTTAAAACAGATAGTCAAGGTTTCTTACCTGAAATGATGGAAACAATGTACAATGAAAGAGTCATCTACAAGAAACGAATGTTAAAGGCTAAAAAAGAATATGAAAAGACAAAAGACCCTAAACTTGTCAGAGAAATATCTCGTTGCCACAATATTCAATGGGCAAGAAAGATTGCTCTTAACTCTGCTTATGGAGCTGTTGGTAACCAATACTTTAGATACTATGATGTAAGACAAGCAAGTGCCATCACAACAGCAGGTCAATTCATTATTAGATTCATTGAAGAAAAGGTTAACACTTATTTAAATACTATTTTAAAATCGGAAGAAAAGTTAGATTACATTGTGGCCTCTGATACAGATTCAATTTATGTTACACTAGATAAGTTAGTAGAAAAGACCTGTGAAGGTAAAGACAATGATCAGATTTGTAATTTTTTAGATAAGGTTGTTGGTAGTAGAATTGAACCTTTTATTGAAAAGTGTTTTGATGAACTATCTGAATATACAAATGCTTTTAAAAACTGTATGGTTATGAAACGAGAAGTAGTTGCCAATAAAGGTATATGGGTGGCTAAAAAAAGATATATGTTAAATGTGTTAGATGAAGAAGGTGTTAGACTATCAGAACCTAAACTAAAAATTATGGGTATTGAAGCTGTGAAGTCATCTACACCACAAGTTTGTAGAGGTAAGATTAAAGAGGCAATCAAAACCATTATGGGTAAAGAACAAAAAGATTTACATAAACTTATTGCTGATTTTAAGAAAGAGTTTTTTACTATGTCTGCTGAACAAATATCTTTTCCTAGAAGTTGTAATAATCTAAAAAAATATAGACATGCTAGTAATGTATTTATTAAAGGTACACCTATTCATGTCAAAGGCGCTTTGATTTACAATCATCAACTTAAACAGTTTGGCCTTGGTCAAAAGTATCCTTATATACAAGAGGGTGATAAACTAAAGTTTCTTAAATTAGTAGAAGCTAATCCATTTAAGTTTGATGTTATTAGTTATATAACAACATTACCAAAAGAATTTAAACTAGAACAGTATATAGATTATGAAACACAGTTTGAAAAAACATTTTTAGATCCAATGAGATTTATATTACAAGCAATTGGTTGGACACATGAAGAAACTGCTAATTTAGAGGCATTTTTCGGATGAACCTGTTTATAGTCTTTGCTCTTATACATTGGGGTTTTGCTACAGGCGGCATATTGGCTATTAGAACTGATTGGTCTATACCTAGATTTATACTAATTATTTTACTAATTAAATATTTTTTGATAACTTATGAACTTTAAAACAAACGACAAATACGGTGTAATTTATGCTGACCCTCCTTGGTACTTTAAAAGTTATAGTAAAAAAGGTGAAGGTAGAAATGCTACACAACATTATCCTTGTATGAACCTTGAAGATATTTGTAAGTTGCCGGTTGGCGACCTTGCTAAAGACAACTCTGTATTATTAATGTGGGTAGTTGACCCATTATTAGATCAGGCATTTAAAGTAATAGACGCTTGGGGGTTTAAGTACAAGACAGTAGGTTTTACATGGGCAAAAACAAATAGTAAGAGTTTAGGTTTTTTTACAGGTTTAGGATATTGGACAAGATCAAATCCAGAAATGTGTTTACTTGCTACAAAAGGTAAACCAAAGAGAAACAATAAGAGTATACCACAATTAGTGGTTGAACAAAGGCAAGAACATAGTAGAAAGCCAGATATTGTGTACAATCATATAGAAAATATGTTAGACGGTCCTTATGTAGAACTCTTTGCTCGTAGAAAAAGAAACAACTGGCATAGTTGGGGTAATGAAGTATGAGCTTGACAGGAGCACTTTTATGTTATATACTAATAATGTTAATACCAGTAGTATTAATGATAAAATGGAATAATGAAAAATAACACTCTTACTACAGATCAGGCATTGTATTGTTCAGGTATATTTAACGATTACTTTGGACAGTTTACTCGTATTGATCAATATATGAGAGATCAAAAGCTAAATCAATTAAACGATACTATATCGGCTAGTTTACCAGGCATGGGTCCTGAAACAGAAATCTTTGATAACTTTGATATGTCACCTGAAGATATGGAGTTTGAAATAACAGAGCCAGATAATACAACATTTAATTCATATTTAAATCTAATATCATCACACACTAATATGTCAAGTGTACCTGGTAAAAATTTAAAGATAGGTGTAAAAGAAAAGAAATCTAATAAATGGGTTGGTTTTATCAGAGCTGGTTCGCCAGTGATTAACATGAAACCACGTAACACAATGTTAGGTAATGTACCAGAGTTGGTTACATTTAACAAGACGGCCATTATGGGTTTTGTAATTGTACCATCACAACCATTTGGTTACAATTACCTTGGTGGTAAATTACTGGCTGCCATATGTTGTAGTCATTGGGTAAGAGAAAAATTAAATGACAAGTATGGTATGAACTTATCATTATTTGAAACTACAAGTTTATATGGTAATAGTAAATCATCAAGTCAATATGACGGTATGAAACCATATTTAAGATATAAAGGATTAACGGATAGTGACTTTATACCTTTGATACATGGTAAACCTTTCCATGATCTGGCCTCTTTCGTTGAACAACATGTAGGTAAACTAGTTAAAGAGGATGCTTCAAGTAGAAAATTAAAGTTAACACAGGCCATCATAGGTTTAGTAAAGAGAAGTTTATCTGGTGATAATTTAGATAAGTTTAATACTACTATTGTAAACGCCAAAAAACTTACAGAAAGAAAAAGATATTATACTTGTAATTATGGTATCAAAAACTATATAGATATAGTGAATGGTAAAGACACCGAAATAGTTAAAGATGAGAACTATGATAAGTATGAACTAAATAATATCATAGAGTGGTGGAAAAAGAAAGCTACTAATCGTTATAATAATTGTAAGAATGATAATCGTTTGAGGAGAGAACTTGAAATATGGTCACCCGAAGCTAACATAGACATTATTAGATGATAACAAAAAAGGACTACAAAGACTTAAAAGAGTATTGGGATTACCAAAGAAAAATAGAATACAACAAAGAGATTGTACGTAATATGGCCGATCAGTTTGAGGGAAGAATATACAATGATTTTGGTAGGTTTGATATAAATGAAATGAAAGATTTATTATGGACAAAAGTAAAAACTGAAGACTATGAAGAACCTAGAAAAGGTTGGGTACCAAAAGATGAAACATTACGATTCGAATGGGAAGGGCCACCAAGTATGCCAAAAACTCAATTAAACAAACCGAAAGACCAAAATACTATGGACACAACCATGCCTAGTGGATGGGAAGATGTTTTTGATGATACTAAATAATATTGGACTTGACAATGTTGCTAAAATAATATATAATAAGAGTATAAATTTATAGGAGATATGGAATGAGTGATTTTTTAAAAGATATAATTAAAGAAACTGGTAATGAATATGCTGGTTTAGTAAGTGATGGTATTGATAGTGCTGACGTAACAAGTTTCATAGACACAGGTTCGTATTCATTTAACGCATTATTGTCTGGTAGTATCTATGGTGGTATGCCAAGTAATAAGATTACAGCAATCGCTGGTGAAGCCGCAACAGGTAAAACATTTTTCGCACTAGGTATATGTAAAGCATTTTTAGATAAGGATCCTGAAGCAGGTATTATCTACTTTGAATCAGAAAGTGCCATCTCAAAACAAATGATTGAGGCTAGAGGTATTGATTCGAAAAGAATGGTAATAGTTCCAGTTGCTACTGTACAAGAATTTAGAAATCAATCAATAAAAATTTTAGACAAATATATGGAGCAAACAGAGAAGATTAGAAAACCTTTAATGTTTGTATTAGATAGTCTAGGTATGTTATCGACTACAAAAGAAATGGAAGATACAGCCGCAGGTAAAGAAACAAGAGATATGACAAGAAGTCAGATTGTCAAATCAACATTTAGAGTATTAACATTGAAACTTGGTAGAGCAAACTGTCCATTGATTATGACTAATCACACATATGACGTTATAGGTTCAATGTTCCCTCAAAAAGAAATGGGAGGAGGATGCCTTGTTGCCGGAACTAATATTTTAACTCGTAATGGTTATAGAGCAATTGAAACTATTTCAATAGGAGATGAAGTATTTACTAAAGAGGGTGAGTTTAAAGAGGTGCTTCAAACACATACATTTAATAATAAAGACGTACTTGAAATTGAATTTGAAGATGGACATAAAGTAAAATGTACACCAGAACACAAGTTTTATATTAATAAACAATGGGTAAAAGCTAAAGATATTGCTGAAAACGACTTGGTGGAGGTGATATAAAGTATAAATAGAATTAGGAGAAATCTTATGTTCTTAAATAACAAATATACTAAAATTTATTTTAAAATGATTAATGCAGGCTTTAAAAGTAAACCAAACTATGGGTATTATGAAAGACATCATATAATTCCAAAATCTATTGGAGGTTCTAATAGTGAATCTAATTTGGTGTATCTTACAGCACGACAACATTTTTTATGCCACCTTCTATTATTAAAAATGACAACAGGTAATCAAAAAAAATCTATGGCATTTGCTTATTTTGGTATGAGAAGGTCAAATAGTAAAAAAAAGGGAGGAAGATATGATTCAATTAACTCAAAATTATACGAGAAGTATAGAAAAACAGCAGCTGAAGAAATATCTGGTGAAAATAATCCCTTTTATGGTAAAGGATACTTATTAAGAGGTAAAAATAATCCAATGTATGGAAAGCCTTGTCATTATAATATGAATAAAGAAGAAAAACAAACTTGGAAAAATAATATTTCTAAAGGTATCTTAGGAGAGAAAAATCCATTCTATGGAAAAACTCATACTGATGAAATGAAAAAAAAATTAAGAGAATTGAGGGTTCAGCCAATTAAAGTTTTTTTTAAAAATAATAAAATAAAAACATTTGAGGAATATGGAGACCTCGGAGATCATTTAAATATGTCACGTTACTTAGGAAGTAAACTATGTAACCCAAACAATTTTCATTTACTTGATAAATATAAAATTAAAAAAATTGAAAGGATAGTTAAAGTATGAAAACAATTAGAGTAAAGTCTATAAAACCTGTTGGTAAAAATAAAGTTTTTGATATTAGTGTGGACAAATATGAAAATTATATTTTAGAAAATGGTGTTGTTACACACAATTCAGGCCTAAAATACGCTGCTTCATCAATCATCTATCTCAGTAAGAGAAAAGAAAAAGAAGGTACTGAGGTTATTGGTAACATTATACATTGTAAAAATTATAAATCTAGGTTAACAAAAGAGAACGCAATGATAGATGTCAAACTTACTTACAAAAAAGGTTTAGACAAATATTATGGTCTTACAGAACTTGCTGAAGAAGCTGGTATCTTTAAGAAAGTATCTACACGATATGAAATGCCAGACGGTTCTAAAGTTTTTGGTAAGAATATCAATGAAAATCCAGAAAAGTATTTTACAAAAGAAGTGTTAGACAAAATAGATGAAACAGCAAAAAGAAAATTCCAATACGGATCAGACGAAGAAGACACCAATTAAAAGATATGCCTATGCTCAAAAGCAAGGTGATGATTTTAGTTGTATAAAAATCCTTGAAGGTAACTATGAGGGTATTATATACAAGTATAACAATATAAAGTTTTCTGAAACTGAAAATGAGGCTGGGGAAATACCATTAAAATTTACATATGATATAATGGCAAATCCTACTAAAGAAAATATAGAGTCAGATGACTTTAGAAATTATATCGGTGATATATTAATTGAATGTGTTGAAGAACAATTACAGAATGGAACATTGAAAATAGATGAATAGTGATAGAATTGAACTAACAATATTAAGAAACTTCTTTTATAATGAAGACTTTACTCGTAAGTGTTTACCTTTCGTAAAGACAGACTACTTTGTAAATAGAAATGAAAGATTATTGTATGAAGAAATTGAAAAGTTTGTACATGAATATAAAAATCTACCTACAAAAGAAACCATATTAATTGAATTTAATAAGAGAAAAGATATTAACGAAGATGAATTAAAATCAGTTAAAGAACTTGTAAACAATTTTGAGAATGAAAAGTCCGATTTACAATGGCTATTAGATACAACAGAAAAGTTTTGTAAAGACAGAGCAGTACATAATGCAGTGTTATCTGGTATTAAGATACTAGATGGTAAAGATAAAGAACATCAACCAGAGGCCATACCAGGAATATTAAGTGAAGCATTAGCTGTTTCATTTGATAATCATATAGGACACGATTATATTGGTGACGCTGAAGCCAGATTTGATTGGTACCATACAAAAGAAAAACGTTATCCATTCGATTTAAATTTCTTTAATAGGATTACAAAGGGTGGTGTTCCAAGTAAAACATTAAATATTGCTTTAGCAGGAACAGGCGTTGGTAAATCATTGTTTATGTGTCACTGTGCTGCAAACTTTTTAAATCAAGGTCAGAATGTATTGTATATTACATTAGAGATGTCCGAAGAAAGAATTGCCGAAAGAATAGACGCTAACTTAATGGACGTTACTATAGATGATTTACATGATATGCCTAAAGAATTATATGATGGTAAGATGAGTAAGTTGAGAAGTAAAACAGCAGGTTCTTTAATTATCAAAGAATATCCTACTGCCTCTGCTCATTCTGGCCATTTTAAAGGATTACTAAACGAACTATCATTAAAGAAAAGTTTTAAACCACAAATAATTTTTATTGATTATCTAAACATTTGTGCTTCAAGTCGGTTTAAAGGTGGTAATATATCATCTTACTTCTACATCAAAGCAATTGCTGAAGAATTAAGAGGTCTTGCTGTTGAGTTTGATGTTCCAATCTTTAGTGCCACACAAACTACTAGAACTGGTTTCGTAAGTACAGATATTGGTTTAGAAGATACATCTGAATCATTTGGTTTACCAGCAACGGCCGACTTTATGTTTGCCTTAATGACTAATGAGGAATTAGACGCACTAGGTCAAATGAAAGTAAAACAGTTAAAGAATAGATACAATGATCCTGGTGTAAACAGAGCCTTTATCATAGGTGTTGATAAAGCAAAAATGAGATTATATGATGTTGAGAACTCGGCACAGAATATAGTAGATAGTAACCAAACAAAAGAAAAAGAAAATTATCCATCACCTGAACAGGCGTATGATAAATTTTCAGATTTTAAAATATAATGTCAAAGACACAAAAAGTAAAGTTTCACAGAGGCGATAGACGGCCAAATAATGAACAACCTGAATTATCATATACTAAAAAAATGATAAAGAAAGGTAAAGATATAATATGGCAAGTCATAGAAAAACCAACAAAGAGTATTATTGGTGAGTATTTTTTTGAAGAAGACGCTCATAAAGTGGCTAAATTTCAAAACAAACATAAAGTATGGGAATCTAACGGTGGCGTACCTAAATTCCTATGGACAAGAGTTTAGTCTTATAAATAGTCTTATCAAGTGAGTTATATGGAAACAGTGATTATAGTAATGGAAACAATGAGAGAGAAAAATGTTTGTTTATCAGACGGAGAATTTAAAAAACGGTAAGAAGTATATTGGTGTTTGCACATTCAATAAAGAAAGTGTAGGTGTTCCAAATGTTTAGTTTTAAAGGATTTTTTACCAAAGAAAAAAATCTTCATCTCCAACACTTGGAGGATTTCATAATTGATAAAGGTTCAAAGGGTGGTGAGAATGCTATTAACTTTCTTAATTCAATAAGAGATATGCTTGCTGGTTCTTCTTCCAGTAAAGTCAATATGTCTGTCAAATGGGACGGAGCTCCCGCTATTATCTGTGGTATTAATCCAGAGAACGGCCAATTCTTTGTTGGCACTAAGGCAGTATTCAATGCTACTCCAAAAATCAATTATACAAGTAGTGATATAAAAAGAAACCATGGTGGTGGTCTTGCTGAAAAATTAACAATAGCATTAAGAGAACTAAAAAAATTAAAGATAACTGGTATTCTACAAGGCGATTTTCTATTTTCAAAATCAGATTTAAAGTCAGAGGATTTTAATGGTGAAAGTATGATTACATTTACACCAAACACAATCACTTACGCTGTACCTTCAAATTCAAACATTGGTAAAAGAATAAAAAGAGCAAGAATGGGAATTGTATTTCACACATCCTATTCAGGTAAAAAAATGAAAGATTTAAGAGCAGGCTTTGGTACAGTATCAGGCAAATCTGGAATATCTTCCATATTCTTAGCTGACGCTGCTTATAAAGATGTAAGTGGATCGGCAAAATTAACCACTGGTGAGTTATCAACATTTAATGCTAGAATAAGAATGGCTGAAGGTTCTCTATCAAAGGCAAGTAAGATGTTAGATGAAATGAGTAAATCATCATCTGATGCATTATCAATCGGGTATAGATTAAAAACTTTCTTCAATCACTTTATAAGAAACACACAAGGTAATATGGCCAAGGTAAAAACACTTGTAGATATGTTTGGTGAATACTATGAAAATGTTTTACAAGCAGAAATAGATAGTAAGAAAACAGAAGCAGGTAAAAAGAAATATAAAGACGCATTGAAAAAGAACATGAATATTATAAACAGAAATAAACAAGCACTTTACTTTGCTATTGCTTCACACGTTACATTACAAAATGCCAAAAACTTTTTGGTAAATAAATTAAGTGAGATACAAAGTATAGGCCATTTTTTAAGAACACCAAACGGTTATAAGGTAACGGCACCAGAAGGATTTGTTGCTGTTGATAGAGGTGCTGGTGCTGTTAAGTTAGTAGATAGATTAGAATTTAGTAGAGCCAATTTTACGGCTGAGAGGGACTGGGTTAAAGGATAATGAATATTATTTTAATAGGAGGTCCAGGTTCAGGTAAATCAACGTACTCTGAATTTATAACAAAAGATTTAGATATAGAACATATCTATCCTGGTGAACTATTAAGAAAAGAAAAAGAAAAAGGTGGTGAGATTGCTAAAAGATTATCTAATTTAGGTAAAGGTGGTTTTGCTCCTAATGATATAGTTTTAAAACTTGTATTTGGCGCTGTAGAAAAGGCAGAGAACGGATTTGTATTTGATGGTTTTCCTAGATATATGCAACAAGTTAAAGATTTAGAAAAGAAGAATATTAAAATAGACAAAGTAGTATTCTTAAATGTAAGTGAACAAGAAGTAATAAGAAGACTTACAGCAAGAGGTAGAGCAGATGATAAACCAGAAATTATCAAAAACAGAATTGCTTTATACAAAAAAGAAACAGGACCAGTGATAGAATATTACAGAAAGAAACCAGGTTTTATAGAGATTAAGGCTGAGGGTGGTGAACCTAAAGATATTGCTAATAAGATTATAAAACAATTAAAGGCAAAACCATTGAGAGAGTTTAGAGAGTATTTAAATGAGGGAGTTTATGATCCTGGTATATTCAAAGCTTTCTTTTTAGCAGGTGGTCCAGGCTCTGGCAAAACATTTGTAACACAAACAGCATTTTCTGGCACAGGTTTAAAAGTAGTCAATTCAGATAACGCATTTGAAAGTGGTTTAAAAAAAGCAAATCTTTCAATTAAAATGCCAGATGAAGAAGAATACTTTAGAAATATTATTAGACAAAGAGCAAAAACAACTACTGGTAACCAATTAGATAAATATGTAGAAGGACGATTAGGTCTTATTATTGACGCTACAGGTAGAGATTTATCACTGGTTCAAAGACAAGTAAGTATGTTAAAAAATATTGGTTATGATTGTCATATGGTATTTGTGAATACAAGTTTAGAGATTGCTTTAGAAAGAAATGCAAATAGACCAAGACAAGTACCTGAATATATTGTACAGAAAAGTTGGAATGAAGTACAAACAAATATAGGTGCCTTTCAAAGAGTGTTTAGTCCAGGTAAAATGTTAGTTGTTGATAATAATAGAAGTGAAAAAGAGTTAGTTAGTGCTGTGTTAAGTACAGCTTCTAAATTTATTAGAAGTAAATTAAGAACTAAACCAGAAAATGGTATTGCCATGAGCTGGATAAAGAAAGAACTAGAGTTAAAAAGAAGATGAGATTTAAAGATTACATAAAAGAAAGTATCATAGATATACCACGAAGAACATATGCGCCAGCTGTGTTTGATGACGCTGATACTAAAAATCCTAAAATTAAATCTAGTGTTCTAAAATTAATTAACAATCAAGTAAAAGATTTTAAAGAATATCCTGTATTAAAGATTGCTTTGATAGGTTCAATACTTACAAAGAGATATAGAAATGACGCTGATCTGGACATTAATATATTATTTGATGTACCAAAAGAAAAACAAGAAGATGAAAGAGTAAGTCTTTCTCTTAAATATTTGTCAGCAAAAAATCCAGACAATATTCAAGGTAAAGAAATACCAGGAACCAAACACCCAATTAATTTTTACTTCATCACAGACCAAGAAACTTATGATGATCAGAATAAGAAAGCTGATGCTGTGTTTGATATCGAAAAAAATAAGTTTATTAAAAGACCAGACGATTTTACCTTTGACAAATCAATATACATGAAAGACTTTGAAAGAAAAGTACAAGAAATAGATGTTGTCAAGGGCGAACTAAAAAGAGATATAATCGACTATGACGAATTACAAGAATTAAAACCAGACGATATTTTAAATCTACAAGAAAAGATTAATGATAAGTTAGAAGAAATAGAAGATGGTATAAAAGACATTATTAAAGTTGGTGATACAGTTGACACTGAAAGAAGATCAGCTTTT
>Ga0222659_1001121_pt1 | contig 11224 bp, 14 predicted proteins | sample AntAcemetagen547_FD_179850 | JGI IMG/M metagenome (GOLD analysis project Ga0222659, IMG submission 179850) | Saline water microbial communities from Ace Lake, Antarctica - #547 | ecosystem: Environmental > Aquatic > Non-marine Saline and Alkaline > Saline | place: Antarctica: Ace Lake...
ATCTCGTCAACTCGGCGATGGTTCCGGCCATGAAGAAAAACGAGGACGGATCGGTGACGATCTACATCCAGAAAGATTCACCGGGCACCGATCTTGAAGCCAACTGGCTCCCCGCACCCAACGACACAGCCTATATCGCCATGCGCCTCTACTGGCCGAAGCCAGCTACCGAAGCGGTGTCGATCCTGCCGGTCGGCAAAGGCAGTTGGACGCCTCCAGGTATCGTGAAAGCCAACTAGCCTTCGATAGGTTATCTTGAACAGGAGGAAACCGAGAGAACGGAGATGGTAAATTTCTACTCTGTTTCCTCCGTTACCTCCTGCCCGCCCGCCGTAGCCTTGGCGTAGGAGGGTTCAAATCATAACCTCACCGGCCCGCGCATTCAGACGGAACATCATAAAACTAAACCTCATTACCACTGTTGCCCTCAGAGCCTTGGCTTTCAGTCATAGGGGCCAGAGTTTCATTGCAATATTTCAGTTGTTTTTCCTATCGGTAGTTGTCAGGTCAGTGCCCCATTTCGGGTGTAACTAAAAGTTGCGGCTGAAAGCTGCGAGAGCAGTATCCGTGGGGACAGCACGCGCCGTCGCGTGCTGTTTTCGGCGCCCCCGCCGTAAACTTGGCCGGAACCTCGGGGATGGCGCGCCCAAGATCCCGGCGCGATACCGAACCTTGAATCCAGCCGCCGGGCAGCGAGGGCGCAGCCCGGAACACGCGAGGGCGCGTGTGCTCCCCGTCAGCAACATTGACCTCTTCCCGACCTTCGCCGATGCCGCAGAAATCCCTGAAGACAAAATCCTCCATGGCGAAAGTTTGAGACCGCTCCGCACTGATGAGCTTCTGTAGCTTTCCTCATCGGCTATTTCTTGCGCTGTTTTGCAACCTGATCGTACTTTTCGATCACAGATTGCAGGTAGTCGAAGATTGCTTGCTCCGCTCCGGCGAGTGAATTGATATCGATCGCGTTGAGTTGGAAAGCCTTTGAGGAATCATAATATTCCAGTGGTTTGCCCGGCTTGGCACGGCGCAGCATTCTTGTCTGGGTGCGCGCATACACCTTGGCTTCGTTGGTTTTGCCCCGTTCGCTATACCAAATGTAGGCGTGCTGCTTGTCGCGCTGGGTGTCTCCCTGCAAGGTATTCCAGAAGCTGACCCCATCGCCTGGATAGTCCTTCGGCAATGCGGTGCCGCTGATCGAGCAAAGGGTTGGCAGGAAGTCGGTGAAATCGATCATGGTGTCACTGACCGTTCCCGGAGGAATGATCCCGGGCGCGTAACCGATCAAGGGCACCCAAGTGCCCGCGTCACTCATTTGCCGTTTGCCGCCGCGGATCTTTGTTCCGCGGAAAGAGGTGACCACCGGTTTGTCGGTGCCGTTATCACCGGTGAAAATAATGATCGTGTTTTCAGACAGGCCGAGCGCTTCCACACCTTTGACAATCCGCCCGACGATCTGATCCATGTAGGTGACCATGTCACCAAAATACGCAGGGTCGCCACGGTAGTTCTTGCTCCCCGGTGAGCTGGTGTCCCAGTCATCCGAAATCGGCATGGGGACAAATGGGCAGTGGGTGAGCAGCATCGGATAATAGACCAGGAATGGTCCTTCCTGATTCTTTTTGATGAAATCCAGAATGAAATCGGCGCAGAGGTCCGGACCAAACTCACCCTTGTCGTAAGAGACGGTGGTGCCATTCAGGTCAAAAATTGGATTGGTGAACCGGCTGTCAAAACTGCCACCGGGTTTGGTTCGCGGTTTGGATTGCTGCCACAAGAACGACTGCTCAAAACCGAAATGCTGCGGGCTGTCTGCTTCCCTGCCAAGCTGCCATTTGCCGGCAATAGCCGTCCGATAACCGTTCGCCTTGAGCAAATTTCCGAAGGTGGTCTCATCGCGGGAAAGGGTACCAAAGCTGGTGTAATTCCGAACGTTGTATAGTCCGGTCATGATCTTCACACGAGTGGGTGTGCACACAGGATTGGCATAGGCATGAGTGAACCGCATGCCGCCTGCTGCGAGGCGATCCAACTCCGGTGTCTGATAATCGTCGGCTCCGTTTACCGCCAAACCTTCATAGCCGAGGTCGTCCGCCATGATCAGAATAATGTTGGGCCTGTCTGTCTGGCCGAAGCCGTCGCCGACCAACGCGACGAGTGACAACAATAACAGGCAGCTAAACTTTGGGAGAGGTTTTGTATTCATGGAGAAATATGGGAGGTGGGTTAAAGCGGCCACGAGGAGGACCGTGAGCTTGGAAGAATCATCAATCCTAGTTCGATTCCGACCTTGGATGGTCTCGTCGGTATTTACCGGGTGTCTGGCCGGTTAGTTTCTTGAATTGCCTGCAGAACGTTGCTTGATCGTAAAACCCGCATCGATAGGCGACATCACTGAGGGGAAGCCGGCCCGATGAAAGTAGTTCGGATGCCGACTCCACCCGGATCCGGGTCAGCAACTCACGGGGTGATGTCGACATGATTGAGCGCATCTTTCGCTCCAATTTGGCCAGCGACATACCGCTTGTTTCGGCTAATTCGGAAATCCGGATAGGCTCGTCAAATCGCTTACGCATATTATCGACGAATTTGACGATCTGGGGAATCACCGAGTCATCACCTGCGCCGACCTTGAGATCGCGGGTGGTTGAGGCGACAGCAATGATCTGATGCCGTTGGTTGTAGACAGGCACCTTGTCGGTGATGTACCAGCCGTGGCTGGTATCGGCATTGGTCACAACTTCCAGACGGTCGTAGATCCCGCTCGCGCCGGCAAGGATGTCCTGGTCCTGTTGTTCGATGCCCAAGGCAATGGCTGCCGGGAACACATCACGGGTGGTCTTTCCCACCAACTCATCTCTTTTGGAAAGACCGACCCGCAGTAAAAATGCCTGGTTGGCCGTCAGGTAGAGGCCCTCGGGACTCTTGATACTGAACATGACATTCACCAACCCCGAGAACAGTTTTTCCATGGATGCAGCCGCAGGGGCGCGTTTTAGAAAATTGAGACGGAGATCCATTTTTGTATTTTTTCGACAAGACAACGTGAATGAAACGTCCAAGACGAACAAGCGCTAATCGGTCATCTTCGCGACATGGATGCCGCCACGAGCGAAATCCCAAACATTACCCAATCCCACGATTACGATGAAAACGATCAACGTCTTAAATCATACAGATGCCCTTCCAAGCGACGAATCCCTCGCCCGACTGGTGCAAGAGCTTCCTGATTTCTGCAACCACGAAGAAGTGCTCTATGCGATCGACGAACGCACCGGTTTGCGCGCTCTGATTGCCGTCCACAACAGCTCCCGCGGCCCGGGCGTCGGGGGCACTCGGTTTTGGTCATACAATGATTTATCATCGGCAGCCACCGATGTGTTACGCTTGTCACGAGGAATGACTTATAAGAACGCAATGGCCGAGCTCCCGTTCGGCGGAGGCAAGGCCGTGATTCTCGCGCCGAAGCATTCCCTTGGAAATCGCAAGGAGATGATGAGAGCTTTTGGTCGTGCGGTATCCCAGCTCGAAGGTCGATACTACACGGCCGAGGATGTGGGGACATCCTGCGAAGACATGACCGAGGTCAGGAAGGAAACGCCATGGGTTTTCGGGTTGAAAGACACCAGCGGCGACCCATCGCCACACACCGCACGGGGAGTATTCCTGGCGATCGAGGCCAGTGTGGAAGAAAGACTGCAAACCGACAGTCTCAAGGGTGTCCGGGTTCTTATCCAAGGGGTCGGACATGTTGGCCATCACTTGTGCCGGATGCTGCATGAAAAAGGCGCCGAACTTGTGGTCAGCGATCTCAATCGTGCCGCTGTGGAACGCTGCGAACAGGAGTTTGGTGCCCGCGTAGTGGCGCCCGACCAAGTATATAATCAAGAAGTCGACGTCTATTCCCCATGCGCCTTGGGAGCGACCGTGAATACCGAGGCGCTCAAAAGGCTCAAGGCAACGATCATTGCGGGTGCGGCCAACAATCAACTGGCTCAGGATTTGCTGGCGGATGACCTCCGCGATCGCGACATCCTCTACGCTCCGGATTACCTGATCAATGCCGGCGGCATTATCAACATCGCATGTGAAATGAGCTCAACTTACTGCTCGGATCAGGCCGAGCGTCTTGTTGCCCAAATCAAGCCCCGCCTGCAGCAGGTCTTTGAACGTGCCAAGGCGTCGTCAAGAACCACCACGGCTGTAGCCGACGAAATCGCCCGCGAGCGCTTTGTCGAGCGCCACTCCAAAACAACATCCCGTGTTGCCGATCTCGGTAGCGTGAAAGTCGCTTGATGCCTTCCGCCCTGATACGATCTGTTAGAAAAACACCACGATGAAGGTTACCATCATTGGCGCTGGAGCTGTGGGCAGAACCCTCGCCTATACTCTATTGCTGGGCGGTGGCATTCGCGAATTATTGCTGGTGGGTCGGCGGCGTGCACTGGTTGAGGCAGAGGTCATGGATCTCCGCCACGCAGCGACTTTCTCCCAGTCGCCAACCCGCATCCGTGCCGGAGAGATCGAAGACGCCCAAGGAAGCGAAGTCGTGGTGATTTGTGCATCCGCACCGGGACCGAAGGTGCTTGAGGACCGTAACTCACTCGCCACCGACAACCAACGACTGATGGAGGAAATCCTACCACCCCTTGCCGTGGCCGCCCCTGAGTGCAAGTTGTTGATGGTGTCCAACCCTGTCGACTCACTGACTTGGCTCGCGATTCGATTGACCGGGTTTCCGCCCACACGGGTCATGGGAACCGGAACCTTGGTTGATTCATTCCGGTTCCGTAATTTGTTATCCGAAGAGGTGCAAATCAATCCTTTCGATCTGCGGGCCTACATTCTCGGGGAGCATGGAGAAACCCAGTTCGCTGCGATGAGCATCGCGTTGACGGGCGGCGAAATCATCAGCAACAACAAAGAGCGCCAAGAGTTCGGTGAAAGAGCGAAGCACTTGGGCGTGGAGATCTTTAACGCCAAAGGAAACACCTGTTACGCAATCGCTCGGGCGGCAGCCTTGGTGGTGAACTCAATTATCCAAGATGATCACACCACCATCCCGCTGAGCGTCAAAATCGACGGCTTTCTCGGCATCGATGATGTCTGCCTCAGCCTGCCGTCGGTAATTGGAGCTAATGGCGTTCAGAGAATCCTCCACCCGCGGTTGAACGCTGACGAAGAGAAGGCGTTTCATCAATGTGCTGAAGTGGTTCGAAAAACCATCACCAACTTCCAATGCCAAGCGTAGGAGATCGGTGACATTACTCGGATCTGGCCGGTTTCACCACGTATAAAGTAGTATAAAGAATCAGAGCGTGAGATGAGAGTGAACAATTTTTTAAAGAATAGCACACTGACTCCTGTAATGGAATCCCCCTATGAGTGTGAAAAACCAATTTCGTCATACACAGACATCTCAGATATTTACCTCGGGAGTGATGATTCGACGACTTAGCATTTGTTTTCATCTCGGACTTTTCGCTGTTGCTGGAATTGCAAATGCGGACGGTGATACGTTGAAAGATACTTTTGATGGTGACTTTTATATCGGGGCGGCCCTGAGCAGTGATTTCGCATCCCATAACGGTGAGGCGCGCCGAGAATTGGTGGCGCGAGAATTCAACTCGGTGACCAGCGAAAACGCGCAAAAGTGGGCACCGATGAACCCAAAGCCGGGCGTCATGCGTCTCAAAGCCGGCGACGAGTTTGTGAAATTTGGCTCCAGAGCGAGAATGTATGTGGTTGGCCATGTTCTATTCTGGCACAACCAAACCCCCGACTGGGTGTTTGAGAACGAGAAAGGAAAGCCTCTCGATCGCGCGGCGCTGTTAGTAAGGATGGAAGAACGAGTCAAATTGGTCGCTGATCGCTACGGCAGAAATATCGATGCTTGGGACGTAGTGAATGAGGCATACCTTGGAAATGGCAAACCTCGAAATACCAAGTGGAGACAAATTGTCGGTGATGATTTCGTCGAGCAGGCCTTTCGCATCGCGCACAATGGGCTGCCGCTCAATGTGGACCTGATATACAACGATTACGGCATGACCCAGCCAGGGCGGCGGAAGGCGGTGGTGGACATGGTTCGGGATTTGAAAAGCAAGGGAGTTCGAATCGACGGCGTTGGCATGCAGGGCCATTGGACACTCGATAAACCGAGCATCGAAGAAATTGAAAAGAGCATCATAGCCTTCGCGAATGCGGGAGTCAAAATACACATCTCAGAGTTGGACATCGATGTCTTGCCGGACCGAAATATAGCCTTCGGAGCAAACATCAAAAAGACGCTCAAGAGCACACTCTCAAACGATCCCTACAAAGACGGCTTGCCTCCAGAAATGCAGCGCAAACTTGCCGATCGCTATGCCGAGATTTTTAGCCTGTTCCACAAACACCGGGACAAGGTGAAACGGGTCACATTCTGGGGTGAGACCGATGCGTATTCATGGCTCAACAACTGGCCCATCGATGGCCGAACCAACTATGGGCTTTTGTTTGATCGCAAATATGAGCGCAAGCTGGCCCATCGTGCGGTCATTGAGGTAAAAAAGAACAAGGAAGCATCCAACTCCGGTCGTTGATGAAACGATTGTAGCGGCACTCTGTGAGCGATAGCGCCGAGTCGGCGTAAAAAGAGGCAATATTGCATTCGCCGCATGTCTCGGTGTTTGACGGTTTGGGCGACTGGAAACTGACCACCCAGCTCAACCCCGAAGTCACCACCGTGGTGGATTACTCCGAAGGATTGAGCGGTGATGGGCTCCAATTCATACATTTGACTCGGTGGGCAGTCCGGAGAGTGCCGTATTTAGCCTGCCCGAGACACATGGGCCTCCCGCACGGACAGAGGGCTTTTTCACTCAGGACCGGGCAGTTCGCCTTCGATGAATTTGGCTGCCACCAACTGCTGCCGTAGGTCGTTCTTTCCTTGGCTTACATGGTCGACCCAGCGCACCACCCGGCGCACGGAGACTTGCGGATCCCAGCTGAAGTGGGGCATCGGTGGATCGCACCACTCGAATGTGGGATGATAATCGGCGCACACCAGCACGACTTGTCGCAGCGCCAGCCCCCGTTGCCGGGCCAGATAGCTTTTGACCCCGAAGCTGAGCATGGAATCTTGAATGATAATCGCCGTAGGCGGCGTGACCTGAAACAAGCCATCCAGACATCGGTTCAAACCGGCGGCGCTCTCCTCCCAATCGGGCAAATTGTATGCCCCCGCCGCCAGACCGCGAGCTTTAAGCTCATCGAAGAAGGCCTGTTCGAAGAGTCCGTGCTGCGGCTTACGCCGCTCCTCGCGCGCCAACATGACGATCCGGCGGTGCCCCCGATCCATCAGCCGCTGCAGTACATCCCGCAGAGCCGGCAGCTTGTCCGGACCGGTACTGGCTAGCGGCAGGCCCTGCGGCTGTCCGAAGAGGGCGAGCACCGGCATCCCCGCTCCGGCAAACCACTCCAGCACCGGCCTCGAACCTGCCAGCACAATCCACGCATTGGCGGGTTCGCCCCCCACCATGCGGGCCACGCGCCGCGGATCGTGGTGCAACTCCCGCATCGTCTTGGATGCAAAAACCAGCTCATGCCCCGCCGACTCGAGCTGCCGGCGCAACTCAAAGATGACTTGGTCGAACACGTCATCGCGCTCGTAAAGCAGTAGCCTCACCACCGTACCCGGGCACCCCCGCAGCTTGGCCGAATCGATCCGCCGTGGGCGACCCGTGCCCTGAGGGAGCAGCAAGCCCTCCGCGTCCAGTAGGGCCAGCGCCGCCTCGATCGTGCTCTTGCCGACCCCCAGCTCTTTCGCCAGCCGAGTGCCGCCCGGCAACTCTTGCGTCCACCGCCGCCGTTCGATTTCCCTGCGCAGATGATCCGCCACCTGAGCTGTCGCTGTGCGCACTTGAAATTCCGCCATACCACAAACCACCCCATTTCAGGGGTGCAAAGCAAGGTCGTTTTTACTTGAGGCAGTGGGGAAAAATACTCAATCATTGCCAAGCACATCGCAACCAACTCGAAATATTCAAAATATTATGTATCACAAATCACTCCTACTTACCTTTACCGCCGCCGGTGCCCTCCTGGCAGGTACCGCAAATGCAGCGACTATTTTCTAACGAATGACACAGACCCCAAGACCTTGGCTTCGAATGAAGGTGATGGCGCACCACTGAACGGAGCCTCAACGGGCACCGTTACCGACCTCACCTTGAGTGCTGACGATGGCGGCGGAACGATTGAATTGACCTCGGTTAATGTCAGCGGCGGCGGATCTCTGGACATGGACGGCAACTCCATGGGCCACGATAACGACAAGTGGGGTGCCAATCAGAATTGGACCTTCTCGTTTGATCAAACAATCAGCTTCGACGAGCTTACCTTCGCAGTGATAAATGAAGATATGATCCTTAAGTCCACCGGGTGGTTGGGAGATACCGATGCAACGGGTACGGGTTGGAGTTTTAATGGCATCACAGGCGAGTTTACGATTTTAGGCTCGAGCGGTTCTGGAACGCGTGACTTCACGAGCGCAGGGGTTTCCGACATCGCGGCTGGTACCGACATTGCTTTCGGCTTCTTCGCGTCCGCCGGCGGAGGTGAAGAATTGACCAGTTTCGGCATTACCGTGATCCCCGAGCCTTCCTCCATGCTGCTCAGCCTTGTTGGTGCTGGTCTTCTACTGCGCCGCAAACGGAGCTGATAAAATTCAACCAAGATTAGGCATTTACCAATCTACACCCACCCCGACCGGAAACGGTCGGGGTGTTTTGTGCATTCAAAAAGGGGTCATGTCATGCTGTTTGCAATTGGCATGTAGCTGTGAGCTTAGATGGTTCTGTCCATGCCACGTAGCTTACGGATCGAGAAGGAGAACGGAGTCTATCACATCACCAATCGTGGTACCTACTACCGCTAGGAATTGTTTGTGAATCAGGGGATGAGCATAACCCTGCAACCCTTTTTTCTTATTAGGAGCGTATTCTCCGGCTATGAGAAAAAACAAATCCCTAGAGCACCCACTGCAACATGTACACCCACTACCTCGTATAATAACTTTCACTATGAAACCTCTCCTTGCTCTGATCTTCGCAACGATCTCGATGCCGCTCATCGCCGCCGAGAAACCCAACTTCATCTTCATCCTCTCGGATGACATCGCCCAGGGTGACCTCGGCAGTTACGGTCAGAAGATCATCCAAACACCAAATCTCGACAGGCTTGCCGCAGAAGGGACGCGTTACATGCAAGCCTACTGCGGAACCACCGTCTGCGCACCCTGCCGCACCTCCTTCTTCACCGGCCTGCATTCTGGAAACTCACCCGTCCGCGGCAACTACGAGGTCTCTCCCGAAGGCCAATACCCACTTCCCGATGAAACCGTAACGATAGCCGAGGTTGCGAAAAACGCAGGCTACGCCACCTCTACCTTCGGCAAATGGGGCATGGGGAACTTTGAATCCACCGGCGCACCGGCGAAACAAGGGGTCGACCGCTTCTTCGGCTACAACTGCCAACGCCACGCGCATTCCTATTTCCCCACCTATCTCTTGTTCGGGTCAGGCTTTTCATTGCAACATTCTAGGATTTTCAGATCTCAGTGGCACGGATCACCGGCTTGTCTTTTCTGCTCGGCTGGCGGCGTTCGGCGAAGAGAGATTCCTTGGAGCGGGGGACATTCCTTCGTGGATTACGGCGACGAGATCACGGAACCGGGCGGCATACGGGATTTTAGGTTCCAGAAATAAACGAGGGTTCTTTCTTGGTGAATCGACTACTACTGGCGTGGTTTGAAAGGGTTAACCACTTCCACGCCACACGATTTAAAATCTTTGACGTTTCCCGTCGCGACCTTGAACTCATAAAGTGTTGCGGTTGCTGCGATCATTCCGTCTGCGATTGGGATGCGCCGTCCAATGGCTTCCTGTTTGGCTTGGATGTCGCCCCATCGGGTTGCGATTGCAGCGTCGTAGGCCAGCATTTTATCCTGAAAAATGTGGCATAGATCCTCGAACCATTTCTCGAACCGCTCTTTTCTTTTCCCCTTCGGGAGACGGACGATGCCGAACCGAATTTCTCCTATCGAGACTGCGGATACGAATAAATCAGATTCATGGTTCTCCAGCCAACTGACCACGTTTCTGTCAGGCTTGGCTCTCATCGGCTCCAAGAGCACGTTGGTGTCCACAAGAAAAGCCATGAGATCAGAATTCCAAAGGTTTCGGTAATTCGCGACTTCTCGGCGGGATCTCGATTTCTCCGGGGGCGTTGAGTAAATGCTTCACCAACCCCACATTTCCTCGTCTTTTCAACGGGCGTAGGACGATTCCTCCGGCTCCCTCCAGCGAAACCTCGAAATCATCCCCAGGGCGTAGATCAAGCTGATCTCGAATTCGTTTGGGAATCACGATCTGGCCTTTGGTTGCAAGTGAAGTTGTCATTGGTAGGAATATCCTACTTTTGGTTCAGGAGTCAAGCGCTCAATATCAGAAGTGTCGTGTCCCGTTATTTCAGGTTTTTCGATATCAGAGTTACGAATCGCGGGCTTGTCTTTTCTCGGAAGTATTAGGAGTATCATCTTAGCATCTCCGTCATTTATCCTATCGGAAACTGTCAGATCATTTACACCCCACTATTTCAACTCTGAGAGTAACAGTCTCAGTCAAATTTCCTTTTGAGCCCCGAACCCGCGCTGCGCAGTGATGTGGAACCATGAGTAACATTCAAGTTAGTCGGGAGGAAAAAGGAAATCAACAGGAGGTAACGGAGATAACCCTTAAATCCGCAGTTGAAACGAAGATTCTCACCGCAGAGGCGCAGAGGTCGCAAAGGAACGCTGAGAAGAGTTTATGTTTCGGGACATTGCAGGGGATTTTTCACGGTGATTCCATTTCACCCATTGGGTGAACCAAGCAGTTCCCTATGTTCCCCAAATTTCATATCTTCCCACAAGCATGGCTTTGCTGGCTGGGAAGGTTCGCTATCGCTCACTCTGCTTTGCGTTCCTTTGCGACCTCTGCGCCTCTGCGGTGAAAAATTGATACCTAACTGCGGATTCTAGGATAACTGAAAATCAGGGAGTTCAATGAATACAGGTCGCGTATCCCAAATCACCTGCGGGGTGAGGATCACAACTCCCGTAACTCATTCATCCTCTGTTCCCTTCTGTTCCCTTCTGTTCCCTTCTGTTCCCTTCTGTTCCCTTCTGTTCCCTTCTGTTCCCTTC
>Ga0222659_1001124_pt1 | contig 11175 bp, 12 predicted proteins | sample AntAcemetagen547_FD_179850 | JGI IMG/M metagenome (GOLD analysis project Ga0222659, IMG submission 179850) | Saline water microbial communities from Ace Lake, Antarctica - #547 | ecosystem: Environmental > Aquatic > Non-marine Saline and Alkaline > Saline | place: Antarctica: Ace Lake...
GACAATTAACGCCCAGGAAATTTTCCCCGAGCCGTTTGATGGAGACGACCACGTGCTGCCCGACTAGGCCGCCCTTGTGCTCGTCCATGTTCTCCATATTGACATTGACCATCTGGGCCAGTCGGGGTCGCGCCCCTCGCGGGGCGCGCGGATTGAAACTGGTCAAGGGATGCCATGCATTTTGAGTACACCCGTCGCGCCCCTCGCGGGGCGCGCGGATTGAAACATTCCCCACTCGCAACTCGCACCCCTGGACGAGAAGTCGCGCCCCTCGCGGGGCGCGCGGATTGAAACTGACAAGCCGGCCGGTTTTGGTTTGCTCCTTGAGTCGCGCCCCTCGCGGGGCGCGCGGATTGAAACCCCTGGTCGCGGGTGGGAGCGATGTAGGCGTAGGTCGCGCCCCTCGCGGGGCGCGCGGATTGAAACACAGTGAGGTCGCCATGATCCGAAAGGACTAGAGGTCGCGCCCCTCGCGGGGCGCGCGGATTGAAACTGGGTGGGGGGGAACTCATACGAACACAACCAGCGGTCGCGCCCCTCGCGGGGCGCGCGGATTGAAACGTCGTGACCCCTACGCTGCTCCCTGGGGGACGGGGTCGCGCCCCTCGCGGGGCGCGCGGATTGAAACCTGATTCTATCTTTATGATTTGCCTTAATCGCTTGTCGCGCCCCTCGCGGGGCGCGCGGATTGAAACTTTGACCGGCGCACCGACGGGAACCTGGTACCCGGTCGCGCCCCTCGCGGGGCGCGCGGATTGAAACTTCCGAAAAATGCAGATTGATGATTTGTCCATGCGTCGCGCCCCTCGCGGGGCGCGCGGATTGAAACATCGTGCAAGACCTTGGAAAAGAAGCGCGGGAAGGTCGCGCCCCTCGCGGGGCGCGCGGATTGAAACTTAAAGTTGCGCATCACCGCCACGGCGGACGCTGGTCGCGCCCCTCGCGGGGCGCGCGGATTGAAACCGAACCAGCCCACCGATTGACCGCTCTCCCCAGAGTCGCGCCCCTCGCGGGGCGCGCGGATTGAAACTATCATCCCTATGGCTTTGGATATCCGTTCGGGAAGTCGCGCCCCTCGCGGGGCGCGCGGATTGAAACACGTTGGCTATGTATTAGATGGGGGACTCCCCGGTCGCGCCCCTCGCGGGGCGCGCGGATTGAAACAACCATTGCGACCTTTGCCCGGTTCTCCTCGCGGGTCGCGCCCCTCGCGGGGCGCGCGGATTGAAACTTGATTGCGATGGTCAACGCCAGTGGCCGATTCAGTCGCGCCCCTCGCGGGGCGCGCGGATTGAAACGTTCACTGGCGGAATTGGCGGTAGCGTCAACTCGGTCGCGCCCCTCGCGGGGCGCGCGGATTGAAACCCCCCGGTCAAACTCAAAAATGTCATTGTCACAAGTCGCGCCCCTCGCGGGGCGCGCGGATTGAAACAAGGTAGTTGATCCGGTCACCAACCATTTGCCAGGTCGCGCCCCTCGCGGGGCGCGCGGATTGAAACGCACAATTGAGCATACCATTGAGGCGAGAACCCCGTCGCGCCCCTCGCGGGGCGCGCGGATTGAAACCCAATCAGTAACCAAAACAACACCAAAACCACCAGTCGCGCCCCTCGCGGGGCGCGCGGATTGAAACGCCCTTTTTGCGAAACATCAATAGGTAATCGGCTGTCGCGCCCCTCGCGGGGCGCGCGGATTGAAACCTTAGCCTCATCTGAATCAGATCCCGAAACCTGAGTCGCGCCCCTCGCGGGGCGCGCGGATTGAAACATCGTGCAAGACCTTGGAAAAGAAGCGCGGGAAGGTCGCGCCCCTCGCGGGGCGCGCGGATTGAAACATTTAGCCTCCCGCAGTCCAGCGTTGTAAGCTCGGTCGCGCCCCTCGCGGGGCGCGCGGATTGAAACCTTGTCCTGAAGGTAATCCGCCAGCAATCCCTTGGTCGCGCCCCTCGCGGGGCGCGCGGATTGAAACCTTGTCCTGAAGGTAATCCGCCAGCAATCCCTTGGTCGCGCCCCTCGCGGGGCGCGCGGATTGAAACGTGACCATACCGTTTCTAAATGTGTCAAATCTGCGTCGCGCCCCTCGCGGGGCGCGCGGATTGAAACTTCAACCGTAATTTTGGAAAAGCTCTTGCCGTCGGTCGCGCCCCTCGCGGGGCGCGCGGATTGAAACCCCAGCATTTATGGCACACCTCCGATGCCACGCGTCGCGCCCCTCGCGGGGCGCGCGGATTGAAACCTCGCCCTTGTAGTATTTCTCTACGGCGGCAAGGGTCGCGCCCCTCGCGGGGCGCGCGGATTGAAACGCTCTGTTACCAGTCACCTTTGGAGCCTCTATTCGTCGCGCCCCTCGCGGGGCGCGCGGATTTCTTCACCCTGGAGATCACGCTAGTTTTCCGGCCAGGGGAATTCGTTCGGATCCTTCCAGCGCTTAATGACAACTTCCTCGCTGGCGAGGGATTTTCCCTAGGCCTCTTCTTTGGATTCGTCCGGCGTCGGAGGGAGGGGCTTCACGGCTTCAGCAAGGATTTCCACCTCGGCGAGAACCTTTTCCACCTCGGCGAGAATCTCGGCGGCTCCGATGAATTTGTAGTCGTCGAGAATAAAGCGGGCGGATTGGCCGGGCTCGGGTTCATAAACAAGATCGGCGATGCCTTTGTTTTTCCAACGCTTTTTGCTCACTCCACGGACCTTGTCGAGGGGGATTTTTTTTCCGTTCGGAAGAATGATACTTCCATCTTCCAAGCGGGTGGTGAGGGAGAGGGACCGAAAGTAATGAGCGCCGATGATCGCCGCGCCGAACAGGGCGGCCAGTCCGAGCCAGAGTTGGGTTCGGAGACTGTCGGCGGAGTAGATCTTCTTGGGAGGAGATTCACGCCAGCCCCGCTCGCGGGCGAGGGCCAGCCAGGCGGATTCGAGTTTGGGCGACTTTTCTCCCAAATCGTCCCGGAGGGCAAAGTAGGCCTCGGCCCGCACATTGTTTTTCGGATAGGAGATCAATCCGTCGTAGAGGAACCAGCCGCCCATCCCTGCACACATAAGGATGAGCAAAAGCATGCGTTGCTTCCATTCCTTGCTGATGATGGCCGTGAGGGTGGGTGTCATGAAATCTGCCGGACCCTACGAAAGGAATGCCCCCGAGGCAAGCCCGGGTGTCGGTGCGCCATCCGAGATCACGCTTGGGCCGGCTGGCTTTCTCTCCAGCTTTGGGAACTCGCCCGCCTTCGGAAAATCGGAAATGAGTGGCCAATCGCGCCGCAGCGGGGTAAGGGCAGGGATGCTGACTTTGTATCTCTTGCGGCACGGACAAACGTCTTTCAGCCGAGCCAACGCTTTTTGTGGGGCCGCCCTCAACCCAAGTCTAACCGACGAAGGTCACCAGATGGCAGAATCCTTCGCCAAGGCATATGCCTCCCAAAAATGGGAAGCCATTTTTACCAGCACCCTCAAACGCACTCTGGAAACAGCCGCTCCGATTTGCAGTGCCACCGCGATCACCCCGCAGCCCCGCGATGACCTCAAAGAAATCGGGTACGGCAAATGGGAAGGAAAGACGGTCGCGGAAGTGAGTAAGGAATACCACGACGATTACCTTCGCTGGACGGCTGACCCCGCTTGGTATCCGCCAACGGAAGGAGAGCCGGCTATTTCAATTGCCCATCGGTCCCTGCGCGTGGTGGAAGAGATCGAGCGGGTCTATGAGAATGGCAATGTCCTCATCGTTTCCCACAAGGCGACGATCCGGATTCTTTTGTGTTCGCTCCTTGGAATCGACGTGGGCCGTTTCCGCTATCGACTCGGCTGTCCGGTCGGTTCGGTCTCGGTGGTGGAATTTGGGGAACATGGACCTCTCCTCAAGCGCATGGCGGACACAAGCCACCTCGACGAAAGCCTGCGCGATCTCCCGGGAACTTAGGAAAAAGCGAAGCGGAAGGCGAAAATCCAGTATAGAATGGAAGCGGCGTCCGGGCCGCAAAAAGGGGGGGTGTATCCCTGCGAGCTTTTCGCCTTTTCTCCCCCTACTCCTTCAGCCGAATAGTGATTTGACCGGGCTCGATGGTGAAGGATTGGACTCCGGGAAGATGGTCAGACTGGCTGGCTCCGAGAATTTCCTCCAGGAGGTTGCGCCCTTTCAGATTGCCCAGCCATTCGTTGGGGAGGGAAATGCCCCAAATGGTCAAATCGTCGATGACGAAGGAGGGGCGTCCAGAGGGTTCGGTGATGAGGAAGCGAGCCCGGGCCTTAAATCGACGACCGCCGAGAAGCGGAAGGTCTGGATCGAGGTCCGTCTCGAATCGGGCCAGCAAGACGCCGGCGCCGAACTCAAAACTGAGTGACCGGCCCAAGTCGGTGTTGAGGTTGAGGAGACCGTTGATTTCGCGGTCGGTCAGGAGGATTTCTTTTTTTCCGGGTTGGTAGCTGGGCTCGGGAAAACCGGATGCCGTCGCCGCCGGAATCGGAGTTGTGGGTTCGACCCCTTGAATGACGGCGAGCTTCGCTTCGACCGTAGAAATTTCTCCGGGACTGAGAACGACGGGCTGGATCGGCCGGGTGAACCACCACCAAAGCCCGCCAATGATGAGGACCCCCAAAACAAGGCCAATGAAGATTCCCAGCCAGGGCACTTTGCACCGGGGAGCGGGAAGAGGGGCGTCGCTCATGATGCCGACAAGATAGCGGAGGGAAAAAATCCTTAAAGGGGAATTTTTTCGTCTCTCCAGACCGTGAATATCGTGATTCCTCAGCTATCTAATTTGGTGTGATCGGCCGCGTATTTGTCCTTCAACTCGTCCTTTTTGGTTCCTGCCCAACCCTGCGTGTGATGCAAATACGCCGCACGTCCGATCATGTGGGCCGCGACCGGTGCGGTCAAAAACACAAAAAAGATCATCAGCACACTTTTCACGATCACCGGCGCTGTCGGGTCCATCAAAATCAACGCGATCAGGAGCAATCCGATTCCGAGGGAGCTGGCCTTCGTCGCCGCATGAATGCGCAGATAGATGTCCGGCATCCGTAATACGCCAAGCCCGGCGACAAACACAAAAAAAGCGCCACCAACCGCCAAAATATTAACCGCCCACTCAATCATCATCCTGGATCCTCTTTTCAATATAGCGCGCCAAGGCGATCGTGCCGAAAAACACCACGATCGCAAAAACCACAAACACATCCAAATAGAGCGTCTCCTCGGACAACAACATGTTTGCCCCGATCAGGGCCACCATGACCACCCCGAGCAAATCCAGGGCGATGGCACGGTCCGACAAGGTTGGTCCGCGCAAAAGCCGCAGCAGCGCCAGCAGAAACGCCCCCCCCAGGAGGCCAAAAACCAGGAATGCTACCGGTCCCCAAATCATGTGCGGAAAAGGGCCATGACCTTGCTTTCAAAGTCCCGTTTGAGAATTCGTTTCAGTTCTTCTGCATCGTCCAAATACATGGCATGAATATAGAGCACTTTGCGGTCCGTCGAAATATCCAGGCTCAGGGTTCCTGGCGTCATGCTGATCAAATTGGCAAGAACCAGAATTTCCAAATCCGTCTTCGCGTCCAACGGCAATGCGATGAAGCCGGGATTGCTTCGATGAACCGGCGTGACGACGTCCCAGGCGACTTTCAGGTTCGCGAGGATCACTTCCTTGCTATAGAAGAGCAGGAAGGACAACAACCGAAAGGGAAAGGTAAGAATTCTCATTGGCGAGGCTCCAGGACGGCTTGGATGTAACGGGAGGGGTCCATCAATTCTTCACCGGCGCGGTTGGCAATGGTCAACAACCATTCGGGATAAAATCCGATACAGAGCGTCGCCGCCGCCATCACCGCGATCGGGACCCACATCATCACGGGAATCCGTTTGACCTCTTTTTCCCGTTCTTCATCTGGATCGGGCTTCCAAAAAGCCTCCGCCCATATCTTGGTCATGGAATACAAGGTGAGCACGCCGACGAGCAGGGCAACCCCGACGGAAATATAAGCCCCAATTCCCATGGCTTCCCGCACCAAGGTAAACTTCGCGAAAAACCCCGACAGCGGGGGGACGCCGCCGAGCGACATGGCGGGAATCAGGAACAGCAGCGCCAGCCACGGATACATTTTGTACAGCCCCCCGATCTTCTTCAGTTCCTCCGAGCCCTTGATGTGCCGAATCGTACCGCTGATCAGAAACAGATTTGTTTTCACAATGATGTGGTGGAGGATATAAAACGTTGCTGCCGCCAGCGCCGGCGCGGTGAACAGCCCCAGCCCCAGCGTCATATAGCCGATCTGGCTGACGATGTGAAACGACAGAATTCTGCGGATTTCGAAATGGGCGGCGGCGCCGAGGACGCCCGTGATCATGGTCAAAATCGAAATCACAAGAATCAATCCATGCGTGAAGGCGACATCCGCCGTGAAGATGACGGTGAAGACACGGATCAGCGCGTAAACCCCCACCTTGGTCAGGAGTCCCGCGAAAATCGCGGAAACGGTCACTGGCGGAGTGTGATAAGAGGCGGGCAACCACGAAAAGAGAGGAAACACCGCGGCCTTCAGACCAAACGAAACCAACAGCAACATCGCCACCGTCATGATGGAGAGCGACCGCTCCGATTCCGCCACAAGCCGCCCGATTGCCGCAATGTTCAATGTGCCCACCTCGGCATAAAGGATGCCGATCGCGGTCAGGAACAATCCGGATGAAAGAAAGTTCAGCACGAGATACTTGACCGAACCCTCCAATTGCGCGCGCCTCCCGCCGAGGGCGAGCAGCACGAAGGACGCCATGAGCATCACTTCGAACCACACAAACATGTTGAACAAATCCCCGGTCAGAAACGCCCCGGTCACACCCATGATCAATATCTGGTAGAGCGGGTAAAACCCGAAATGCTCGTGTTCTTTGTCGATGTCCGACAAAGCGAACAACCCGACGAGGAACCCCATGAACCCGGTGATCAAGACCATCGACGCGCTCAAGGTGTCGGCCACGAAGGAAATCCCAAACGGCGCGGGCCAGTTCCCCATCTGCACGGCTTGGATGCCGTGCTCCATCACGTACCACAGCAACCACGCCCCCACGCACAAGTGAGCGAACGTCGCGATGGTGTTGATAATCCGCTGCGCGAGGCGCGAAGGAGTCAGCAACATCAATCCCGCCGCGATCAACGGAATCAGCACGGGCAGCGAAATCATCACCGTCATCCGTCGTCCTCCTTCATCTTGTCGACATCATCCGTTTGCATCGCCTGCTGGGTCTTGTGCACCAGGGCGAGCGTGAATGCCACCACGCCAAACCCGATCACAATGGCCGTCAGCACCAGCGCCTGCGGCAGAGGGTCGGCAGAGGGGCCAATCACCGTTTCCGCGTTGCCCGGAATGACCGCCGCGTGGTCGCGCGTCATCCCGGCGGACGCAAAAATCAGCAGGTTGACGCCTTGACCGAACAACATCACGCCGAGAATCACTTTCACCAGGCTTCTGCGGAGCATCAGGTAGACCGCCATGGCGTAAATCCCACCTATCGATATGGCCATCACGATTTCCATGACTCAGGCCTCGTCCTCCTCGGCAAACGAAAAAATCATCAGCGTCGTGATTCCGATCACGACCAAATACACGCCGATATCGAAAATGAGTGGGGTCCCGAGTTTCACCTTGCCTGCGACAAAAGTGGGAACCGAAAGATCGCTCCAGAGTCCGGTTAAAAACGGCGCCCCATCGAACAGCGCGGGAAGGCCACTGGCCGCCGCGACCAGCAGACCCATGCCAATTAAGAACTGCGGAGGCACGCGCATCCTCGCCTTGGCCTTGTCCATGCCTTGGGCAAAACCGAGGAGAATCACCGCCGTCGCCGCCACGAGCCCGCCAATGAACCCTCCCCCGGGCTCGTTGTGCCCGCGAAACAACAACACAAGCGAAATAAATAATTGAAGCGGCACAAGCACCTGCGCCGCCGCGCGCAAAATCAATGAGTCCATTGCGTCAGTCCCCTCCCTTTCGCTTGTGATTTCCCCGCCGGAGCTTGAGCAACGCATAAACCCCGAGGCCCGCCACTGCCAACACGGTGATTTCCCCCAGCGTGTCCAGCGCACGGAAATCCACCAGAATCACGTTCACCACATTCCGCCCCTGCGCTTCGAGGCTTTTGGCCATGAAGTATTCCGGCAACTCCATGCTGCGCGAACCGGACATCGCCCGCAGGACCATCAGCGTGACGGCCACGCCCAACCCCCCGCACAAAACCGCGTCGCGAATCCGACTGCGCCGGTCGGAAAGAACCTGAAACTTCGGGAGGTGGTAGAGCACCAGCACGAGCATCACCAACATCAGCGTCTCGACCAAAAATTGGGTCAGCGCCAAATCCGGAGCTCCGTAAAGCGCGAAAATCAGGGCCACACAATACCCGATCACCCCGAGCAAAACCACCGAGACCAAATGCCCGCGGGCCAAGATCGCCCCGATACCCGAAGCGAAAATGGCTAGTCCGATCAGGACTTCATAGGGGCGGACGTCGGAAACCGGCAACCACGGCCCACCAGAATCCACCCACGCCAATCCGAGAAAAATGGCTCCCGTGGCGATGATCACGATCGTCATAATGTAGTAGCGCAAATAACCATGCTGCAAAAACCGGGTTTGGAGGCGGGCGAACTTCACCATCCCGTCCAGCAGTGCCTCATACCCGCGCTCCGGCCCGAAGGCGTTCAGGGGCGCCATCTTCAGCCGCAACTCCTGCAGCCGCCCGCGCGCGAGATAAAACACCACGCCTAGCGCGACGGTCACACCGCTCAAGATCAACATTGGGGTGACCCCATGCCAAAGCGATAAATGCAATTCCACCGCCTCTCCGAGCACCGCCGATGCCGTCGCCCCGACGACACGCATGTCGATTAATCCCGGAAACAATCCGAAGACCAACCCCAGCCCTGCCAGAACGACGGGACCGAACCAAAGCGAAACCGGGGCTTCGTGCGCGCGCTTCGGCGTTTCCTTCCCCTTCCCAAAAAACGGCGCACCCGCCACCGTTCCCGCGACGGAGATCATCAACGCGTTTGCCACCACCCCCGCGACGACCAGACCCCATGCCCAGCCCGTCACCTCCAATTTGGCCTCGTAGAGCAGCTCCTTGCTGATGAAGCCCAGCATCGGCGGCAACCCGCACATCGCCAAACCCGCCAACGCTGCCGCGGCCGCCGTGACCGGCATGACCCGACCGAGGCCGCCCAGCGCCGCCACATCCCGGGTCCCCGTTTCGTGATCCACCGCGCCCGCGACCATGAAGAGCGTGCCTTTATAGAGGGAATGCACCACGAGGAAAACCGTCGCCGCCTCCACCGCGAGCACCGAACCGATTCCCAAAAGCAGCACCATAATCCCCAGCGCGCTAACGGTTGTGTACGCCAGCAGGCGTTTCAAATCCGTCTGTCCCACGGCCAGCACGGCTCCGGTCACCATCGTGACCAAACCAAATGTGGTCACAACCCCCACCCACAGCGCGGTCCCGCTCAAGACCGGATGGAGGCGCGCGAGCAAAAACACCCCGGCCGTCACCATCGTCGCCGAATGCAAATACGCGCTCACCGGCGTCGGTGCCGCCATCGCCCCTGGCAGCCAAAAATGAAACGGAGTTTGCGCCGATTTCGTGAAGGCGCCTGCCAGCACGAGCAGCAGGATCGGAACATACATCGCGCTGTTGCGGACGGCGTCGCCGGACGCCAAAAGCGCGGTGATCGAATATCCCCCGCCGACGAATCCCAGCAGAATCAAACCCGCAAGCATGGCCTGACCGCCCACGAAAGTGACCAACAACGCCTGCAGCGCCGAACTCCGGGACTTGGCTTTTTCGTGATCAAACCCGATGAGCAAATACGACGAAAGACTCGTCAGTTCCCAAAATATAAACAACGCGAGCAGGTTTTCGGCGGTGACCAGGCCCAGCATCGACCCCATGAAAAAGAGCAGAAACGCAAAAAACCGCCCCTGCTGGGGATGCCCGCGGAGGTACCCGCCCGAGTAAACCACGATCAACGCGCCGATCCCGCTGATCAAAAGCACGAACAATAGGCTTAGGCCGTCATAGAGAAACGAAAGCTCGATTCCGAGGCTGGGAATCCACGGCGTGCGCTCCACGATGGGACCCGTCTCCGGCAACATCAGCAACTTGTGTCCGAAGACCACAAAAACCCCCGCGGGAAGCAGAGCAAATAGCCACCCTCCCGCATTCCCGAGCACGCGATGCAGTGCGGGAGCGAGCGTGGCAAAGACAAAAACTACCAAAAGTGCAACAAGCATCGTTCAACGGCGGGAGACAATGAAAGGATTCGCGGGGCGAGGCAAGTCTATCCGAAAAACTGTCTATCCGAAAAACAATGACGCGGTCGCTTTCCCCTCGGAAAGAGGGCCTTAACAAGGGAATTCGGTCGGAAGCGATATCATGACCGCCGCATTCATGTTGTTGGGATAAGGCCGATGGGGTATGGCTTTTTTTCCGTTTATGGTTCTGAGAGTTTTCTTGTTTTTGTTTCTGTTGGGGTCGCCGCTCTTGGCGGCGCCCCATTCTGAGAACGCGCCACTTTTCCCGAAATCGCTGGAGAGCTATCACGATGACGGAGAGACCTCATTGTGGGCCACGCTCAAAGGCCGGGTGGTGGCGGATCCGCTCAACCTCGTGGCCACGGTGATTTTCTTTCTCGCCATCTGCCACACCTTTCTCGCCGCGAAGTTTCTCGCGCTTTCCCATTATTTTCAAAACCAATTTAACAAATTGGAACGGGACGGAAATCGCCACACGATGCGACAACGGGACGGACTGCGTCTCCGGTCAACGATTTTTCATTTCCTTGGCGAGGTGGAGGCAATTTTTGGGATTTGGGCGATTCCGTTGGCTGCTGCGATCATCCTGTTTCATGGCTGGGCCGCCATGGTCGGATACTTCGACGGGGTCCACTATTCCGAGCCGATCTTCGTCTTCGTCGTCATGGCCATTGCCAGCTCGAAACCGGTTCTGAGCTTTGCGGAAAATTGCCTCTCGGTCGTCGCAGCCATCGGCCGCAGCACGCCGGCGGCCTGGTGGCTGTCGATCCTCACGGTGGGACCGCTCCTCGGTTCGTTCATCACCGAACCCGCAGCGATGACGATCTGCGCGATGTTGCTTCTGGAGCGGTTTTACAAATTGAAGCCGTCGATGAAACTGCGCTAC
>Ga0222659_1001126_pt1 | contig 11133 bp, 14 predicted proteins | sample AntAcemetagen547_FD_179850 | JGI IMG/M metagenome (GOLD analysis project Ga0222659, IMG submission 179850) | Saline water microbial communities from Ace Lake, Antarctica - #547 | ecosystem: Environmental > Aquatic > Non-marine Saline and Alkaline > Saline | place: Antarctica: Ace Lake...
TGCCCTACGCACTGCTGGAGCGCTGCTCGAATCGCATTATTAACGAGATATCCGGCGTGTCGCGGGTGACGTACGATATCAGTAGCAAGCCGCCGGCTACTATTGAGTGGGAATGATTCCACGTCTGGCACTGGCTAGCACCTACTGGCAGTAAATCACACATAACCCATTGTAATAGATGGGTTTATTCTCTATTTGTCTGGCACTGACAGGCACTCCCTAGCACCGTCAAGCAGCCTTTTTTCATGGTACGTTTAATGGTATCGTCCGACCTAATGTTGCGACTATAACAAAATACCATGCCATAAGTTTTGAACTGATCATGGTATGGAAAATAGTTAATATATTGATAAATAGGGAAAAATAGACGAAAAATATGCCATGTTTGATCATGGTATTAAGAACGTGAAAGAGACGATCCCCATGCTGACTGATACCAAGCTTCGCAACCTGAAACCTAAAGACAAGCTCTACAAGGTCAACGACCGAGACGGCCTTTACGTGGCAGTTACGTCAGCAGGAACAATCTCTTTCAGACACAACTATTCGATCAGCGGTCGTCAGGAGACCTTGACGCTTGGCCGGTATGGTTCTGGTGGCATTACGCTCGCAGAAGCTCGGGAACGACTGAGCGAAGCAAAAAAAATGATTGTCGCGGGTAAATCCCCTGCCAGAGAGAAGGCTCGCGACAAGGCGCGGGTGAAGGATGCCGAAACATTCGGAGCGTGGGCTGAAAAATGGATGCGCGGTTATCAGATGGCCGACTCGACACGCGACATGCGTAAGTCTGTCTACAACCGTGAGCTGAAAAAGCAGTTTGGCAATCAGAAATTGTCTGAAATTACACATGAGGATCTTCGGGCATTGACTGATGCCATTGTTGAAAGGGGCGCTCCGGCAACAGCGGTTCATGCTCGTGAGGTGGTAATGCAGGTCTATCGTTGGGCAATTGAGCGTGGGCAGAAAGTAGAGAACCCAGCGGAACTGGTTCGTCCAACCAGCATCGCTCGATTCGAACCGCGCGACCGCGCTCTGACGCCTACCGAAATTGGTCTGATGTATCGCTACATGGACCGAGTAGGGACGTCGCCGCAATATAGAGCCGCTATCAAACTGCTATTGCTGACGATGGTGAGAAAGTCGGAGTTGTCCAATGCCACCTGGACAGAGATCAATTTCAGCGAAGCGCTTTGGACTATACCAAAGGAGCGAATGAAGCGACGAAACCCACATTTAGTGTTTCTGTCCCGTCAGACTTTGGACATCTTTATCGCACTGAAGACCTTTGCAGGTGGATCTGAATTTGTGCTCCCGTCGCGCTATGACTCGGATATACCGATGAGTAGTGCAACGTTGAATCGCGTTCTCGCATTGACGTACCAGGCTGCGCAGAAAAACGGTGAACAGCTCGGCAAATTTGGGCCACACGACCTGCGTCGCACAGCCAGCACGCTACTGCACGAGGCCGGGTACAACACCGACTGGATTGAGAAGTGTCTTGCCCACGAGCAGAAAGGGGTGCGGGCAATCTATAACAAAGCCGAGTACCGAGAGCAGCGGACCGCGATGCTACAAGATTGGGCTGATATGATTGACGAGTGGACTATCGTGAAGCGAAAGTAAATCCAGGTCGGTGTGCTTGATCCTCAGCGTGTTTTCGCGATTCAATCCAATCCTCCACCTCGGCTAAGTCCCAAGCTACATTGCGGCTCGTCAGTACGATTCGCCGGGGAAAGTCTCCACGTTTTTCCATATTGAAGATGGCGCGATCTGAAAGCGGAATCATCGCCAGCAATGTTCTTCGATTGATCAGCATCTTACTAGGTCGGTTTCGGCTTCCAGAATCCATTGATTTTCTCTCTTACCCCTGACTGCGCCTCTCAGAGTTGTGGGGCTGCGATACCTGAACGTTAGCATCGTGCAAATCAATTTGGCAAAAGAGAATGTTTAGCAAAGTGATAAATACCTTGCCAGATCATCAGGTGGTGATAAGGGTGGATAGGAGTAGGGTGACTGGTCGTGACAGTGCGTTACCCACGACAATCACCTGAGATTTAGGTGCTGTTTGGGATTCTTCTAGCTTACTTTCTGAGCAGACGGGGGCAGTTCAGACCACTTCCCCCTTAAAGACGATGACGCCGCAGATTGTGGCTTCTTCATCAACTTCAATGATGCGATTTGGCCAGTCAGGGTTAAGCGCTTTCAGGTACTGCTTGCCTTCTTCAATAATCAGTTGTTTAAAGGTTGCCTCGTTAGATTCATCGAGGCGAACAACCACATACTTTCCGTGGTCTGCTGAGGCATTTGGGTCAACGAAGATCAAGTCACCCTCGTGAAATTTGGGTTCCATACTGCTACCGCGAACTCTGAGTACGAAGGATTCCGGGCTACAGGATACCGGGCAGGGTAAAAGCTCCGCGCCGTAGGTCGGTACGAAACTGTCAGAAATTTCATACCAATTTCCCGCCTGAACCCACGAAATGAGCGGGTGGAGACTACGCAAATCGGGGCCATCGAGAGCGTTCTGTTCTTCGTGTGCTTCAGCCCGCTCTTTATGTGGGGTGTCCATCCATCCTTGGGGTTTTTGCATTGCTTTTTCCAGTTTTCCGGCCAGTTCATCTCCAATCGAACGTGGCGTGCCTTTTTTGGTGAGAAGCTGATTACGTACCTGGCTGAGATAGGAGCTGTTAGTCCCAGCCGTGCGTGCCAGCTCGGCGGCTGATCCTGCTTCGGCAATCAGAACTTCGAGATTGTGAAGGCGAACCTGGTTATGTTTTAGCGTCATGCAAAACAATTTAGCAGAATATTTAGCAGAATGCTAAGCACAAAGTGGCTACTTGTTGTTGCCGCTTGATTTGCTCGGTGCTAATGTTTCAAAGCATGGAGCTAAAGGAATTTCTTAAAGTGGCAACCAAGCGGGAACGTGCTGACGTCGCTGCGGCGTGCAGTGATTCAGTGTCCTACTTGTACCAAATTGCCGGCGAACACCGCTATGCGAGCCCGTTTATGGCGACGCAAATCGAGCGGTACACCCGCGTTGTAGCCGATCTGTCCGATGGGCGATTGGAAACTGTTCCTCGGGCCAGTATGGTTCGTCACCCCGAAATCTTCTACGGCGTCCTCCCCTCAATAGATGCGCAAGAGGCAGGTGGCAACGATGACGACACCTGACACATCGTTCTCGGCCCATGGTATCTCTCGTGTTGACGTCGCCCATATCCACCACTATTCACGTAATCCCCGGCGGCAGCAGAACCCAGAATACGACCGCATCAAGGCATCGATTCGAGCTGAAGGTCTGGATCAACCGCTGGTGCTTTCGCAGGAGCCCGGTGCTCCGGACTATGTGCTCCACAGCGGCGGCAATACGCGGCTGAGGATCCTTAAAGATCTATTGGAAGAGACTGGAGACGATCGTTTCCGCTGGGTCGATTGTGTCATCAAGCCCTGGTCCCAGGAATCCAATCTGCTTTTTGCCCACCTGCGTGAAAATGAACTGCGTGGTGCATTGCCATTTATCGATAAGGCCTTGGCTGTCTTTGACGCGAAAGCCCTTCTTGAAAAAGAGCTGTCTGTCGAGACATTGTCCCAGCGTCAATTGGAAGAGCTGTTCAGAGAGCGGGGGTTCGGCCTGAGCCATAGCATGATTTCCAAAATGGGATATGCCGTTGACACATTGTGGCCAGTAATGCCGAAAGCGCTGGCAGCCGGGTTAGGGCGGCCTCAAGTGGAAAAAATTCGTGCTCTTGAGCGGGCAGCTCGCGAGATCTGGGATCGGCGGCAACTGGGTGAAGACATGGATTTCAACGCTGTGTTTCTCGAGCTGTGTCGACGTCATGACTGTTCCGAGTGGGACATCCAGCCATTGCGCGATGCGATAGAAAACGAAATTGCCGCCGAGTCAGAACAGAATCGTCAGGTGGTTTATCTGGAGATGGAGGCGCAGTTATCAGGCCGACCTTTCGATTTTGTGAACCAACCTGTAGAAGGGGAGGAAGAAGAGCAAGACGGTACATCGGACAAGGTCTGTCGGCAGGAGAAAAACCAGTCTGCTGACGTAGACCCAGTCAATGGTTCATCCCTTGGCCGCGAGCCGAAGCCTACCCAACCCGTTGATAGCAATAAGCCCAATGGGGAATCCGGAGCCAAAACACCTGCGCCTGAATTCACTCAGGATACAAAAACGAGTTTTACCAGTAGGGATCTACGTTCATTGCGTGCTCAGTTGTGGGAGTGCGCGGCCGCCTTGGCGGAACACCATGGATTGGGTGAAGCCGTCATTCAACTGCAGGATCAAGGACTCGGATTGCTATTGGTCGAGGTTCCTCCGCAGGAGCTGATCGATACGCTTGACCCGGACATGCTGGGTTTAGTCTCCGCGCTGTGGTGGCAACTGGCTGCCAGCGCGGAATTGACCGTTGCCCCGATTGATATTGTTCTCCACTACCTGAACGAATCTTCAGCGCTGTATGAGGCACTGGCATCTCATGATGCAGGTTTGCTTTTTAGCAGTGTTTGGACACCGGATCCAGGCCATATGAGCAGCTTGCTCTGGCAACAGCTAAATCCACCAGATTGGCAGATCTTACTCCGGATGATGGAAACGTACCGAGCCATAAAACGGCTGGCGTACGACACAGGTATCGAATTGTGGGTGCCGAGCGCGGGTGGTGGCAATGTCATCCAATAAAGAGGCTGATCTTACGACTGCCGTCCTACTGTATGCCATGCGCTGTCTGGCGGAAGGGGATCAACAGGCGTTACGGGCCATGAATTTTGGTCCGAAAGAACTGGACGCCTTAAAGGAAATGAATCTGGCAGATATCTATCGCGCTGACACTTTACGGGTGCACTGTCTCCAGATTGGTCTTAATCGCGATGTCTTCTGGCCGATGCTAGAACACCTGCGCCACCAGCGGGAATCGGAAGACTTGCAGCGAAAACTCCTGGCCTCCGATGCTCCCTTGGAAATGATGCAGCAACTGTTCGGTTTGAGCTCGCGCGAATACACCCGCTGGCGTCGGTTGCTGACCTTGGCACCTTCGGTGGGAAGACCGGCGGAGTTGAACGAGCCTGATACTCACGCCCTCTGGTATGCCTGGCAGGAGCTGCAAGAAAAGCAAGAACGAAGCACGCTGTCCGCAGCGGATTATCTCGAACTTCAACAGCAGACTCTCATTGGCCTGCGCGCGATCTGGGTGTTGGTGCAGCGGTGGGAAGCCTATGGCGAAGGAACCAGCACCGCTCCCACAACGCGGGTTGCCGAGCATGGCCGATGAAGAGGAAAGACTGCGGCCGGAGACCATTGCCCTCGATGCGTTAATCAAGGCGACCGTTGCCAAGATTCGTGCACAGACTGATCCGTCGCTCCCGGATTCCATGTTGTTTATCGGTAATTGGCATCAGGCCGTTCCGGCAATGGTCATTCAGGATCCGGTGCTGGAACCCGTCGATAAACTGGTGTGGATGGTCATCATGCTGCATGCCAGAGAGACTGGCGGGCGAACTGCCTTTCCCGATTACAACACGATTGCTACCAAAACCAACGTTTCCTCGACATCCACTATTTCGCGGGCTATCGCAATTCTGCGATTGACGCGCTGGCTGACCTTGTGCGCAAAAGTGCGCCAAAAGAGCGGTCGATTCACTGGCAATGTCTACATACTCCATGATGAACCCCTGCCGCTCGTCGATGCCCTTTATTTGGATGAGGAGTACATGAGTTTCATCGCGCAATCCAAGGATAATCACCACGCACGCGTGCGGCGAGTGGCGAAAGCTGTATTGGCGAGCCTGGATAGCGATATTCGAGAGGGGCATTTGGGTAAGCAGGAGTCGATCATCGAACGTCGCTTACAGGCGACACATGTGCTGTCGGATACAAGTAGAAATCACGCCGCAGGTGGTCGCTATTTTACGTTCAATGCAGCCGGGGTTAACCAACTGAAAAGTCCGGCTGAAGAACGAATTTCAGAGAAATCAGACCAGCACCAAAATTCGAAGGCGGATGCTAAAGGGCACTACAGTAGTGGTTGTAGTAGTAATTATATAAAAACAACTACAACAACCACTACACAAAATACCGACAATGAAAAGAAAGCATTTTCCGAACCCCGCCAATCAATGCCGTTGCCAACGGATCAAACGCTGATCTATCCACCACGTTTGTCGGAGAACCAGAAGCTCCTGGCGGATAGGTATCTTGCGATGATTGCACCCGAAGACCGGCAGTTGGTGCTGGATGAACTGCAAGGTCGCTTGTCCTCTGAGCAAAAGGGTATGAAGCCCGTCTACGACGAACTGAGGTTTTTGCATTCACTGTGCAAGGCTGCACAAAAAGATGAATTTGTACCTAATCTGGGCATCAAGGTGGCGGAGGCTCGAAAAGAGCGGGTGCTGCATGTTCAACCGCCGGAAAACGAAGCGCAAAAAGCCAAAACTGCCGAGGAACAAGAACGTTCCCGGGCCTATGCTCGGGAGCAACTGGCCATGTTGCGCGCATCGTTGAACATGGACAAAAAATGAAATGGCGTTGACTAGCACGGCCACCACTAAGTCCACGCATTAGAAAAAGTCCCCTGCGGTTCCACTGGAACCATCCGACCATCACAGCGGGAAAACACCGCACCAGTCGGATAGATATTTCGTGGTCTCAGTTCCCGAATCGTGGATTCATAGCACGTTAGAAATGACGTTTCAGGGGAATGATGTCCATGACTTCAGATGCAAAGCAGTCTTACGAAACCGTAGATACCCATCACCGAGAGTCCACGCCCGGGGCCTTGCAGGGTGAAGTCTGGTTAACCATTCAGACATACCAGGCTCAGGGCCTTATTCATGGCCGGCGAGCCATCGACGGCAAGCCCGCGATCATGGGACTTATTGGATTTGCAGATCGATTGAAGTCCTTGTGGCAGGCCATCCGTTCTGACGACCCCTACGCAGACTGGTGGTTACTCAAAGTGGAAGAGGGCATTGCCGATACCCGAACACAGCTGTTGACGTTACAGCAAAGGATGGAGGGCCTTGTTGCGTCAAATGGTGCGCTGGAGTTCGCCATTGCGCAATCAAGCCGACCACAGCGTGTGTCGTTGCAGTTTGCCAATCCCTATGCCTTTCGGGCTGCGCAATTGCTGGGTCAGTATGACCAGCTGATGTGTGCAGACATGACGTTGCATCACTTGGGTATCGACATACCCGGCGATCTTGTCGACCAGGTGGCCGGCTGTGGTCGCTGGATACGCCGCGTATTTGCCTTGCCTCAGGGGTACCACTGCCTGGACATTCGTCGTGCTGATATTCGGCAAGGCACGCCGGTGGTCGTCAAAGCGCGAGAGCGGATGGGGGAGATTCCAGAAGACATCCTGTGTGGTAACAGGTTGCCGTCCCTGCGGCCAGTGGCATTCCGACAGATTGATAGTAGCGCCCCTGTGGTCACAGGTGAGGCGTAACTGCGATGGCTAGCACCACGCTACAGCAGATAAGTGTCTCACTGGACACGCGGATTCCGCTCGAAGCGATGGTATTACAGCGTCTGCACCGGTTACCCAAGGACAGGCAAAACGATTGGTTACGGCAGCTGGTGTTGACGGCATTTCAAAGCGAGTGCCATGCCATCAAGTCTGAACAACGCCAGCCGGCTTTTACGAACTCCATGGGCAAGTCGAATGCGACGAGCTACATGTATAGCGGTCACAACGCGCCTATTCCCAAGCAGCAGCGGACTGAGGCTGTTGCGGGTTCTCAAAATTTTGGAAATATGACCGATCTGCCGAACATCTTCCCAGTGAACAAAGCACAAAAACCTTTCACCCACCTCAGGCGAGTGATCGGTGAGCAATGACGAGAAACCGATACCAGGAAATGCACCATGACAGAATTAACCGACGAAAAAAACACCGACCAGAGACAAGCCTCCATTGCTGACAATCCGATGCAGGTAGTCCAGGTGGGGTTGGATGACGGCTACGCCTATACCAAGGTGGCACTCCCCGACGGACGTCTCGTATCCGTGCCGTCGCGGGCACGCATGGGAGCGGCAGGCGTCACCTGGATTCGGGATGTGGAGCAACGGATATTCGAGTATGAAACCGCTGGCTCGGTGTATTCCGTCGGCGCGGTCGATGGTGAGCCGACGCAGTTTGATGAATACCCAGGCTCCGCACTCAACCGTGTCATTGTCCAGCACGCGTTACAAGAGGCGGGTTTATCGGGCCGTTCTCTCCATATGGTGACAGGATTACCAGTCGCAGCATTTTACCGTGGCGATGGTCAGCAACGGAACCAGGCGATTCAAACCAAACGGGATGGTCTCAAGTTAACGGTCGAGCCTGTCGTTGCCAAGAAGTCATCGAAAAGGCAAGCGCTCAAAGCCAGCATCGCCTTTCACGAGGTTATTCCAGAGGCGCTGGCGGCATGGTACGACTTCGTCATTGTGACCTTGGATGATGGCGTAACGCTGGATGCTGACCGACTCAATGCGCCCATTGCTATTGTTGATATCGGCGGCCGAACCACAGATTACGTTGTCGTGCAGGACCAGGGTGTTGTCCACGGTTCCTCAGGTTCCCTGAACAGGGGGATGCTCGATGTGAAACTTCGCGTCGCCAACCTGATCCAGGAACGGTTCGATCTCCACGAACTCGGTGAGCAAATCATCAGCCGGGCTGTTGACACAAATCGGTTGCGGTTGCACGGCAAAGATCACGATGTATCCGACATGGTAATGAATGCCAAGCGCGAGCTGGTAGAGCGACTTTACGCAGAAACCCGCCGAAAACTCGGGCTCGGTGTTGAGCTGGATCGCATCCTTTTTGTTGGTGGCGGCAGTGCGGCACTGTCATCAGATATCGCCGACTGGTTCCCCAATCAAACCATTGCTGATCATGCAGCATTCGCCAATGCGCGGGGTATGCTCAAGTACCTACAGTTTGTCTGTGACGATTCTTAGAAGGACCGATAGCGATTTTACACGTGGTCACTGCGGTCTCAGTGACAAAAAAGGTATCTTCGGACTGTGCAATCGATACCGTGGTATTACCGTCAATCCAGTGTCAGGGCTTGCTCTGATTTTACTTACCCTGCCGGGAAACATCTTCCCGTCAGGGAATCGTGTTCTCCGGCATTTCATTGTGTTCAAGGAGAATATGTTATGACCAGTAGACAAACGACTGTTGAAAAACCGAAGTACTTCGATCTTGATATCCACGGCATTGGTTACCTCAACCGTGTGCGCGAAGTAACGCCCGAGAATGGATCGACTTTTCTCAGCGTGACTATCGCCGCATTGCGAGGGCCTGCCGACAACGTCCAACATACCCACTTTGATTGTGTGGTATCGGGCGAGGAAGCGAAGGATCTGGTGCGCCAACTGATGCCTGCAGTCGAAGCCGACATGAAAGTGTTGGTGGGGTTTCACCTCAGCGATTTGCAGGCAGAAGCGTTCACATTTAAACAAGGTGAACGTGCCGGCACGACAGGCATTGGACTGAAGTCCCGACTGCTTCGTTTTCAATGGATCAAGGTAGACGGACAACCGTTTCCGGCGCCTGTCGCCAGAGACGCCGTCGCCTAACCACAACCCCTGGCAGCATCCCCCGATGCTGCCAATCTTTCAATCCCGCGAGGAAATCACTTCCTCGCGGGACTGGTCTCCCCGCACCATCGAAGGAGACCAGTCATGGTTTCGAAATCATCGCCTGCAAAGGTGAGTACTAAAAACCGTTTGGCCGCGATGAAGATCGCAACGCTTAGCGTCGTTGAAAAGCAGTCTCTGATGGAACTGGCTCTTGCGGTTCTGCAGGACCTGCATCGACCGGGACTCGAGCTACCCAGTCCCAACAGTACCCGTGATTACTTGCGGGTGCTGTTGGCCGACCGGAAAGCAGAAGTGTTTGGTTGCTTGTACCTGGATAACCGGCATCGAGTGATCGAGACCGCTGAGCTATTCCAGGGAACGATTGACGGTGCGGCGGTGTACCCCCGCGTGGTGGTGCAACAGGCGCTAACCCTCAATGCCGCCGCGGTGATGTTTTTTCATAATCACCCCAGTGGTGTTGCCGAACCCAGTAACGCGGATGAGGCAATTACCCGGCGGTTAAAGGATGCTCTGGCACTCGTGGACATACGCGTGCTGGATCATTTCATCGTCACAGCCGGTGAGTCATTGTCGTTCGCAGAGCGCGGACTCCTTTAGCTCACTATTTACTCAACCCATTGGGGAGTCGCTGCTTCCCAATGGGAAGGAGGGACTCCCTGACTTCTCAAATCAACCCCTCAGGGAGAAACTTTATGAAAAATACAGAGAACGCTTCATTGGAAGAGGTCTTTGGTCCTGTCATCTCATGCTACAGCCGAGCACAGGCGATTGAAGACGGTGTGTTGGTCGATGTCACCACCATGGCGCGTGAAGCCGGTTTCAAGTGGCCGGTGGCTCTAACACATGCGGCATGGTGTGATTGTGTCGCCTGGACTGAACAAGATAGCCGTATTCAGACGCATCAGGATGAGTCCGGTCGCTTGTGGGACGTGTTATTTATGGCATTTGTTGCCATACGCACGGCCACGGATTCAGGCGATCAACTGCGCTTCTCGTTGTATCGGGTACCCAGTGATGGTTGCACGATGGACGCTCAGGAGGTGACCTTGAAACTGATAGTGGGTCCCGGTGATGCCGGAGAGCCCGTTGTGACCATCATGCTGCCTAACGAAGATTAATGTCGCCGATGAGAATCGGCTCCTTGCCCTGGCCACTTGGGATAAAGTGGCACTTCTCTCTGACCTGTCTGCTCTGCGCTCCAGCTCCGTATGCTCCCATGAAGTGCCAACACCGCCCCACCTGCCGCTTTGTTGCTGGTTCCACTGTAACCACGGCCAGAGTAGATAGGCTTATTCGACTACCATGACAGGTCAAAGACCTGGCGTGGGAGTTGATACGAACGAAGCCCTCGTCACTGCAGAGCGTAGCGGGGTAGTGACGAGGGCGGCGCAGCCCCGAACGACAACGGTTTGCGCTCGGATTGTTGCGTTCCCGGCGAATTCAGTCTGGATATACTGATGGCCATTGATTAATAGCAGAACAAAACGCGGCCACGGCGGTAACGTGGATGGGGAAAGCTGCCCTCGCCATCACAA
>Ga0222659_1001132_pt1 | contig 11048 bp, 10 predicted proteins | sample AntAcemetagen547_FD_179850 | JGI IMG/M metagenome (GOLD analysis project Ga0222659, IMG submission 179850) | Saline water microbial communities from Ace Lake, Antarctica - #547 | ecosystem: Environmental > Aquatic > Non-marine Saline and Alkaline > Saline | place: Antarctica: Ace Lake...
GGAGAACCGCCAGGACCTGAACCGCAAAGGCCTCGTTGATCTCCACCCGATCGGCGTCTTCCAACCGGAGACCCGTCTCCGCAAGCAAACGCTGAATGGCAAAGACCGGCCCCATCCCCATCCGCACAGGATCACACCCGACCACCGCTGAGCCGGTCAAATAGCCCATCGGCGTCAACCCGAGACGCGCAGCGACCGCGTCCGTGCCCAAAAACAAGGCGACCGCTCCGTCGGTGATTTGAGACGAATTGCCTGCAGTCACCGTGCCGGTTTCTTCTTCGAAAATTGGCTTCAGCTTCGCCAGAGCGGCGAGGCTTTGTCCGGATCGAATGCCATTATCTTCCTCAATCGCAAGGCCGTGCCGGGTGTCATAGGCCGGGGTGATCTCGTTCCGGAAATCCGAGGCCGCCGCCCGACGATGCGAGCGAAGGGCAAAGGCATCTTGGGCCTCCCGCCCAATGGAAAATTCCCGCGCCAGCACCTCCGCCGTCTCGCCCATGTTGAGACCGCAGACTGGATCCGTCAGGCCCAGTTTTAATCCCGGAACGGGCCGGAAATCCTTTAGCCGCAGAGCCCCGAGGGCCCAGATTTTTTGGAGGGGCGATTTGGCCGCGGCCACGGCGGAAAATTTCCGCGCTGCACTTTGCGGGAACAAGAACGGAACCTGAGACATGCTCTCGACGCCGCCGACGAGATAGAGCGAACCTTCGCCCATCCGGAGTCTCCGGGCCGCTTCGAAAATGGCTTCCAGTCCGGAGGCACAATTTCTTTGCACCGTCAGGGCGGGGACCGATTCGGGGATGCCTGATCGCAGGGCGACGACGCGAGCGAGGTTGGGCGCGTCTGGAGGTTGGGCAACACATCCCAGGATGACCTCATCGATCCGGGCCGGATCCACGCCAGTGCGGGCCAGCAGGGCGGCCACGGCGGTTCGACCAAGATCGGCCGCATCGAGTTCGCGCAGCGACGTTCCCATCTTGGCGAAGGGGGTGCGCACTCCGGCCAGAATCGCCACCCGGTTCATGACGCCTCCTCGCCGGTGATGCGATGATCGACCACTTTTTGTTCTTTGATTTTTTCGCCGACGCCTTGAAGACGGCAAATCTCCGCCTCGGTATGAAATGCAATCCGATTCGGTCGCAGTTCCGTTTGCTCCATGAGGCGGTTTTCGATTTCACGGGCCAGGGTGGCTTCGTCTCCTCCGGCACCCATGGCGGCATGGACAATCAACTCATCCACCTCGTGCGGGTTGTCATTCGCTTTGCGGAGCTCGACCTGCCAGCTGCCCAGATCGGGAAGATCGTCGAGGGCATGTTCGAGGGCATTGAAATCAACCAAGTTGCCTTTGATTTTATCCATTTGCAGTTCGCGAAAATCCGACCGGCGGGAAATGCGTCCCACCAGCCGCGGCGAGCCGCCGTGGCAGTGGGGGCAGGGGTCATGGCTGAGGCCTCCCGCGATGAGGTCCCCGGTACGATAGCGCAAGACACAAGTGCCTCTCGCCGCCAAGGCGGTGAAAACAATCTCGCCCGGGCGCCCGTCCTCTTGAACGACCCCGGTTTCCGGATCAATCACTTCGACAATGCCAAGATCAGGATAGACGTGGTAGCCGGAGGGCTCCTCGCCCGCCGGGGTGCGACATTCGCACCAGGCCATTTTGGCTTCGGTAAATCCATAGGTCGAGACCACGTCCACCTTCTCGGCACCCAAACGACCGGCCAAGTGGCGCAGCTTTTGCCGGAGCCCCTCGGGAGCTTTTTCCCCTCCCAAAACGAGCGTGCGCAGATTCCCGCAAGCGAGGCCCTGTTCCACGGCCTGCCGGAGGACATGATAAACAAAGGTCGGCATCCCGATGATCACGTCCGGGTGGATCTTGGCGAGGAGACGGAGGTTGCCCTCGGTGCCGAGTGTTTTTCCTCCGCCGGTGCTGAGCAAAAATACCCCGAACGCAGTGGCCGCATAATGGGCCTGCCAAAAAGCCAGATGCGGCGCAAAGGGAAACATGCTCAGCAACCGGTCCGTCCGGCTCGCTCCGGCCAATTCCATCAGGCGAATCCCGGCGGCTTTGAGATTCTCCAAGTCCCAGGCGGTATAGACAAATGGCACCGGTCCCGCCGAACGTCCCGTGGTGCTGGTGAGCAGAATGGGACGAAATTCCTCTTCCAGTTCCCGCTGCACCCGGGCGCGCCCGTGACAAAACCCCCGCCAGATCGTGCCGGGACGCCGGGCCAATTCGCGCGCATCCGGAGCAATCACAAACGGCCGGTTGCCGTCGCGGTTCTCCCCATTTTCGCCCTGAAAATCCATCTTGGAAGTGAAAGGGATTTTCTCCAGATCCTCCAGCGTGCGGATGTCCCGCCAACTCAACCCCAAGCGGGAAAATTGTTCCCGGCTATGCGGGTGGAAGGGCAGAACGACATCGCGCAGGTAGGCGCGGAGCGTACGGGCTTGGCGGGCGCGGAGGGCCTCCCTAGACAGCGGAGGCCAAGGATTTTGGGGATGGATTTTCATGAGGAGAAGCAAAAAGGGCGCGCAACGCAGGGAGTTGCTCCCAGGCGGCTTCGCGGCCGGCGGAAATGAATGCCCCCGGATGGCCAAAATCATTCCAGCGTCCCTCGCAGGCATGCGGCCGCAGGACCACGTCGGCGTGACGGCAGGAGGCATCGGCCAGTTGGGTTTGGGCCGCATGAATGCTGCGCAAGATGGTATCAAAGACATTGCCCCGGGCGAAGGGGTTGACCCAGCTATTGAGCCGATAACCCCAGGAGGGCATTTGAGGTTTTGGCCGCTCGACCTCACAAATCCGCAGGGCCTCGGGCGTCGCGATTGTGTTCACCGCGATGATTTTTCCCACTCCCATTTCACGAAGGATTTCCACCGGCATGGGGTCACAAATCCCGCCGTCAATATAGGAAATATCCCCAAGCTGCACCGGCACGCAAATCCCCGGAATCGCGATGCTGGCCAGGACCGCCTCGACGACATCGCCGGAGGAAAAGACCGACCGCTCCAGCGAATCGAGACGGGTGGCGACGACCCGGATAGGGCGGACGAGGTCAGAAAAATGCCGCGAGCCGATGGTTCGTTTCAGGCGGCGGCGGACCCTTTCGGTGAGCAAAAAACCCCGCCGCGGAAAAACCGAAAAATCCAGCAGGCTCCACAGTCCCCGATCGCCTTCCAGTTCCCGGGCAAATTGTTCCATCGCCCGTCCGTCATAGCCTGCTCCCCAGACGGCAGCCACATAGGCGCCCATGCTCGAGCCCGCGACCACATCCACCTCGAGGCCATTTTCCTCAAGGACCTGAATTACTCCGATGTGAGACAAGCCCCGGGCGGCGCCGGACGACAAGGCCAGCCCAACTTGCCGGCCGCAAATCTCCCGACCGACCCGTCGCAAATTTTGCGCCAGCCGGTTCCCCCCATCGCCGGTCTCGCGCAGGTAGAGGTGCACCTGCCATTTGCTCGACTCCTCAATATAGCGGCTGAGACCATGCGCTTTCTCGTCGGCGCCCAAAACCACCAGCGGTCGGACCGGCATCGTGGCCAGCTTTTGGTCCCGCAATTCCCGGCTCAACAAATTGACCTCAAAGAGACTCTCTCCATTTTGTCGCAAGATCGGGTAGACGACGTGACTGCGTCGTAAGATGTCCCGGAAAACTTCGGCGCCCACTTCCCGGCCCACTTCCACCATCACATAGTCGAAATGCTCGCACCCGCGAATCAGCGCCTTCTCGGCCCGACGCGAAAGTCCTTCCCCCGCAGCCGCGGCCACTTTCTGGCAAACGACCCCCTCGCCTCCTGCCGCCGCCGCTTCCCTGCCGCCGCTTCCGTCATCCCTCTCCACCTGAAGTCGCAGGACCGAGTGTCCGGTCTCCCGGAAAATTGTTGCGGCCACACGCTGGGCCCAGGCCGCCGAGAGGATTCCTTCCGAAAGGGGCATCCAGCAAATCACCTTGCCGCCCCCGAAGGATTCATCCCGCAAGCGGATCCCGTCCCGTTCCGGAGGAGTCTCCGCCCGGACGGTGTTCCAGCGTCCCATCAGACGACCCAGCACCTCTCGGGGAAGACGCAAGACCGTGCTATCGGCCATGGCCTGAAGCGAACCCGCAAATCGGCCTCCTTGGGCGTCTGCCACCGGATCACCCGCTTGCAATTGGCCGACCACATCCTGCCGCATCTCGCAATTGCCCTTGAGAACCAAGGCCGGAAGATTGGCCGAATCCACTTTCGCCTTCTGACCGCTCCGCAAATATTCCACCCCCTCGGCTTGTCGGGACCTCCATCTGGCGGCCCACCTCGCGGCGCAATCTCGCAGTTTTCTCACTCCCGGGCGTTCACGTAGAACTTTCATGGTTAAACCCCTTTTTTTTCTAAGCAAACCTACGACGGATTGAGGAATTGTCAAAGGCCACCACGGTCATCGCGCTGGGTAAAGCGGCCAACTTCTCCTCCTCGTCCCTCGCCGTCGCTCTCGTCCACGAGGTTCCATAAATTCCCCGTTTTCCCGGTTCCCAGGGGAGCCCTTCTTGAAAATTTTGCCTTTTTTGTTTGCGAAGATGGAGGAGAGGCCGTGTTCTCCGGGCGTGCTGACAATTCGTGATTTGAAAATGAGTATGGGCGGACGGGTTCTTTTTGAGAACGCCGCCATGCAGGTCAATTATAGCGAGAGGGTTGCGCTCGTGGGACCCAACGGGGCAGGAAAATCGACCCTCTTCTCCGTCATCCTTGGTGAAAACGAGCCCGATTCGGGAGCCGTCGAATACGATGATTGGATCACCTTTGGCTATCTGCCCCAGGAAGCCGAAGCCTTGGGAGACGAGGTGGTTTTGGATGTGGCCACCGGACGGGCGGGCGAAGGCCGGAAACTCGAAGCCCAAATCGCGGCAATGGAAAAAGCCGGGGACACCGAAAGCGCCGACTACCATATGGCCACCAATCAGTTGGAAGAATTGACCGATCCCAAGCGAGAGGCCCGCGCCAAACGAATGTTGAAAGGCCTCGGCTATAAGGAATCGGATTTCCACCGCCGCGCCAATGAAATGAGCGGCGGCTGGATCATGCGGGCCCATCTCGCTCGCCTGCTGGTCATGGAGCCGGACCTCCTCCTGCTCGATGAACCAACCAACCACCTCGACTTGGTCTCCCTGCTCTGGTTGCAAAAATACCTCAAGTCGTATTCCGGCGGGGTTCTTCTTATCTCCCATGATCGGGAGTTCATGGATGAGATCGTTGATACCGTTTACGAAATCTCCGAGCAACAGTTGTTGTCTTATAAGGGCAACTACACCGACTATTTGGCCCAGCGCGAAGCGCACTTCGAACAACAACTGGCCGCCTACAAAAACCAGCAAAAGGAAATCGCGGGCCTCCAGGAATTTGCCGACCGCTTTCGGCAGGTGGCCTCCAAGGCCAGCCAGGCGCAGAGCAAATTAAAACAAATTGATCGGATCAAAAAAATTGATAAGCCCCTCGCTCCCCGCAAACCCTTTCGGTTCCAAATTCCTGAGCCGCCCCGAGGCGGACAACGCGCCATTTCCCTGCTCGGCATCCACCAGGCCTATGGGGACCACAAGGTTTATTCCGGCTTGGATCTGACGGTGGAACGCGGAGAACGCACCGTCTTGGTCGGCCCCAACGGATCGGGAAAGTCCACTTTGCTAAAAATTCTTGCTGGCGAATTGGAATTTCAAAAAGGCGAACGGGACTTAGGCCACAACGCCGTTGTCAGCTATTTCAGCCAGCATCGCTCGGCCACCCTGGATCCCGAGAAGACCGTGCTCGACGAAGTGTTAGTCGCCAGCCATGGCAACCTTCGCGAAGATGAGGCCCGAGGTGTGCTCGGGTCATTTTTGTTCCGCAAAGACGAAGTCTATAAAAAGACTGCGGTGCTCAGTGGGGGCGAAAAAACTCGTCTCAACCTTGTCAAATTCCTCGTCGATCCGCCCAACCTCCTCCTCATGGATGAGCCCACCACCCATTTGGACATTCTTACGGTTGAGTCTCTGATTTTGGCTCTGGAAAATTATGCCGGCACCTTGGTTTTCATTTCCCACGATGTGCATTTCATCCGCAAGCTGGCTACCAAGGTCCTCCACGTCAACGACGGGTCGGTGAAGGTCTATCCGGGCGGATATGATTATTTCCTCGAGAAATCAGGAGGCTTCGGGGACGAACGCGCCGCTTTAACCTCGGCGTAAAGAAATTGCCTTCCCTGGCCAATTGTCTCTTGTTTTTCCAAGCAGCCATGGGAAAAAGGATTGATGCAAATCACATCAGGAAAAGTCGTCAGCATGGATTACACCCTCACCGACGGCAATAAACAGACCCTCGATTCATCCGAAGGGAAGGAGCCTTTGGCTTATCTTCATGGCCAGGGACAGATCATTCCCGGTCTGGAAAAAGCCCTCGAAGGCAAAAAAGCCGGCGATTCTCTACAGGTCAGCGTCCCCTCCGCCGAAGGCTATGGCGAAAAAGATGATGCAAAAACCATCGTCATCCCCCGCTCGCAAGTTCAGGGCGTGGCCGATTTGAAAGTCGGAATGCAGCTTCAAGCCGGAGGAGAAGGCGGCGACCAAGTTGTTACCGTGACCAAAGTCGAAGAAGACAAAGTCACTCTCGATGCCAACCACCCTCTGGCCGGCGTGGATCTGAATTTTGATGTCACCATCCGTGAAGTCCGGGATGCCACCGAGGAAGAAACTTCCCACGGGCATGTCCATGGTCCCGGCGGACATCACCATTGAGCTGACAGTTCCCGTTCCGGGCTAGGCTTTCTTTCGCCAAATCATCCCGCATTCCCGGCCTTCGCGGCCGGGAAAGGTGGGAAAGTTGGTAGTTTCGCTGACCGGATCAAACGCGGATGCGAACAAGCTATTGAGTTCCATTCGCGTGCAACCATAAGGAGGCCCCTCCTCGTCATGGTCGGGGTTGAGGTAAAAGATGGCCCGTAACTGCCCCCCGGGCTTCAACACCTTCGTAATGGCGGCGGCGTAGTCTGGGCGTTTCCCGGGCGCAATGGCACAAAAGCAGGTGTGCTCGAAAACGCCGTCGAAGGTCTCTTCCCATTCCAGAGGCAGATCAAAAAGGTCTCCCTCCACGTAGGATTCGTTTCCCCCTCGGGCGAATCGTTCCGCCGCCGCAATCGCCGAAGGGGCCAAATCAAGACCAATCACTTCCGCGCCACTTCCTGCCAAGGCGCGAACATCATGGCCAGAGCCACATCCGGGCACCAAAATTTTTCCCGTCCAGGGTTCGGATCTCAGCCATCCTGGCAGCGCCGGATGGACCGTCCCCTTGTCCCAAGGCGTATCGCCAGCTTGGTAGCGTTCTTCCCAATTCGTCGCCGAGCCCATCACGGCTTAACCGCGTATTGCGACTTCGCGGCAGCGCTCTTGCCCACGGCGGCATGGAAGGCGGAACCCAAACCGTGGACATCGCTGGCAATGCTGGAGATGACGTAGCCGCGCTGGAGAAGTTCGGCCGGCGTGCCTGGCACGCCGACGGCAAAGAGTTTCTTTCCGTGCCGCCGGGCCGCTTCCTCCACTTTGAGGCGGGCGGCCAAGACTTCCGGATGGGAAATGTTCCCCGGATCGCCAATGCGATGGGAATAATCGCCCGGTCCAAAGAGAAGAAAATCATAACCGGGAACGGCCGCGATTTCGTCGATGTTTTCCAATCCTTCCGGAGACTCGATCTGGAAGATAAGAAATTTCTCCCGGTTGCTTTGTTCGATGTACTCGGCCATGGGGATTTGGCAAAATCCGCCATCGACATTGCCACCATCAAGGGCTCGTTTGCCCAAAGGAAGGAATCGGCAGGTTTCCACGATGTGCCGGGCTTCGTCCGCACTTTCGATATGAGGAACCATGATAGCCGCCGCATCCGCTTCGAAGGGTTTGATATAATCGCTGTAGGACCCCTTGCTGACGCGGACGATGACGTCGAGGTCATAGATCTTGGCGGCCCGCACACAATGTTCGATATCGGTCCAGTTCCCCGGCACATGTTCATTGCAAAGCCAGACTGAAGAAGCTCCAGCCCGACCGGCCAGTTCCACCACGACCGGATGAATGATGTTCAATTTGATGCAGGAGGCAAAGTGGCCTTCCCGCACTTCTCGGAGGACGCGGCTGTTTCTCATGATTGGATTTGATCTAAAATTGAAGCCACCGCAACGCGTTTCCCATTTTGCTCCCGGCTTTCAATTGCCGCAATCAAGATGGCCATGAGCTCAAGAGTCTCGGTGAAAGGATAGGGATCCTCGCCAGAACGCAACCAGTCCACCACGGCCACGAGTTGGCCGCGAAAGGCGCTATAGGTGTCGCGCAGGGCCACCGTACGATGTTCGGTCACTCCGTAGGCATTAATGATTCCAAAACTTCCCACCGCATCATGGATCGCCGCAATCGTGGCTTGGGTCCCATTGGTATGGCGGCAATGGACCAGATCCGAACCTTCCTGGGCCTCGGTTCGGACATCGAGAAATCCCGGGCCGGTCACGGTATAAACCGGCTCAAGGGCATGGATCCCGTAGCGTTCCCAAGTTTTGCAAGTGATGCTGGTGAGCCAACGCCACTCCGAACCTTGCAGGCCCGCCACTGCTGGCGCATAGCGCATGCCGCTGGAGGAGAGAATCCGGGCTCCATCGCGCTGCCAGCGGGCAAATTGTTTCAACTCGGCCAAGGTGGTGGCCATCGGCTTATCCACAAAAACCGGGAGCCCCGCTTCCACAAACGGGCGGGCCCGCCGAACATGGTCGGTCCCGTCATCGGTGGAAATGATGACCGCATCGACTTCGCCGATCACATCTTCCATCCGGGGTACGACGTGGGAAATCTTGGACGCCGCCGCGACTTGCGGAGCATCCGCCGGATCGTCCGTCCAGATATGGGTCACCTCCGCATCGGCGATCCCCACGCTCCCTTCCGGTTGGGCCCCCAGGTAATTATTGATGACCGGATACGGACATTTCGCGATGAGGTCCGGTTCGTAGCCATTGACAATAGCGGCCCAGGAATAGGGATGCCCGTTGCCGGGAATCATCCCCAGCATGGCCAGTCGAAGAGGGCGGCTCATGAACGTACGGGTAGAGACATGCCCTCAATTTATTCTCCGTTTGCGCTCAAAACAAAAGCGCTATGAATTGATAATATCGCCAATTCCCTGATAAAAGCGGGACCGGAAGACGACAGTTCACCTACGCGCCTCGACGCAACCACCGACTGCCGAAGGAGATTCCGTATTGGAATTTCCGTTCGTGCTCACGAATGAGAAATGGCATCTCCTTAGTCGTCTGCAATTCGAAGTGAGGATTGAGGATCTCTTTAATGACATCAAAGGATCGCTGTCCACCACTGCCGAGCCAATTGGCCCGCGGGGTAAATTCTTCCAACCAACTAAATGGGGTGCTGAGAAGAAACTGGCCTCCGGGTTTGACCAATTGGGGTGCCCGCTCGAGAAAACGCTTTGGTTCGGAAAGCCGGCAAATCAAATTAGCCGCCAAAACAGCATCGAACCCCCCCAGGTCCGAGCGAAGATTCATGGCATCACCAACCTCAAAGCTCACCCGTTCACATTCGATCCCGACGGGAACCTTGGCCCGAAAGGTGGCGGAAAGCTCGCCCTCCACCACGGTGGTCGCTTCAATTTCGCCCGCTTTTTTCAGGTTTTGCGCCGCCTTAATGAAATTTTTTGAAAAATCCACCCCGATGACCTCGGCGGCATAGCGGGCCAGCTCAAAGGTGGATCGACCAACCGAACACCCCACGTCCAACGCCCGCGAGTCCCGGCCCATAGGCCCGATCAATTCACTGACGCAGCGCCGGGGAAAATTCAGACCGGCGCGGGGTCCGGGCATATCGCCGAGGGTCTCCTCCTCACTGCCGTAGTGGAAGAGAAGGTATTGGGAAAGCTGGTCGTCAGATTCGTAGCGGCTCATAGAGGCGGCGCACCCTACCAGATGTTTCAATAACTCCGAAACGAAAAAATTCTGCAGAGGGGTGGTGGGGCGCATCTCCGTTAGGTGCAAATACTGATTTTCTCACGGAGCGGGAGAAGAAACGCGTTCCGCGTTCCTCTACGATGTAGCGGAAAATGGAACATTTTTCGACCTCCCTCTTTCCTGATTCTGCATTTTGCACTTAATGGAGATGCGCCCGGGGCGTTTCCACTCCAGTTGCTGGGGAATCGGGAACGGCCAAATCGAGTTTAAGGCGAGAGCAACCCGACCGTCTGGCACCAGGTGAGGGCATCCCGAAGCCCGTCTTCCGTGCTTTTCTTGGGAGCATATCCAAAAGTCCGAGCCGCTTTCCCAAGATCCAAACACATGGGTTCGAGAAGAAATTCCAAACCGTTTTTCCAAGTGATGGCGGGAACTTTTTGCAGCAACGCTTCTTTGTCGAGGACCGTGATGATCCTCATCGGCGGGAAGGTACTGCAGCGGGACGTAGGTGCCGGTGGAACTGCAAAGAAAAACATTCCCCGCCTTCTGAAAATAACGGGCGTACTGAGTCACGGTTTCCGCCGTGGGCACGGAATCAATGATGGTGTCGAAGTCGAGCTGGACGACCGTACCGCGCAGGCTCCCCGATTTTGATGGGTTAGCCCTGCGCTCTCTTGACAAATGAGCCGTTTTGAGCATTTTTGAACCATGTCTTCGACCACCCTTTTCCGTGTCCGCGTTCCCACTCAACGTCTTCGCCGTGCGGAGAAAATTTTTGAGCGCCTCGGCATGAAGCCCGGAGATGCCTTTAACATCTTCCTCGCTCAGGTGGAGCTAAAGGATGACTTGCCGTTTCCAGTGACCACCCAGCCGGCACGTTTGCTATCCACCGCCGAACAGGGCCGGATGTGGGAGGAGAAGCTTGGTGAATATTGAGCCCGGAGAGATCTGGATCGTCGATTTTGGCATGGCGGCTAAGCAGCGACCTGTTCTGGTCTTGGCTTACCCGCAACCGGACGACGCCAGGGTTCTGGTGGTGGTCGCGCCCCTCACTTCTCAATTGCGGGGGTTGCGCGGGGAGGTTGATATCGGCAAACCACGCTGGTTG
>Ga0222659_1001133_pt1 | contig 11041 bp, 11 predicted proteins | sample AntAcemetagen547_FD_179850 | JGI IMG/M metagenome (GOLD analysis project Ga0222659, IMG submission 179850) | Saline water microbial communities from Ace Lake, Antarctica - #547 | ecosystem: Environmental > Aquatic > Non-marine Saline and Alkaline > Saline | place: Antarctica: Ace Lake...
TTAAGCCTTTTTGTGTCGGTTTCGAATCTACTAAACCTTGAATTCCAAAAAAGACCTTACTGGATACGACATAACTATCACGCGACCAATTTGTTTTTTTTAGGATTTCCCCCATTACAATTTCCGATTCGCCGTTCGCATATATCTCCGCATTATCAAAGAAATTAACCCCGTGATCATAGGCGATATGCATGAGTTCTTTAGCAATATTATTTTCGATTTGTTTTCCAAATGTAAGCCAACTCCCCAGAGAAAGCTCACTTAATTGTAATCCTGATTTTCCTAATCTTCTATATTCCATCTATCTCGTATTTGTTTGCATACAAGATAGGGCTTATTAAAGAGTATTTAAAGCCAACGCTTTATTTTTTTGACCTACATCAAATCAATTATTTGCTTATATTGCTTGAAATTTATGCTATGAAATCAAGTCGTGTTTTTGTTGTTTTAAGTTGTATGGGGTTGATTTTATTAACAGCCTGTGGGACGACCAAATATTACCATTCTACTGTTACTGATACAGACGAAGTCGGTCATGAAACCTATATTGAATTGCAACTTTTAAAGGATGGAACTTTTAATGAATACATTTATTTTGGATTGAATGATTCAATTGATAATTCAAACGAAGGTTTGCTTATTTCAGGGGTTTATCATGAGCATAAGGACACCCTGTATTTGACCTATTCAACTGCTCTAAAATTAATTGAAATACCGGATGATTCTACAACCTATCGCGAGTCTTATAAAATGACAGCGGATGGATTAATTTTATTGGAACCAATCACCTATTCATATCATTTAATGAATCGGAAAATGGTTGTAGGCCAATCCACACAAATGCGCAGTCTTCCACATTATGCAACGATTAAATGGATGCGCGAACAATTGAATTAAATATCGCCTAGCCAATTGTATTTTAAGGCGCAGTCGCTAATGAATTCAGCATCTATTTGAATGAAATTTCCTGATATCTTGGAGTTGACCCACTCTTCTATCACCGTTTGTTTTTTCTTGTTTAATGCTGCCATTTCAATCAGTTGCCGATCCGTATTTAAACTCGCAATATGGGGCTCTGTCTTGGCAATCAATTTTACAATCCGAACGCCTTGCTTTGATTCGTACATATTTGCATAGAGAGAGGGTGCCGAGAATTTTCCAATCTTCAAACTTTCAATTAAAGGAGCCATTTGAGGGTCTATATCGTTGATGTTTTGAATGTCCCATAAATAGTCACCTGAATACGGGTTTACAATTTGTCCTCCATTGTATTTTGAACCTTCATCATCACTATATCGCCGCGCCGCCGATTCAAAAGTGATTCTACCACGAGCAATTTCATTGTAAATGCTGTCAATTGTATTCGAGGCTTTTAACCACGCCTTATCATTGATTTTTGGGCTAATTAAAATATGACTACATAAGAAATTGTCTCCTTTTCGATCAATTAATTTAATAAAGTGATATCCATATTGTGTTTCAAAAACTTCAGAAATCTCACCAGGCTTCAATTTAAAAACAACTCCTTCGAATTCAGGTACCATTGTGCCACGTGTTTGCCAACCTAAACTTCCAGAAGCAATTCTACTGCCTGGATCATCTGAGTGAATCGTTGCCGCCGTCTCAAAACTCATTCTGCCTTTAACGACGTCTTCACGCACAGATTCTAATTTTCCCTTCGCTAATGCTTTGTCTTCGTCCGTTATTTTGGGGTAGAGGACGAGTTGTGCTACTGTAATTTTTGAGTTGATATAGGGAATGCTGTCTTTGGGTAATGACTTGAAGAAGCGCTCCACCTCTAAGGGGGTTACTTTAATATTTTCGGTAATGGTTTGTTTCATTCGCTCAGCAAGCATTCTTTTTTTGATGAGTTCGAAAAAGTCTGCTTTGATTCGAGCAACCGATTTACCATAAAATTCCTCTAATTTTTCTACACTTCCAATTTGTGAAGCTATATAGCGAATTCGTTGCTCCATTTCTTGATTCACCATTTCATCAGGCACATCAATACTGTCAATTTTTGCTTGGTTTATTAAAAGTTTCTCAAACATAAATTCTTCGAGAATGGCACAATCTGTTGATTTGTCACCCGACATTCCATCTTGTAATAACTGAAGACGTTGTGATTGAATTTCAGATAAAAGTATAATCTCTTCACCAACCTTCGCAACTATTTTATCAATAATTTTAAATTCAGGAATTGTATCCGCTTGCGCTTGCTGAATTGTTCCGAAAAATAAAATTATGGCGAGAATGCCCTTAAAAGAGTTCAACTTTACCATCTTCATATGCTTTTTTAATGTGATCATTTTTTATTTCTTCTCTCAAATTAGTAATACGCAAATTGATAATGCGCGCTTTAATATTTTCCCTTTCAAAGCTAATGGGGGAGATGCTATTTTTTAGTTTATAATCGACAATATTGAGGAAGTAATAATACCCACTTTCTTCAAAACGAATTTTTGATCGTTTGAGTATAAATTTATCCTTATTAATATCGTGTAGCGGAATTTCCTTTAGCAAGTCGTCAAAATAAATCCAACTTTCAATATCGTAGTAGAAGTTAGACGCATACATCTTAGCATAAATTTCTACAGTTTTAAGATCTTCCGGTTGGCTAAGTTTATAGGCATTGCTTATTTTTTCCGGCTCGGCGGCGTCAACTGGTACTTTAAGATAAAGTACCTTTACCAAATAGTCATTAAGTTGGAAATCATCTTTATGTCCTTTGTAATAGGCGTTAATCTCTTCATTAGAAACCGTTGTATCCAATTTAGCTTCGATTTCGTCATTTTCCAATTGATAAATGAGAAGTTCGTTCCGAAACCGCTCAACTTTACGTTCAATTGATTTTAGATCTATATTTTCATTTCCTTCTGCAGCACCGACTAATATTTGCTCTTCTGCCCAATTTTGGACAAAGCTAGACACGATTTCTGAACTATCCGAAGCATTATAATTTAAAAAACGAATATCATCACTGTACAATTCTTTGTCTCCAACTTTTGCAATCAAGCGGCCTTTATCTTCGCCTTTACAAGCTAATACCATAAATAGTATGGCGCATGCAATAATGCGTCGACCAAACTTGGTCGCTATCCACATGGTATAAGGCGCTTTTTTCATAGGATACTACTGTCACCGGCAAATATAGCGATAAAAAAAGCCAACCTCGAACATCTTCTTCAAGGTTGGCTTCAATTTTTAACAATTATTAGGCTTATTTTGATGCTTTTAAGCCGTGCAATGCTTCTTCGTTAATCTGAATGGTATATTTTTTTCGTAAATAAGTTAACCATTGGGCTTCCATTTGATTTTGGAATGCTGCAGTAACCAACCCTTTTGCTTCGCTAAATTCGCGTTGACGTGCCGCTAAAACTTCTTTCACTTGGAATACATAATAGACGCCTTCATTCGCATAAGCTTTGTTGATTCCTGTCTTAAAGGTCATCATACTCACCTTCCCTTTTTTAGAAATCTTAAAAGCTTCAGTCGTCTCTGAATTGTAAATTTGAGATTTAACTTTCACGTTTAATTGTGATGTTTTATTCATTTGTTTCACTATCTCATCAACTGAAATACCAGATTTCAATAATTTAGTCACCGCTTTAGCAGTTGCTTTGTCATTGCATGTAAACAAATCACCGTCATAACGAATGGGGTAGGTGAATTCGGCACGGTGAGCTTGGTAATAGGCACGAATTCCAGCCGTATCTTTTGATGCCTTTTTCCAAATTTCATCTTGCATAATTTCGAATACTAAAATGCCGTTCGCATATTCTTGCATCAGCGATTTGAATTCAGGATATTTTCCTTCTAATTGCGAATCTTCGTATGCGAGTATACGCTCAGCAACCATTTCATCCATCATACCCATAAAAAAGAAATCCTTGTCAATTTTACGGGTTTTAGTTTGGTTTTTTAAAATATATTGTTCGAAATCACCTATAGTTGCAACATTGTCTTTGAATTCAAAGATGATATCGGCATCATGTGAATGATCTTTTAATCCTTTCCATTTACCAAAGAAAATTTCATCTCCAACAGTATTGGAAAAGATAGCGATTAGTTGCGGGGCGTTAGACGTGTAGTTGTAATTCTTCTTAAGGTCTTCAACGAAAGACGCTCTCGTTGTCTCCGCTCTTAAATCACGCTCCACTCGCAGTTTTAACTCGCGGTGCATAGCTTCATACGAAGGAACAGGGATAATTTTAATTCGCTTAACAATATGATAACCAAATATTGTTTTAAAAGGTTTTGAATATTGACCATCAGCAGGAATGGAATAGGCTGCCGCTTCAAAATCAGGTACCATTCTTTGTTTCGCCCCTGAACCAAAAATTGGCAATAGACCACCTTTCGCTTTTGATGATGGGTCATCTGAATATTTTGCTGCTAATTCTTCGAATGATTCTCCAGATTCAAGCAAAGCATAAATTTCGTTGATTTTTTGTTCGGCTCTCATAAACTCTTCTTCATCAGCAACTCCACTAGTCGCAATTAGAATATGCGCCGTTTCTATCATTCCTTTAGAAGCTCGCTTATCGGTTAAGTAGATTAAATGATATCCAAATTTAGTGCGAATAGGCATTGAAAGATCTCCTGTATTCATATTGAATGCAGCATCCTCGAATGGGTAAACCATTTGTAATGCAGTAAAATATCCCAAATCACCTCCATTTTTAAAAACTGACGGGTCTTCAGATCCTCCTGCGGAGGTAGCTACAGTTATAAAATCTTCGCCTTCAATAATTCGGGTTCTAAGATTTAAAGCCCGACCATATGCGGCTACAGTGTCCTTTGGTGATGGATCTGGAGCCAAACGAATGAGGATGTGACTTGCACGAACCTCGGTAGTCGTGCGATCATAAGCCTCTTTAATTAAACTTTCATTTTTCTTTTCATCTGTTAAATAAGGCAAAGAAAGTTGTTTTCGATACTGCTCCAATTCACTTTTCAATCGCGGAATCGTATCGTATTGCGCCTCTTTAGCCGCTTTTACTTTCAACTTATAATTGATGAATAATTGCATATAGCTATCTAACGAATCTTTTGCAAATGACGGCTGATCATTATTCTTCAAATAGATGTATAAGAATTCTGATGCGCGCACTTGCTCGCCTTCAATGGTTAGTACAACAGGATCATTATCTTGAGCGATAACAGCAGCAGAGAACAACGTGCCTAATAGAAATAAATGTATTTTTTTCATGTTTAAATTTTAATTCAAGAAGATTCAAGGAATCTATCTTTGTAAGCTACATTCGTGTTTAATGCAATTCAATTGCGTATTATTTTTTACTATAGTTCGGTGCTTCGCGCGTAATCGACACATCATGCGGATGACTTTCAGCAACACCAGCACTCGAAATTCGCACAAATGGAGCTCCTTTCAAGGTCTCGATATCTTTGGCACCACAGTATCCCATTCCTGCACGTAAACCACCAATAATTTGATGCATAACCTCGTCTAAATTACCTTTATAAGGGACGCGACCAGAAATACCTTCTGGAACTAATTTTTTAGCATCATCTTCAACATCTTGGAAATAACGATCTTTTGAACCTTTTTGCATAGCTTCTACGGATCCCATTCCACGATATGCCTTAAACTTTCGGCCTTGGTAAATAATCGTTTCACCCGGTGATTCTTTAACACCTGCAAACATTGATCCAACCATTATGGAGTCTGCTCCAGCGGCAATTGCTTTTACAAAATCTCCTGTGTATCTGATTCCTCCATCCGCAATGATTGGTACGCCCGTTCCTTCCAATGCTAGCGCAACATTATTTACTGCTGAAAGTTGTGGTACTCCGACACCCGCAATGATACGGGTTGTACAAATTGAACCCGGACCAATTCCTACTTTTATTGCATCTGCACCTGCCTCTACTAAAAAGAGTGCCGCTTCGGGTGTTGCAATATTACCTGCAACAATATCCAAATGAGGAAATACAGCTTTAACTTCTTTTAATTTTGTAACAAAACTCAAGGTGTGGCCGTGAGCCGTATCAATAACAATCGCGTCAACTCCAGCTTTTTCTAAAGCAGTAACACGTTCTAGTGTATCATCTGTAACACCTACTGCCGCCGCTACGCGCAGTCGGCCGAATTTATCTTTGCATGAATTTGGATGCTCCTTAACTTTGATAATGTCACGGTAAGTGATCAATCCAAGTAATGTATTGTCCGAAGAGACAACAGGTAGTTTCTCAATTTTATGTTCTTGTAAAATTTCTTCTGCTTGTTCAAGCGAAGTGCCTTCGATTGTGGTGATGATATTTTCTGAAGACATCACTTCTTGAACACTTTTATCCACATTTTTTTCAAAACGTAAATCTCGATTCGTTAAAATTCCTTTTAACTTTTTGTTTTCGTCAACAATGGGAATGCCACCAATTGCATTTTCACGCATTAAGGTTAATGCATCTCCAATTTTTGCTGAAATAGACAAGGTAATTGGGTCAAGAATCATTCCGCTTTCAGATCGTTTCACTTTTCTAACCTCTAATGCTTGTTGAGCAATAGACATGTTTTTGTGAATCACACCAATTCCACCTTGCTGCGCAATCGCAATCGCGAGGGCAGACTCGGTAACCGTGTCCATGGCCGCAGATACAATCGGTGCATTTAAGGTAATGTTGCGTGTGAATTTGGTCTGAAGCACAACTTCTCGTGGAAGAATTTCAGAATATCTTGGAACGAGTAAAACGTCATCATAGGTTAACCCTTCTTTGACATTATTTAAATCGGCTACAGGCATAAAAATCGAATTTATTCTTTTATAAATTCTGGCAAAGTTAATAAAAAGGAATTTGATGACACTATAAAATAAGTACAAGGGCTTAAAAATTGTTAAATTGTTTTGATTACATGCACATTATCATCATCTTTGTGTATCACATGGCAAGAATGAAAAAGATAATCTTAATCACATTAATGTTTTGCGGATCACTCGGGTTCGGACAGACTGCTTCGGCGTTGAAAGACACCACTCATTTTATTCAATTAACGGGAATCATTATCACGGATAGTTTGTACCGTGTGCCCTTTGCACGTGTGGGGGACATGACCACAAGAAGAGGTACACTTGCGGATTATTACGGTTATTTTGCCTTGGTGGTTCATCCTGGTGATACCATTCAATTCTCTTGCCTCGGTTATAAAAAAAAGACCTATATCGTTCCTGACACAACGCGTCTGCATGAAATATCCCTTGTGCAAATCATGACGGTGGACACGTTAACAACAGACCCTATTGATGTTTATCCATGGCCTTCTCGAGAGCAATTTGCTAAAGCTTTTGTAAATATGGATCTTCCTGATGATGAATTAAAATTGGCGCAGCAACGCCTATCTCCGCAAGAAATGGCATTTGTTGGGGCTTTATTGACGGCAGATGGCGGTCAAGCCTATAGCGCAAGCCGAATGTTACAATATCAGCAAAATTATACGCGTGGACAAGGTCCTGTTAACAACCTCCTCAACCCGGCAGCGTGGAGCGAATTTTTAAAAGGAATCGGGACGGGTAGGTATCAGCTTAGCCAATAAGGTCTTGTAATTCCTTTTTTGAAGGTATCTCTTCGAGGTACGTAATTCGACCTTCCAAGGGATCTACCAAGGCTGCATAATGCCTTAGTCCGTTTGTCAAAATCAACAGTGGAGCTTTTAAAATATGTGCATATTTTGCAACTTGGTAAAACGTATCCTCTGTAATTTTAATGTGCGTGGCTTTGCATTCGACAAGTACAATAGGCCGACTTTTTTCGTCAAAAATAGCGATATCACAGCGCTTATTCATTCCATTATAAACCACTTTGTATTCTGATACCATGCGACCGATTGGGTAATTTTTTTCAGTCACCAAGAAAGAAATAAAATGTTGCCGTACCCATTCTTCTGGTGTGCATTTGATGTATTTACGTCTGAGCGGATCCCATATCTGATCTGCTTTCTGTTTCAAATGAGCCGGCGGTAAATTCAGCGGTTGATGCATAAGGCAAAAATAATTGATTTTAAAACGCAACCGTGTTTTTCTCTTTCTTATTTCTATCTTTGGAACACTTTCTCGAATTTGGAAAAATCTTTCGCTTTATACGCTAATTGAATGCATTTAAAATCACTTCACCTCGTTAATTTCAAGAACTATGAAGAAGCTTCATTGGAGCTTAGTCCTGATATTAATGTGTTTATCGGTGATAATGGGGCGGGGAAGACGAATATGTTGGATGCGGTTCATTTTTTGTCATCTTGCCGAAGTTTTTTGACGCCAATCGATAAACAATGCATTCGTTTAGATGAGAAATTTTTTCTTCTTCAAGGCGTTTATGAAAAGGAGGAGAAAGAGATTACCATCACCTGTTCAATTAAAGAAGGGCAAAAAAAGATGGTGAAACGAAATAAAAAGGAATATGAGAAATTGTCTGACCATATCGGTCGATTTCCAGCGGTTGTAATTTCGCCCTACGATACAAATTTGATTATTGAAGGAAGTGAAACACGCCGAAAGTTTATTGATAGTATCATCTCTCAGTTTGATCGACCGTATTTGGAAACCTTGATGCGTTATAATAAAGTGCTTCAGCAGCGCAATGCTTTGCTCAAAAACTTTCAAGAGATGCGTTTTTTTGATCAAGAAAGTATTGAAGTTTGGGATATCCAATTGGTGAGTTTAGGCGAAGTGATTCATCAAAAACGATCCGCATTTTTGATTGATTTTATTCCCGTTTTTCAGCGTTTTTTCAACGCAATTGCGGATCATAAAGAAGCCATTGATATTTCCTATAAATCTCAATTGGATGAGGGCTCGTTTATGCAAGGATTAATTGATAGTAAAAGGAAAGACAATGCATTGGGTTATACGACGGTAGGCATCCATAAGGATGACTTGGTGTTTTTGATTAACGATCAACCCATCAAGAAATTTGGATCACAAGGGCAGCAGAAATCATTTTTAATTGCCTTAAAACTCGCTCAGTTCGAAATTGTTAGTAATGTGTTAAAGACAAAACCTATTTTGCTATTGGATGATGTTTTTGATAAATTAGATCACAGCAGAGTATCCCATTTAATGCAATTGATTTCTGAACATATCTTTGGACAAGTCTTTATTTCAGACACGGATGAAGATCGAATTGAGAAAGTGTTTGAAGGCATAGAAATTGATCGGGTATTATTTAAAGCAAAAGGAGGAACAATTGAAAAAGGATAGAAATCAAAACGGCATTCCAATTAAGGAGGCGATTGACGGTTATTTTAAGGCCTTGGGTATGGAGGATAAAATGCATGAAACACGGGTCTTGTCGCAGTGGGAAGAATTGATGGGAGACGCTGTAGCGAAACGTACGGAGGAACTTTTTATACGTGACAAAGTTTTGTACGTTGAACTCAACTCTTCGGTCATGCGAGATGAACTTCATCAATCGAAATCAGAAATTATTACAAAAATTAATGAGGCAGCAGGTATGGAATTAATTACAGGTATTTATCTTAAATAAATTTCTATTTTGTATATTGAATCCTTAAATTAGAGATTCAATAAGTATTAATAGACAATCAACAGAGGTTAAAAGATGAAAAAGATAATATTAAGTGCAACGGTAATTATAGGTTTAACAGCATGTGGCGGATTTACCGAAGAACAGGGTAAAGCCGCTGACGCTATGTGCGAGTGCATGGCCGCGGACGCACATGGCAACTTTGATATTAATTGGTTTGAGTGCGACAACCAATTGAAGGCAACCTATGATGTTGAAGTTTTTGAAGAAGGAAGTTGGGTAGAGGCGCTTGAAGAAAAGTGTCCGGATGTTGCGGATAAATTGGAGGATTAAGCCAATTGTTTCCACAAAAAAAAAGCCGATTTGAGTCTTCAATCGGCTTTTTTTAAGTTCAAAAACTGTATTTATTCGCTAATTTTTTCACTTTTTAATCACTAAGTTCTATTTCCATTGCTATTATTGGCTCTATTTTTTACATTCGCGTAAGAATGTAATATGCACCCAAATATGCATTTAGCCAAAACCAAACTTATGAAAACTCAAATTTCTTTACAAAAAAATCCCTATTTAATTATTTTACAATAAATTAGCTCAAACTAATAAACCAAAGCTTATGAAAACTCAAATTTTACGTATTACAAACCGCCAACCACTAAGCTTAAAACACAACCTCACAAAATTTGGTCTCACCTAAAAGCCTGCTCTCCAATCTGAAAGCATTAAAAAAAATAAAATTTTTAACACAAAAAATTTGCATATTAAATTAAATTGCTAAAACTTAAACAAATAACTTAATACCAAAACTTATGAAAACAGTAAAATTAATCCCCTTTTTATTAAGTCTTCTTTTTTTAACTTCTTGCAAAAAAGACCCTCCAATTGACTCCTTACCTACCGAACCAATTATGCCACCGTTAACGCACCAAGGTTTAAATACGTTTGGTTGTTATATTGATGGGGAATTGTTTGTGGCGGGTGGTGGAGATTCTTATTGGGATTTACCGCCTATAAATGGTAGTTTTAATGAGGAAACGAAGAAACTAATAATTCGAGCCACAAAATATACGAAAACTGAAAATGATGTGAGTGAGTATATTGATTTTAGGGTATTTCTTACTGATGAGCTTGGTGAATACAATTATTGGTACAATGAAGAATACGGTTCGGATGGCTATACCAATTGGGGGGGGGGAGATGTGATTATTATTTCCAAACATTACCTGGGTTAAATCTAGGTAAGTTAACCATAACCTATCTCAACGAAGAAAAAAACATCATTTCTGGAACTTTCTATATGAACCTAGTTAACAATGATTGTGAAGGGGACTCACTTTTAAAAATCACAGACGGCCGCTTCGATTTTCATTATTAACTCCAATCTATTATTTTAATTCATTAACCTTTCCGTCAGTAGACGGATTAAAACCTAAAATTTATGAAAACTCAAATTTCACATATTACAAACCGCCAACCACTGAGCTTAAAACACAACCTCACAAAATTTGGTCTCGCCTAAAAGCCTGCTCTCCAATCTGAAAGCATT
>Ga0222659_1001135_pt1 | contig 11006 bp, 13 predicted proteins | sample AntAcemetagen547_FD_179850 | JGI IMG/M metagenome (GOLD analysis project Ga0222659, IMG submission 179850) | Saline water microbial communities from Ace Lake, Antarctica - #547 | ecosystem: Environmental > Aquatic > Non-marine Saline and Alkaline > Saline | place: Antarctica: Ace Lake...
CGACCTGAACATCACCCATGAAGGCGATGGCATTTTGACCTTCGGTCAGCGCATTACCCAGGAGGGTGGCAGTCGAAGTGTAACCCTCGACGGCACCGGTACCGTGGTGTTCAATGCGGCAAACACCTACACCGGGGAAACCGCCATCCTCGGAGGGCGGTTGCAACTTGGAAATGCGAATGCGCTCGCTTCCAGCGCCGCAGTGTCACTCGCGCCGGGTGCCGTGCTGGACACCACCGGGCTGGCGACCTATGCGATCCCCGCTGGTCAGCTCCTGACGATAGGCGTGGATGCCAGCACGGGCGACGCGATCGGCATCCACGCCGCTGGTCTGGATATTTCCAGTGCTTCCGTTACCTTCGAAGCCTACGGTTTACTACAGGCGGAAGCCTATGTCCTGGCTGGCTACACGAGTCTCACCGGTGCATCCTTCGCCTCTGTCAGCGGCCTGCCTGTCGGGTACACGATCGATTATGATTACGGGGGCAACCAAATCGCCCTGGTGCCCGTCTACGCGGAATGGGAGGCGGCGGGGGCCTTCGGTGCGGACAGCAGCGGAGATGGCATCCCCAATGGCATGGCCTTCCTGCTGGGCGCACCGGGACCTAATGAGCGGGCCACCGGGCATTTGCCAGTGGTGGAAATAACAGACGAAGGTGTCATGGTGCTCAACTTTCCCATGCGCAATGCCGCCCATCGCGGTGACAAAGTGCTTCATTTGGAATACAGCACAGACCTTGGAGTTTGGACATCGGTCCCCGTGCCCGACACCAGCAGCGGCCCCACGCAGGGCGTGACATTCATCATCACACCGGGAGATCCGCTCAACACGGTGGAGGCCACCATTTCCTCAGAAGAAGCTCCCGATGGAAAAATCTTCTCCCGCCTGCGGGCCATCCGTCCCTAGTAGCCCGTGTCAATCTCATGAAAAAGCACCGGAAAGGCCAAGCTTGATAACGCCACAGCCAGTGGCCGATTACAAAAGAAACAACGCATCGAAATGAGAAACATCGCAACATGAAAATATTCGTGATCGCTTCAACATTGGCCCTGGTGCTGCTGTACCCACAACTGGTCGCCGCCAGAGAACCGATCGCGCATCGTCCAGTCGGCAACACCCGGGTGGTGCTCGGCCAGACATGGATCAAAAATGCCGCCCGGAAAGGGCTGGCGGGCGCCGACGTGGCATTCCTGCGCTCTCCGGCGGGCGTCGCCTACCAGGAAAAACTCCAAGCGGTGGATGTGCAAATCAATGCCGTCTACGAGCAGTTCCTCAACATCTACTACGTGGACCCGGGCACGGAGGAGGGCAAGGCGATCCGCGCCGAAAAGCGAAAACTGCTGGTGCCTCTCCTTGCAAAACAGAAGCAGATTAATAAGGACTACGAGGAGCAGAAGTACAACAGCCCGGATTACCGCGCCACCCTCCAAGAACAACTCGAGAGATGGGAACGCCACGAACAAAGCATAATAAAAGGACGCCGGAAGGCGGCCGCCGCGGAGCAGGAAGCTGAAGAGCCGGAGGATGTTGAATGAAAATTGGAAATCACTCCCACTGCGTTATGAGCATCCATCTGTTCCGCGCCCTGGCGATTGTTTGTGCCGGCACCCTCAGCGCCGTTGCCGCTGAGGGTGTTCCCTACGATCTGGAACAAGAGACCTACAAAACTGAGTTGCTCTTCAGTTACGACGGCTGTTCCGACCATCCCGTGATGCGGCACTGCGGCAAGCCAACCGTCTTCGGGAAGTATATCTATGCGGCCATTATCGCCCATGGTCGGGTGCCGCGCGTCCTGCAGATTCCGCTGGATGGTGACGGCCCCGCGAAGATCGGTCGGCTCGAGCCGGAAGTGTGGATCGGCGACGACGCGCACAAATATTTCGCGGTGGCTGTCGACAAGGCCGGCTACATCCACCTTACCGGCAACGTGCACGTCGGCATGCTCAGCGTCTACGACGCCGACACGCGCTCCTGGCGGATTCTCGGCGGCGACATCCCGACCGCATTCGGCGGCAAAGCCGGGCACCCGGTGACGATCTGGGAGGATAACTTCCAGAACGGAACCTTCTATGCGCGCCATCAGGCCAGCTTCGTCGAAGCACCGGACGGCATCTTGCATTTCGCTTTCTCGGCGCTGAATGACAACCCACTCGATTATGCCAAGGCTCCAGGCCACACGATCACCGACGTCATGTACGGTATGAGCACGGACGCCGGCAGGACGCTACGGCGCAGCGACGGCACCGAGATCCTCTGGCCGGTGCGCGCCGAGGCCGGGCCGTACCAGGCCGAGGTGTTGGTCACCCCTCCGGACGACGGATCCTTGCCATGGCTCGGGCTAGGGGCATCGGTGCAGTTGGACTGGAAGAACCGCCCGATGGTCAGGTATGAGCACAAACAAGAGGGCGCGAAGACGCTCCGTCTGGAGGACGGCAAGTGGGTTCCTTGTCCAAACGAGGCATTTGCGAATTGGCGCGACAACCACGGCGTGCTCATGGCGCAGGGCCGAAACTCGACCGATCTTGTCCGTCGCTGGGACGAGAATCACGTGCGGGTCGTCAAGCTCGGACAGAACATCGATAAACTGGACGAAGACTACCTGCGCGAGACCGGGACGCTGATCTACAAGACCAAGAAGGATCGCGCCGGCAACACCGTGATCAACATCATGCGCACCACCGTCACTCGGTTGGAAGAAGAATGATGAATCGACACAAACAAATAAGCTGGAACACAGAAAAGAGACAACCATGCGAAACATGAAGCAGACTATTTTACCACATTCGGGGATCATCACCGCCTTGGCGCTTACCCTGTTGGGGACACCAGTTCACGGGGAGAACATCGCAGTGGACGAAGCCCCGGTCGCAAACGCGGCGGAGACTGCCGATGTCGAGCGCCTCTACACCCTGGAGGGGAACGACCCCAGCCTGCAGGAGTTGTTCGAAAGCGGCGCGATCGGTGTCGGGCAGCGCATGGGCAAAGGGCCCGTGCCCGGCGCGAAGGTGAAGGTCAACCACGGGCTGCTGGAGACGCTGACGGGGCCGCTGGCCCCGCTTGACACTGCGAACATTAGCGGCATCCAGCACTTCGCCGGGCACGGCAATCGCGGTCAGCTGAACAAAAACCACTGGGCCCGCTGGTATCAGGAGGACGGAAACACCCAGATCTTCCGGGTGCATGAAGGCGACTGGCAATTCCGCGATCCCGACCCCGCCCAAGCTATTCCCGGTCGCATCGAGGCTTACACGAAGAGCCTGAAGGTCGAGCCCGGCACCTGGCGCGAGTGGGAGGGGACGCTGACGATCATCAAACCCCATGGCGGCACCATTTTCCAGATGTTTCACGAAGGAGGCCAGCTCTGGGCGTTCCATTTGGGCATGGACAATGACGGCAAGATCAGCTTTGGACGTCGGTGGCCGAAGGAGGGCGAGGAAAAGCATATCGTATTGGCCGAAAACATGGTGGGAAAACCCCTGAGCATCCGGGTTCGCAACGATGGCCATCACTACGAAATCTACAAAAAACGCCCCCTGATCGACGAAGACTGGGAACTGGTCACCGCCGGTTCGTTTAAACAGGCAAAGGATGACAAAATCCAATTTCGCTGGGGCTGGTACCTGGGGCGCAATCCCAAGGGACGCCGCGTGGCGAACGACGCCATGTATTTTGTCAGCGGCACCACGGTCAGGACCATTCCAAAAAAAATGGCAGCAGGCATCCGGTGAATGCTTGCGTCAGAAGGCCCTGTTGCCTACTCATTTGGTAAATGCCACTTATCTGGAGCGCGATTTGCATCAGGTGCTGCGGGTGCATGAGCTGGATGCCTTCCGGCGGTTCCTGTTTCTGTGCGCCGGACACGTGGGCCAGCAGATCAATCTGCGGGAGTTTGGTTCCGCCGTGGGAGTCACCCATCCGACAGTGAAAGCCTGGCTGGATGTCTTGCGGACGAGTTTTCAGATTCTGCTCCTGCAACCGTTGCCCCATGGACAAGTATCGCAAACTGGGCCTCACAGTGAAGGGCCATGAACCGCAAGAATGAAACTATGAACATCGCAATCATCGGAAACTGGGGGCACCACGTGTGTGTGCTCGAAGAAACGGATTTGGTGCCGGAGGCCCGGGTCGTAGGACTCGCGCCGGGAATTGAAGGGGAGGATCTGGGCTCATTGCAGAAAGCTTATCCGGATGCCGTTACCTTCGGAGACCACCACGCCATGCTGGCCGAATCACGACCCGATGTGATCTTGATCAGCACGCGGCTGGACCGCATCGCGCCGCTGGCGATCGATACCGCCAATGCCGGGCTCCACAGCATCTGCGAAAAGCCGCTCGCTCTCACTCATGAGAATCTCCGGGCACTCTGGGACGCGGTGGTGGCCAACCGGACGCAGTGCCTCGCCATGCTTTCGAGTCGCAAGCAGTCCGTGCTCGCCGCCGCCAAAGCACTGGTCGAATCCGGTCGCATCGGAACGGTGCAACTGCTCAATGCCCGCAAGTCCTACAAATGCCCGGACGCGCCCACCGGCTGGCTGGGCCGTCGCGAGACCTACGGCGGAACGATTCCCTGGGTCGGAATTCATGCTCTCGACTTCATCGCCTTTGCCGCAGGTTCCCCGTTTCGTTCGGTCTCGGCCTTCCATGCCAACGTGGCCCATCCCCTCCAGCCCGGCCGGGAAGACATCTGCACCATGAATCTCCAACTGGCCAACGGTGCGCTCGCCACGGCCAGCATCGACTACCTGCGCCCGCAATCGGCACCAAGTCACGGCGACGACTGGCTGCGTATTGTCGGAACCGAAGGCAGCGTTGAAGCCGCGATGGAGCGCAATTCTTTGACTGTCTTCGACGCGGACGGCGTGCACGAGATCACCGAGTTCGCCCCCCGTGCACCCTACTTTCCAGACTTGATTCGTTCCATGCCCAAACCGGGATCGGCCGGCCCCACTGCGGAAACCCGTCAAAGTTTTGCGCTCACACACACCGCCCTCTGCGCCCGCGACGCCGCAGACACCTGTCAGACAATCAACGACCTGCGCGGCCCGTGGGATGACCTTCACTAATCAGATTGCCGCCGCCTGTTCACAAAATCCAAAGCCAACCCAATATGATTCGAACCGCCTTCAAAATGCAAATTCCGCTGGAACATGCGGAGGAATACAAACGCCGCCATGACGAAATCTGGCCGGAGCTTGTCGATGCGCTCCGGGAAGCCGGAATCCGGGACTACTCCATCTTCCTCGATGAGGAAAGCGGAACCCTCTTCGCGACGATGAAGCTCATCGACAGCCATCAATTGGATGCGCTTGCCACAAACCCGATCATGAAAAAATGGTGGGCCGCCAACACGGATATTCAGGATTACGAGGGCGACCGCCCCTACCAGCGCCCGCTCCGTGAAGTCTTCCACATGGAATAGGAACTGCCGCATTTGCAAAGGCCCAATAAGCAGTAGGAAGTTTGGGATTCGAGAGAAATCAGGCGATAAGATCACAAGTCGAACCCGGGACAGTGGGGGTTTGATATACGCCGTCAACAATGCGGCAGGGGTGAACGAAGTGCTCGCGGAGGTGGGGGATGTGCTCAAGGAAGAGCGCCTCGTGGCCAAGGGCAATGTGGTTGAAAATCAAGAGGGGTTGGTGGAGATGGCCCATGTGACCAAGATGCAGCACCAAGGACACCTACATCAAACTAAACGCAATGCGAGAATCCATGAATTCCATGGCTGCCGCTTTCCTCAAAAACCGTGAACACTCACCGTGAACAATAGCCCTCGTAGCAAAGCTTGACTTCTGGAAAAAAAGGATTATTAATACTTATAAGTCACTAAAAACAAGCAACTTAATCAGGCTCATAACCTGAAGGTCGTTGGTTCAAATCCAACCCCCGCCACCACTTTTTTGGCGTTTCGCTGCTCCTGAGATCGCCCCCCCGTGTGACTCGTTCGTATCAAGTCTACTTTATTGAGAATTCGATAGGACGATACGACATCGGATTATCGGAGAATGTTTTTATTCGCCTCGAACAACATAACTCAGGCCTTTCCAGATGGACCAAAGGAAAGGGTCCTTGGGCCCTCGCTTGGACGAGCGAAGCAATGTCCCTCTCTGACGCCCGCAAGATGGAAAACTCACTCAAGCGCCAAAAAGGCGGCGATGGATTCTTCCGTATGACCCGTCTCGCTGCTCATAATCCCGCGACTGCGGAATCGTTAGTTCACTGCCATTTCGCTCACAGCGAACCATCCTCACCCCGAAGGCAATATGCAGAGCCTTTCGCTTTGCGGAAGGATAAATCCAACCCCCACCAACCATCTCACCCTCAATAGTTTACGATAGGGAGTTCGGCATTCTACGGCGGTCGCGGAAAAGAAGCTTAGCAGATCAAACCCTTTTTCGAATTTGGACCGTGGGCGATCGGTGATTCACCAATCCAGCGTTCATCAATAGGTTCGGATTCAAGCTGGTATCGAGTATCGGTAGAAATGCGGATACGGTCGGTTTGGTTATCAGTGCTGGCATGGACGGTTTCCATCGAAAAGGTCAGAAGGTCACCCATCTGAAAGGCCGTGCTCAGCCAACGGCCCCCGAGTTTTTCCCGCAATGAAGCGGCGTTGCTTGATAGCCACCCATGGAATTTCCAGCCATGCCGGCTTGGGTTATCCTCGCAGAAGGTATCCACGTCGGAAGCCAGATAGTTTTTGATCCGATCTGCCTGGCGATGGGAGTTTTCCAGAAGCATCAACCCACCCAACTCATAGCTGACATCACCGAAAGGAATCCAAGCAGTATAGAGATTCCGGGTACCCCGTCCCATGTAAACAATATCGCAATGCGGCCGGGTGCCGGCTCCCTTTCCGACACTGAAAATGCGAGCTCATCATGGCCGGATTTGGCCGGTTCGAGGGTCGCATAGGATCAAGGCGATCATAGAATTTTTGTTTCATCTGCCAGCCATTGTCTCGCCAGAGGCGACATTCCTTTGGCTGTGCGAGCGGACTCAATGAGCCTTTTAATCAAAGCGGCTGGTGGGGGCGAGATCACTGTGAACAATCGTTTATTCACCGCTAGTTCCAAAGCTTCCACTACTGGGCCGCACTTAGTCGTTGAGTAGGCGGCTGTGGATTGATGGTCCAGTTCGCACCAATCCGACGGGCCGAGCAGGCAATCACGATCCGGCCACGTCCCGTCGTCGGTGGTGATGCGCACGAGCACCACTTGGCCTCCGTTGGTTTGCGGATCGGAGAGGACGACACAGCGGTGAAACGGTTCTTCCGTGCTCTTCAGCGCCGTGCCGAGTCGGATCATGCAGCGGCGAAGATTTCGTCGAGCTGATTCAGTTCGGCGGCTTCCCGCGCGAGTTTCCGGACGATCTCTGGCGCCTTGCCCATTGCCTGTGCAATTCGTTCCACCGCGATGGGGGCGCACCCACGAGACAATGGTGTCCATTCGCCACAGTGCACATGACACCATTCCACCAATTGCCACTGATCGCGGTGTCCATGTTCCTGCCAGATCGCATCGATCAATTCCAGTTCCGACTCCGAGACATGTTGCCGTTCGGTTTTTTGCTCCAGTTTGATTTCGTGGTTCACCCGGTCACTGATGCTCTGTTCCCAGCATACGTTTGGTTCGCCCTCCAGCCGACCGGCGTTGATGAGGTCGAGTAATTCACTCGTCACCGGGCCGTTGCGCATCGAGAGGTAATCCCCGCCCACCACTGGGATGCCACGTTGATCCAGCGACAGCCGGTCTAGCAGGTAGCAGAGCTTCATCAACTTCATGATGTTGATCTGGCCTCCGGAGCGTTCCAGAAACTCACAGGCCGTTTCGGTCGCTTTTCCGATATGGAATCGAAAGTTCATGTCCGGACCATACACCATCGGTCAACACCGCTTCAAACAAACAATTCTGTCTGAGACAGATTGATCAGTTTGCGTTCCGGCTGTGCTGGTTCCTTCATTTTCGATTCGAGTAGATCAATTTGGCGGACCTTGTTCAAACATCATCGGATTTCCAGCTCTCCCCAGGAATAACAACGATCCCATCGGGTCCCAGTTCAGGATGTAATTCCGCGATGCGAGGCTCGGCGATATCCTTCAATACCGCAAAGATCTCATCCGCTGATTGTTCTTTGAGCGCCTTCTCCACCTGGGGAAGGATACCGAAAGAAACGTCCAGTTCTCGTGAGTACATAAAATTCACGCCCGGATACTCGTTGAATACGGCATGTTCACTCAGCGGTTCTGAGTACTTTCGAAAGCGATCCAGTTGGCCGTAGTAGCGGCACAAGGCATCCATAGGCTCAATGTGCCCGTCGGCAGCTTCCTTGGGCGAAGGCGGGGGGTCGGCAAAGCGGGCCTCCAACCGTCCAGCGCGAAAGCTCGTGATACAGGCCACGCCTGCAAGTACCGGATCATCGTTCACGGTGCCGAGGGATTTGGCTTGGCGCTTGGCCTTTTCGAGCGTCGCCTGGCGGAAACGGGATCTGCCTTTGGCTTCGACTGAAAACCATTGGCCTGCTGGGGTCATGGCGGCAATATCGGGGCGAATCCGTTCCACCCCGGGGGGGTAGATCACGGTGAAATGCACGTCGAGGAATAGAAAAATCGGCGCATTTAGCAACCGTTCAACCAGCAACTTGGTCACCACGATACCCAGCAGCGAACTGATGGCGGCCTTTTCGGAGGGATCAAGCTGCGCCCATTCCGGCGGTTGGATGAGCTGTCCGCGGTCGTGTCGCAAACCGAGGTGAAACGCGGCGGTCCGCCAGCGAGCAAATTGGCGTGAAGGAAGGGACGCCAAGTCGGGGTAACCAGCGACCATCGCCGCACGAAGAAAATCCGCCCAGGTGAACGTCTGCGGACGATAACCATTCAAATGTGCCCAAGGTGAGTCTGGCTCAAAATCGGAAATTTGGACTGGAAAGGTGACGTTCATGACCAGACAAACATCAGCAATTCACTCCTAATCGCACCCGGTGGCCCATGAAAACGTCAATATATTGCACGCCTCCGTCTGTGATGAGCACCCGTGGATGTTTGCATGTCGGGCAGTTTTCATGTCGGATGAATGGGGACATCAGCTTAAATTCCTCCATCCTTGCGTCAGTGAGGTAGACCAGATGTTCTTGCGACAATCCTACCGACCGTGGATCCTTTGTCAGGCTTGTCCGAAATGGCGGGTGTAGGACGTGGCTACCGGTAAGATTTTCTCCTTCAATGAGAAATTTTCCGTCTTGAAGGCGAATCTGACGCGGAATGACAAGACGGTATTTCTCAAGAAATGGGCTTAACTCGAGTTCGATCCTGTCGAGCACTCCCTCCAATTGTTGTGCTTCGTCGCGATAGGACTCTTCACTCGCAGCCATCCAACCATGACCCCGCTTTTCATTCCGAAGAAAGACGACATTCTCTTGTTGTGCGATGGCCACCACCTTGCGGAAGTGCTGCGCGCCTTTGAGGGATTTTGCCAATTTCTCCACCCACCAACCGAGCGACGGCTTGTCCTCAAGTTCTGGAGTTCGCCCTGCGGCCACCTCGTGAGCCAGATAAAAGTAGCGCACAAGACTGTCGAAATGGTCGAGCAAAAGCATGAAGCGCAGGAGAGGGTTGGTGGCCTGCACCGCTTTGTGCCGCGTAATCGCAACCGGGAAAGGCCAGCCATGGAAACACGCTTCCGGGGAGAGAAATTGACCCGTGTTAACTGCCTGCCGCCGGGTAGATTCCATAATCGAGACGGTCTGCGTGAGCAGGGAATCGGGGATGCCAATGGACTGGAAGACGGAGAGGCAATCCCCGCAGATGTCCGCAGTCCGCAGCTTAAAGTTGAGATCTGCTTTCATTTCGCAGAAATCAAAAAAGCACCCCCGAGGCTCCCGGTGCCAAAGGGATATCCAATTGATGTCTGCGTCCACCAAAAGAGCGTTAAAAATACTCTTCAGCAGATAATGTGAGACAATGGCGGAGTTTGGGGCACTCGTCACCCAGGTGAAATCGCTCACATGGCCGAAACCATTGCGCATGTTGTCAGGATCTTGGACCGCGAACCAGTTGTCCTCATTGGGCGTTTTCGTGAGGAGATAAACAAAGGAGTCTGCGGGAGCCTCCTCTGCCTTCCGCAGATCGCGGATTGCCGCGAAAACATCGTCCCAAAGCAACGAATCATCTAGTCCATTTCTTGGCAGATCGATCGGTTTGCTAATCAGGCTCACGCTCACAGGACCAGAATGCCTCTCAAATAAGGCGACCACTTCCTCGCCGAGGCGCTTCTCGAGTCCAAGTTCATGGCACAGGACAATATTCATACTGAAGCGGAATATTTATGATTCATTTGAGGTTTCAGTAGCAGCGACGCCTTCATTTTAGTCCGAGCAGACATTCTCTGCGATTTTGGCCATGATGGTCAGCTTGTCTTTTATGTTCGACGCCAGTTCGCCCGACGCGATTGCTTGGAACGCCTCGTCCCCCCAATACCCGAAGGGTGATTCAAAATCAGCCCAAGCTGGCCAAAAGTCGTTGGTCTGCGCTGAAAACGCTGGAAACTCCTCCCGGAAATGGGTCTGCAATTTATCCCCACAAGTGCACGGCTTTTCCTCCATATTCTTCCTGAAGCCAAAATCCAGATCTTGGTAATCGGCACGATCAAAAGAAAAACCGATCAGCAGGTTGTGTTTTTCGAGGGAGTCCGTCGTGAAATAAACCCCGGAGTATTTGAGGTGAAGATCTTCAATGCGTCCCTGCCGCCGCACATTTGCCGCGTTGGCGACCTCGTCGAGTTGTGCGTCAAATTTTTTCAGGAGTGCCGTTTTGACGTTCCAGAGTTCAGACGTGAGAGCAAAATAGGCAGCCACACTGTCTTCGTCCGTGGTAATTCTAGTCTGAAGTTCCAAAGACAAAAAGGCAGTCAACTACCTGCTACGCAGGAGGTTGACTGCCTTTTTTGTTTTCCGAATGTAGCCATGTAAATTTCCCTCTAAATTCAAAATATCCTTGACTGGTAAACCG
>Ga0222659_1001140_pt1 | contig 10992 bp, 12 predicted proteins | sample AntAcemetagen547_FD_179850 | JGI IMG/M metagenome (GOLD analysis project Ga0222659, IMG submission 179850) | Saline water microbial communities from Ace Lake, Antarctica - #547 | ecosystem: Environmental > Aquatic > Non-marine Saline and Alkaline > Saline | place: Antarctica: Ace Lake...
TACAGCGACCAATTGACGAATACTTACTGTTCCAAACCTCAAATGAATGCTTAGGCGACTAGTGCCCTTGATTGAAGGTATATCGCGTCGTTCATCGTACTTATCTACTACACCTATTTGAATTTCCCGAGAGGGATAGTCAAAATCAAATGATTCAAAACCCATCTCCTCAAGGGTGGGCGTCGTTTCAGCTTTGAATTGGTAAAATGAATCAAAGTACTTCTGATTTTCAAATGGCTGGAATTTCTCAGAATCAAAAGCAGCCAACCATCTTTTGCTGTAAGGGGTGAAAACTACGTAAGGACTTCCGTCGTCTTTGGTCACTTCAGATTTCTCAAAAATGACATGATCCTTGAAGCTATTAAACTCTGCTCCATTTTGACGGAGGAGATCTGCTACCTCCTTATCTCTTTCCTCAGCGTAGGGCTCGTAATCTTTGTTGGCGTATACCGCCATAATTCTATATTCACTCAATAGGTCTTTCCAGATCTCCATTGGATCACCGTACTTGACGGTAATGTCTGAACCAAAGCCTTTAAGCTCTTTCTTGATCCGCGCTATTTCTTGGTGGATAAACTGAACGCGAGCGTCCTTTTTGTCTTCGAGTTTATCCAGAATCTCGCGGTCGAAAATAAATAAGGGAAGGACTTTTTTTTCATTCTTCAGGGCATGAAATAAAGAGGCATTATCCTCTAATCTGAAGTCTCTTCGAAACCAAAATATGACAACTTCTTCTTTACTCATTCGGTTAGCAAGGTAATATCTTGATCTGGCTTGGCATAGGAAAGGCGGCTTCCTCTGGCTGCGGCGTGATAACTATCCATTCCTGATATGGCGGCAACACCTGCTTCGGCTAAATCGTAAAAACCATCCTTGTGGAGGTGTTCCGAATTTAATTTTACTTCTTTCACTTCGCCAATGATCAACCTGGTCTGATTAAGTTGTATTAGCTCATCCGATCGAAGCAAGCACGTCAAAGAAATGGGACTTTCTTTCACGCAGGGCACTCCAAATTTATTCACCTCTGGAGTGAACTCGGTTTTATCAAACTCGGATTCTTCCTTGAGGTACTTAGCCGACGTTTTGTGACCATCTTCCAGCATAGAGGTAGGAAGGGCATTTATAGTGTAGAAGCGCTTTGCAATGATATTATCGTAGCTGTGTCGATCGACAGTTATTGGGCGCATAATCAGACCAATAAGTGGTGGATTGGCTCCGATGTGTATAACGGATGAAAAAATGGCCAAGTTCGTTTGCCCTTCTCCGTTAACAGTTCCAATAAGATTGGCACTCTTAAATCCTGAAATACTGTTGATGAAATTTGCGCGAAAGCGGTTTTCCATTTCAACAATATCCTCAGAAGAAAAGGTGCTCATATATTCTGAATAGTGCCCATTCCTCCATCAACACCTAAGATTTGTCCAGTGATCCAAGATGACTTATTGCCCAATAGAAATAAGGCAGCTTCAGCAGCATCTTCAGGTCGACCATAGCGATGTAGAGGATGACGAGCATTACTTGCCTCTTGCTTTTTCTCGTTGTTCAATAACGCTTCCGCCATTGGAGTGTCCGTGAGGGACAGAGCAACTGCATTTACGCGAATGTCTGGCGCAAACTCTGCGCTGAGCGATTTTGTCAACCCTTCAACCGCGCCTTTCGCTGCCGAAATTGAAGCGTGAAAATTCAATCCTCTCTCCGCTGCCACCGAGCTAAACATTACAATTGAGGATGATAGCGATTTTTTTAAAGGCTTCAATGAGGCTTGAATGGCATTCACTGCACCAATTACGTTTACCGAATAATCATTAAGGAAATCATCATTCTTCAACCTTTTAAATGGCCTTAGATTTATAGTACCTCCGCAATAAACCACCCCATCAAGGGTTTCGGGTAAAAACGACCAATCTGCCTCTGGATTAGTGGCATCAATGTCTGCGACCGTTTGATTCACGCTCGATTGTACTCTAGAAGACGCACTTCTGGAGGCAATGAACACATGATGACCTTCCTCAACTAATCTTTCGGAAATCTTTAAGCCAATTCCAGTGCTTCCACCTACCACTAAATAATTCATTGTCCTTCGCTTTTCAGTTTATCAATTTCTTTCAACACCTCTTCTGCTTCTGCTCGAACCATATCGGATTGTGCCCGATTTGAATGGGACAATTGATGAGACTTTTCCAGTAGCTGCTTGTGCTGCGCATAAAGCTTTTCTACAGACGTTTTTTTCTTGAAGATTCCAAACATATTAATCGAGATAGGTTAAAAATTCACTTCTTACATTGTCATTCAGGAAGGCTCCGTGAAAGCTCGTAGTTACTGTGCTGCTGGCATCATCTTGAACACCTCGAAGTGATACACACATGTGGCGGGCATCGATCATTACCGCAACATCATCTGTTTCAAGAATGCCTTTCAACTCCTCGGCAATTTGTACCGTTAGTCGCTCTTGTACTTGCGGCCTTCTGGCAAAGTATTGAACCACTCGATTTATCTTTGAGAGGCCAATAACATTCCCGTTTGACTTATAAGCCACGTGGGCTCTACCAACAATAGGCACGAAATGATGCTCACAAAAAGACTTTACAGTGATGTCTTTTTCAACTAGCATCTCTTTATACAGATACTTATTCTCAAAGAGCGCAACTTTGGGCTTGTTCTTTGGGTCTAAACCGCTAAATACCTCGTCCACATACATCTTTGCTACTCGAGCAGGCGTACCTTTCAGGCTATCATCAGTTAGGTCTAGTCCAAGAGTCTCCATTATTTGCTCGAAGTGTTGAGCTATTTTCACCTTCTTCTCTTCATTCGTTAAAATAAAGGCATCAGATTTCATTGGTGTCTCGAGCGATGTCATCACGTGTTCATCTCCCATCATCTCATTCAAGTCGATAAGATCATCCTTCGCATTCAACGAAATTCCGTTCAGTTTCATATAAGGTTATTTTCAGTTCAAGTTTTTTATCCAGGTCTTCACGTAGGATATTCCAAATTACCCCAGAAATGTTCTCTGCGGTGGGATTCAAATTTTTAAATTCTTCCGTTTGAAGATTAAGGTTTTTGTGGTCAAAACGGTTTTCAATTTTTTCTTTGATCAGATCTTTTAGGACTTTCACATCCATCACGTAACCCGTTTCAGGATCAATCTCCCCTCTTACGCTTACGATTAAATCATAATTGTGTCCATGATAATGCTCGTTGTTGCACTTGCCAAAAACCTCTTTGTTTTTTTCTGCGCTCCATTCAGGCTGATGCAATCTATGCGCCGCATTAAAATGGGCTTTTCTAGACACGGTAACTTTCACAGGAATCAGGGTTTAATTAATTTGACCAATTTAACAAGCGCAGCTAGCTATTGTTGCTAGGCATCTTTTAAAGAACTGTAATACTCGTGTATCCGCTCAAACAGAAGCCTAAACCAAGGTGTGAATAAGTCTGGGTTTTGCCTAATTTCTTCTCTTATTTCTAGAATAGGTGAGTATCGATAGGCTTTTACCTCTTCGGGATTCGGCGACAACTCACCTTCGTATATTCCGTAGAAAACCTCATCGTATTCGTATTCAACTAATCCATTGTCCAGCTTCGATCTGTAGGTAAAGTCAAAAGCCTTCTTCACATCTGTGGAGAAACCCATCTCTTGCAACATCTTTCGATTAAGGGCCAGAGATTGGTCTTCATTCGGTCTGGGGTGGGAGCAAACTGCATTGGTCCACATTCCGCCACAATGGTATTTCCCATCTGCTCGCTGATGCAAAAGCATTTCATCTTTTGAATTGAAAATGAAAATAGAAAAAGCTCGATGGAGTAATCCTTTCTGATGAGCTTCCATTTTTTCCATGGTGCCGACTTGTTTGTTATCCGAGTCAACTAGAATAACGTGCTCAACCATTAGAGAAGGTTGAAACTGTGTCGAACGTAACTGCTAAAGAACAAGGCAAACTTCCGTTTATCACTAATTCTGACTCTAGTGGACAGAATGTCTTCGGTAGATTTATTTCTTATCTTCTTAAAGAGCTTGTAGTAATACACATAAGCTACAAATACACCGAATCGGGCATCTTTTGGAAGCATCTTAATGCCTTCATAACCCATCGCGAAGTCCGCGTCAATATCCTCTTCAATAGCTTTCCGCTCTTCTTCTCCAAATTCTTGCAAATCCACTCCTGGAAAATAGGTTCTCCCCAACGCCTTGTAGTCGGCGTGAAGATCTCTGAGGAAATTAATTTTCTGAAAAGCAGATCCCAATTTCATTGCAAATGGTTTGAGTTCGGCATACCGTTGCTCATCACCGCGCAAGAAAACACTTAGGCACATTAGACCTACGACCTCGGCGGAACCAAGAATATAATTGTCGTATTCTTCCTTGCTGTATGTATCTTTATAAAGATCCATCTCCATGCTTTTCAGGAATGTTTCAATGCAGTCGTGGTCTACTTTATACTCGTTAACCACCTGCTGAAAACTGTTGAGTATCGGATTTAGGCTTATGCCTTCTTCTATTGCTCTATATGTTTCTGCTTTAAATCTGTCGAGAAGATCCTTCTTGTCAAACCCGTGAAAACTATCAACGATCTCATCAGCAAATCTAACGAAGCCATAAATCGAATAAATAGGATCCCGAAGATCAGCTGCCAAGAATCTTATTCCCAGTGAAAATGAAGTGCTATAAGCTTTAGTGGTAAGCCGACTGCACTTTATGGAGACATCATCAAAGAGTTGCTTCATGGTTCTGTCTAACTAGCTTTCATAACCTCTTTCGCCACTACGGCTCCTGAAATAAGTGAAGGAGGAACCCCAGGACCGGGCACAGTCAATTGACCCGTGTAATAGAGATTCTTTACTCGCTTATTTTTCAAAGATGGTTTAAGCACTGCTGTTTGATTTAAAGTATTGGCAAGCCCGTAAGCATTGCCTTTGAATGAATTGTAATCTTGGATGAAATCGCTGCAAGCGAAGTCGCGTCTAAAAATAACATGATCCCGTATGTTTTGTTCGAAAGTCTCCTCCATCCGCTTCATTACCATATCAAAATACCTATCCTTAATTTCTTGGTCATCCATTAATCCAGGAGCTGTAGGAATCAAGATAAATATATTTTCGCAACCCTCGGGCGCCACTGTTTTGTCGGTTACTGAAGTCGCTGATACATAGAAAAGTGGCTCCTCTGGCCATTCTGGATTGTCATAAATCTGCTCGGCATGCTTTTGAAAATCGGTGTCGAAAAACAAGTTGTGGTGCAAAATGCCATCAATTCTTTTGTTCAAGCCCACATAGTAGAGAATGCTAGACGGAGCCATCGTGCGTTTCTCCCAATACGCATCGGAATAATTCCTTGCCTTTTCCGCAAGCATTTTAGTCTCAGTGTGGTGGTAATCTGCTCCTGAAACAACGAAATCCGATTTGTATTCCACTCCATTTTCGAGTTTTATACCAGTCGCTTTTCCGTTCTCAATGAGAATCTCACTAACATTTGCCGAAGTATGGAATTTCACTCCTTTCTCCTCAGCCAATGAAACCATTGCTTCAACTATCTTGTGCATACCGCCCATAGGGTACCAAGTACCTAAAACGATATCTGCGTAATTCATTAGGCTATATAGCGCAGGTGTCTTTGAGGCTTTTGCCCCTAAAAATAGCACGGGAAATTCAAGTAATTCTATCAAGAAAGGATTCTTGAAATACTTTCTTACGTGTGATGAGAGTGAGTTGAGCAATTGCAATCGAACAGCGCCTTTTATAACGCGCATATCCAGAAATTCCAATAAACTCTGTCCTGGCTTGTAAACGAGGTCGTTTATCCCAACCTCATATTTATAAGCGGCTTCTTCAAGAAATTTCTTGAGGTTTTTGCTGCTTCCAGGCTCGTATTTCTCAAACAGCTCATACATCCCTTCCATGGATGCGGGCAAATCCATTTTATGGTCTTTGGCAAAATAGACTCTGTATGACGGATCCAATCTGATCAAGTCATAATAATCTTCTACCGTCTTTCCGAATTTGGCAAAATACTGGTCGAACACGTCAGGCATCCAGTACCAGCTAGGACCCATATCGAAGGTAAAGCCGTCTTTTTCAAATTTTCTTGCTCTTCCGCCTAAAGAATCATTTTTCTCAAAAACCTCCACATCATACCCCTCGTGGGCCAAATGTGTAGCAACAGAAAGTCCGGCAAAGCCGGACCCTATGACATTAACTTTATGTTTCATTTAAATCAACGGTAATCAGGTAAAGCAAGCATTAATTTCTTGCGAGCAAGAAATATACGGCTTTTTATCGTTCCAATTGGTAGATTCAAATCCTCGGCTATCTCTTTGTATTTGAAGCCCTGATTGTACATCTGAAAAGGCACTCTATATTCATCGTCCAATCTATCTACTTCCATCTTTATTTGGTCGTGAGACATGACGCTCTCCGGGTTTGTATCTCCCTTCGTGGTAGCAGCTGTATTGATATAGTACTGCTCGTCTGTTTTATCAATGATGGTGTTGGCTCTTACGGCCTTTCGGTAGTTATTGATAAACGTATTTCTCATGATCGTGTACAACCACGCTTTGAGATTTGTTCGAGCCTGAAATTTATCTCTATAAGTTAAAGCTTTAAGATAAGTCTCTTGAAGAAGATCATTTGCAGCTTCATCGTCATTCGTAAATCCATAGGCAAATGACTTAAGTGACTTTTGGTATGTGATAAGTAGCTTATCGAAATCGTAATTGTCCATTGCGTTAGGTATTTAAGATTGTTTGTTTAACAAATGTAGTAAATAGTTAAACAAAACAAAACCTGAGGCAGTGTTAAACTCTCCTAACATGACGAGTCGGTGAAAAATGAATTATCTTTGATTGCTGATTAACAGACTATTAATATCTATTATTCTTGTTTAAGAATACACGAATAAGGCAAAACGATCATTCGGGGGTTTCGAGAAAAGTCTTGAATTCGTCCAAAGACTGATTAAAAACGAGGTGTTTGTTTTTCATAATCTCACCGTCGTCTTCAAGCCTATTGGTAAGAATGACCTTCTTAGAAGGAAAAGTCTCAAGCATTTTTTGGATAAGTGCATTCACACTTTTTGGATCTCCCATGCTCATTGTCGCTGTAACTATGTAATCAGCAGGATTCTGGTCATTCACTTTTACTACGTCAGCAATTGGAACGGATTGACCTAGATAAACAACTTTGTGACCAGATTTCAGAATTAGGTAATTGTAAAATAGCAAACCCAATTCATGCAGTTCTCCTTCTGGAAGGAAAAGAAGAAACCTGCTCGCATTTTCCTTTTCCACAACTCCCTGCCCATCAATTGCTACGATAAGCTTTTGTCTAATGAGATTGCTTATGAAATGCTCTTGTCCTTGATTAATGGCTCCAGCTTGCCACAATACCCCTACTTTTTTGAAAAATGGGTAGACTATGTTTAAGAGTGTTTGTTCAAACCCAAGTCGAAGCGTGCAGTTTGCAAGTATTTTTTCAAATCTCGACTCGTCTACCTCAACCATTGCAATCACCAAACTCTCAATTTGGATATTCTCTTCCACCTCTTCGGTAGAAATCTCAATAACTTTTTGGTGCAGTTCCTCGGTAGAAAGGCCTACAATTTTGGAGATTTTGATTCCGTAATTGTTAAGAATCGAAATGTTAAGAATTTTCTTTAATTCTTCATTCGTGTAGTAGCGAATGTTTGTTTCGGTGCGCTTTGGTTCAATTATAGCATACCGCTTTTCCCAAATACGAAGGGTGTGCGCCTTTATACCAGTAATGCGTTCAATATCTTTTATAGAATAATTTCCCATCAAAATTCAGTGAGCCAGCGAAACAGTAGTTTTAACGTTGAGTTTTGGAATATTGTTTTATCGATGGGTTTCCAAAAACGCACAATACTACAAAAGGCCGTGAACATAATCTGTTTTTTCAGTCATTATAAAGTCTATCATCACTAATTTTGAGTGTGGATTTAACAGAAAAAATCAAATTACTTCCTCGTAAGCCCGGCGTTTACCAATTCAAAAATTCCGAGGGGGTTATAATTTACGTGGGGAAAGCCAAGAGCCTGAGAAATCGAGTGAATTCATATTTCTTGAAAAATGGAGGACACTCAGGCAAGACTCGCGTCATGATCAAGAGGATTGTCGACTTTTCTTTCATAGTGGTCGAATCTGAACTAGATGCGCTCCTTCTAGAAAACAACCTCATTAAGAAGTACAACCCCCGTTACAACGTTGCCCTAAAGGATGACAAAACTTTCCCGTGGCTATGCATCAAGAACGAGCGATTTCCCAGTATTTTTCCCACCAGAACCAAGATTAAGGATGGCTCTGAATATTTCGGGCCATACGCTTCTGTAAAAACTATGAAGACGCTTCTGGCGCTAATCAGAAGAATTTACAAAATCAGAACCTGTAGATATGATCTCAGTCAATCAAATATTGAAAAGGGAAAATTCAAGGTTTGCCTAGAATATCATATTGGTAACTGTCTCGGACCTTGCGAGGGGAAGCAGGCCGAAGATGACTACATGACCCAGATTAAGGACATTCGAGAGATCATCAAAGGGAATGTTTCAGGAGTGATTGCTCATTTGGAATCACAGATGAAATTCTACTCCGAAAAGCTCGAATTCGAATTGGCGCATGACATAAAAGACAAGATAGACCAACTCAACTCGTACAAAAGTAAAAGCACCATTGTGAATCCTGCGGTGGGAAATGTCGATGTATTCGGTTTGGTCACTGACGTGCACAACGCCTACGTTAATTTTATGAAGGTGGTGGATGGCTCGATCATTCAAAGCCACACCTTGACCTTCAAAAAACGACTTGATGAAAGCGATGAGGAGCTAATCACCCAAGGTATCGCAGAGATAAAAGCCGAGTACGACTTGCTGTTCAAAGACATCATAGTAGGCGTGAAGCCCGATGTTGACATCGAAGAACACCGGTTCACGGTTCCTCAACGTGGCGACAAAAAGAAGCTTCTGGAGCTATCGGAGCGCAACGCGAAATACTACATGATGGATCGGCACAAGCAAACCAAGTTTGCCGATCCTGAAAAGAATACAGAGCGAATCATGGAGCAAATGAAAAAAGATTTGCGACTCCAAGAAGCCCCAACACATCTCGAATGTTTCGACAACTCAAACTTTCAAGGGACCAATGCTGTAGGCGCTTGTGTAGTTTTCCGTAACGGCAAACCAAGCAAAAAGGAATACCGCAATTTCAACATCAAAACGGTAGAAGGCCCCGATGACTTTGCCAGCATGAAAGAGGTCGTTTATCGCAGATATAAAAGGCTCCTTAACGAAGGTGAAACGCTTCCACAATTAATTATTGTCGATGGAGGGAAAGGTCAGCTGAGTTCGGCATTGGAGAGTTTAGATGAATTGGGAATTAGAGGGAAAGTGGCCATAGTGGGAATTGCCAAGAGACTTGAGGAAGTATTTTATCCTGGCGACACCGCTCCGCTTTATATTGATAAAGCAAGTGAAACGCTCAAGGTGCTCCAACACGCCCGTAACGAAGCACACCGTTTTGGGATAACTCACCACAGAAATAAAAGGAGTAATTCCGCTATTCAAACTGAACTTACCTCCATTCCTGGTATTGGCGAAGCCACTGCTCAACAACTATTGAAGCGATTTACTTCAGTGAAAAGAATCAAAGAGATGTCACTGGAGGATATTTCCAATGAAATAGGGCCTTCAAAGGCAAAGGCGTTAAGGACTTGGTTTGACGCTTAACGTGCGAGTCGGTCGGCTAAAATTCTAATCTCTACAACTGGTGAGATTTTCTGGTAGATGATATTGTAAACTGCCTCCGCAATCGGCATATCCACTTCCATTTTTCGATTCAGATCGTAGACACTTTGGGTGGCGTAATAGCCTTCTGCTACCATGTCCATTTCCAGGTGGGCAGTTTTAACGGAATATCCCTTACCGAGCATGTAACCGAATGAACGATTTCGCGAAAACTTGGAATAGCCCGTAACCAATAAATCCCCCAAGTAAGCGGGCTCTTTTACATCACGGTGAAATGGATTGATCGCGTCGAGAAAGCGCTCCATCTCCATTATGGCTGCCGACATTAAGATAGCCTGAAAATTGTCTCCATAGCCAAGCCCTCCGCAAACTCCCGAGGCAATGGCGTAAATATTTTTGAGAACTGCGGCAATTTCAGCTCCGAAAAGATCTTCACTTATGCTTGTTTTCATAAACCGAGCTGAAAGCATTTCGGCCATCATTTTAGCGTTGCCTTCGTCCATGCAGGCTAAAGTGAGGTAAGACAGTCGCTCCATGGCTACTTCTTCTGCGTGACAGGGTCCACAAATTACTCCGATATTATCGTAAGGAAGCCCAAACTCTTTGTTGAAGTAGCGCGCAGGAATAGATTGTGCTTCGGGAATGATCCCCTTGATAGCCGAAAAAACAACCTTTCCGCTAAAATCGGAAGCGGTTAATTCCTTCAGAGAATCGTGCACAAAAGCAGAAGGAATCGCTACGATTAAGACATCTGATCTTTTAACGATCTCTTTGACATCTGTAGATAAATGAAGTTTATCCGTGTCGAACTGAACAGCCCTAAGGTAGTTCGGATTGTGATTGAACTTCTTGATGTGATTAACAGCATCCTGATTTCTCATCCACCAATTGAGGTGGCTGTTTTTTTCGGAAAGCACTTTTGCAAGGGCTGTAGCCCATGAACCTCCTCCGATTACTCCAATACGTTTCTCGTTTGCCATTTTTTTCGCGATCGTTAAAGATAGGAATGTTCTTAGATTCGAATTTTTAAATGAACCTGCATATGAGCATCCATAAATTACTGGTTTTTTCAACCTTATCATTGTTCATCATTGCCTCATGTGGCGAGCACAATAAGCAACCCAAAAAGCAAAGCGTTTTTGACGACGCAACGATTGTGGCTATCTACGATTTGGCTCATCGAGGTGATACGACATCTCTTTATCAATATGCACTCTCGGAGACCGCTACCTACCGCATGG
>Ga0222659_1001142_pt1 | contig 10970 bp, 12 predicted proteins | sample AntAcemetagen547_FD_179850 | JGI IMG/M metagenome (GOLD analysis project Ga0222659, IMG submission 179850) | Saline water microbial communities from Ace Lake, Antarctica - #547 | ecosystem: Environmental > Aquatic > Non-marine Saline and Alkaline > Saline | place: Antarctica: Ace Lake...
CGTTCGGCAATAATAATTATGAAACCACTACGCATAGCAATAGTATCATTTGTCTGCTGTTTATCACTATCAGCTGAAGAATCTATTCAATCTCTAAATAATTCAATAAAACGATCAACTTTATTGGCCACAGATATTTCTCCTGCAACGTCAGTTACGAGTGCCAAGATTCAACAAATTACAATGGCACCGGGAGTTAGTGCCCCTCGTCACCTTCACCCTTGCCCAACAATGGGTGTTGTCGTCGAGGGAGAGATTACCTTTCAAATCGAAGGCGAAAAAGAGAAGGTTTTGAAAGCTGGAGACGCCTTCTATGAGCCAGCGAACGTCAAAATAGCTCGATTTGATAATACGGGAAAGAAGCATGCGACATTCGTTGTTCATTATCTTCTCAGTAAGGCTGATCAGCCTACAATCAAAATTCTTAAGGAAGAGAAACATCAAAACAAGCCCAACAAGACGTTGCACACCAATCCATGAGTAGCTGCGCAGCAGAATTTCTGACTAGTTTTAACCACTGAAAACAAAGTAGAGTTTCCCCTCACTCATGGATGGGTGAATTTTACGTTATAAAAATGAGAGTTTACCGATGAACGTTTTTACAGAACTAACGAACTGGTATCAAAACCAGTGTGACGGCGACTGGGAGCATAAATACGGAGTGAGCATCGAAACACTCGATAATCCCGGTTGGATAGTGAAAATAGTCAGCACGCTATTCTCCACACTACTTGTCACTACTTTGCCGAGTTTAGCTGGGACAATTATTCAGTCATCTTTAGCAACGGATTACGCAATCAACGAAACTCCATTATCGGCTGATCAATCAGCGACAGATACAAACAGTTTTTTCCTTGCAGGGGCTTTTGGCAGCAATGGCCAGAATGGGGTCTATATTTTTTCACTCCCACAACTTGAGTCTGATGCTCAGATTACGGGTGCGAGTTTGGCACTTACCTACCTAGGGTCTGGCACAAATGACACTAGCAATGCACGCGTCGATTTATGGGGCATCGGGTTTCAGACAACGACCGAACCTATTTTAGAATATTTGGAAGGAGACTTTGATCCGCTGACCGACAATTTCAAGATACAAAATAACATTGCAAATCCGGGCACCCAGCCAGGGCAAATTGTGACGGATTCCTTGGGTAACCAACAACTATCTACCTACCTTCAAAGCTTCTACGATGCGAACCTTGCTTACGATGGGCAGAGTTTTGTATTTTTCCGAATCAATCCTGATCAGGACGTCACTACAAGCGGGTTCACGCAAGGATATCGATTCGCCACCTCCGAAAACATGTTTGATAATCCGACTCTCACAATCTCTTCCGTCCCAGAACCTACTACGCTCATTTTTCTCTTCGTAGGAGCAATAAGCGTGGTTGTTTTTCATAGACTACGAACGACCGCGTCGGCATAACAATAAAAATCGAGCGAACGTCGTAAACTCCGTCCGCTCATCTAAACGATCGATAGAAAAATGAAAACTGCATTTCTACTACTACTTCTTTTACCTATAGCCCTATTTGCTAGAGACCCTAGTGATGTCTTGGAAGAATCAAAGAAGGAAGCTAAGGCGGTAAGAGAAAACAAGGCAGAAGAAGCACTCCTGATTTACCACTGGCTCTCCCACACGCAAGAAGTCGCGATACACCAGATGCGTGGAGCGAAAGAGAACCAAGTTTTCCTCGGACCTGAAGGGCACAAAGAAGCAGTCTTTGACGCTGATGGTAAAATTGTTAAAGATGGAATCAACGATGCATCATATAATTACGCGCATCCCTACAATGATCCGATTAATCACTTTACAAAAGATATTCTACCTTGGATTACATGGGGAGCCACTAAAACGGATCCGACTAGTATCGATGAACGCCTTCGAGCCTACTCGATAGCTCTTGGCGGCGGACTCACCACCGCTCAAAAAAATAAAAAAAAGCCTATTCAGTTCGACGATCTATCGAAGGCCGAGTTAGGGAGTATCGCAGTTTTTATCCGAATAATAGAAGAAGGAAATATACCAGAGGTTTACAGCATTTTACGTGACCCAACCTATGAAATGGAGGATCCCTATGCCATTGGTCGAGGCATTACACGGGGGCTACTCTCAGTCATCGCGAAGGGATCGATCCAGTCGCGGTGAGACAATAGATTTCGCTGGCGCTCATCTATACTCACGCTCTACGTTGTCTGAAAAAATGAAAAATCGAAAATTCACAAAAAGGCTTCGAACAAATATTTTATTGCTCTGCCTCATCAACCTTGCATCATTTTATATAATGACAAGTAGACCAAAATATACTACTTGTTCCATTAGCACAGATGATGAAGGCGTAACTGTTTACCAAATAATCGAAGACGATTCTCCAGTGGTACCTTTTGAAGGTAAATTTCTTATTAAAGATACGAATAGTGAATATATGAATGTTGGCAGTGTCAGAGAGAATATCATTGTCACGGCGGCTCTAGTTTTCATAGCTTATTTACTTTCGGTAAGTTGCGATGAGGAATCCCGTAAAATTAAAAACCCATAGCCAACAAAAAAATAGAGCGAACTGAGAGTACTCAGTCCGCTCATCTAAACGTTATAAACATGAAAGAATCAGAAAAATTCATTTCAGAAGATGCTAAATACCGTATTGATTCGAATGCGGTCGCATCAAGGCGTGCTGAACTGAAGAATCAACTGAGAACGAAATATAATTATGAAAGTAGATGCTTTTTGTCGCGTACTTATCTTTCACTAAAAATTCGTTCTGAAATACAGGAGACGCTCGAAAAGGAATTTTTTAGGGATCCACAAAATCTTTATGGAAATGTCAAATTATAACAATGCCCGTAGACCGAACGTCGTACCTCCGTCCGGTCAGGGCGACGTTAATCGAAATGAAATTTCTGTCAGTACTACTCCTTTGTGTAACCTTAAGTTGCAGTAATAATGATTACGAATCTATCAGACTAGCATACGCCCCTCCTGAAGAAATACCTGAAGAATATTTGGAGGACAGAGATGAATATTTAAAAGGGTTTCGTTCTGGGTGGGAGGAGGTCGTTAACAATTCTATAGGGCAAGACGGAAGCTTGATGAGGGTTTACTCAACATATTGCGAACAACCTATGGCAATCACCAATGGGTTTTATGCAGGGCAAGAATATGGTAATGAATTTTTAAAAACTTTGTCTGAGATGAATATAAACAAAAAATCGAAAATTAAATTTTTAAAATCACTGCAAAATTTAATTCAAGAGAGCTACACCTCAGAAAAACCACTTTAAAAAGAAAACCCCGTATGGGGTTTTAAACCCATAATCCGCTTTTGCTTAAAAACAAAACAACGCAATGTAATGTAATGTAATTAAAGAGCCGGATTAACAAAAAATTGAGCGAATCGAGCGTACTCGATCCGCTCATCTAAACGTTAAACCGAAATGAAATCTCCATACAAAATTTATGGTATAATAGCAGTTATAAGCTTTGGCGGTGCCATTATAATGCTTGTTCCTTTCGCCTCCAAACCGGTAGATACGGGTACGGTTTCGTGGTTTTGGAGGATCAGCATCTGTATGGCTGCGGGCATGGCCTCCGCATTAGCGTATAGTGTCGCCCGCTACCGGAATCGAAGCAAAACTAAAACCTAATGAGACATCTGCAGATAACGTTATCTGAAAGACAAAAAAAGGGTGGCTAAACGTTTCCGAAAAAGGGAATCAATTTCGAATGTAGCCTGAGCAAGTTTTAGATCAGATGCTTCGAGTTTTGGCGGGTAAAAAAAGCATGACTAGTAACGTGGCGTATTGCGACAAGGCCACGGACGGAATGGCTTGTAAACTCAAAGCCCGCTTCCGTTACGCCCCAAATAATCGGGGCATAGGTACCGGATCTTTGCCCATCTGGGCAAAGCTGAGTTTGAGAAGTAGATCCGATTTTAGTTCCGCGTATTCAGGATCATCCCAGCGATTGTGAAGCTCGTCAGGATCTTCCTGGAGATCCCAAAGTTCCCCGTGGGGCTGACCAAAATACACGGTCAGTTTATAGCGGTCATTTACGTAGGTATTGAGGAAGATGCTATCCACCTCATGGCGGTTTTGCACTAAGACATGATCCCGCAAGGGGGATTCATCTCCTTTAAACATTTCACTGAAATCAACCCCGGCCATGGTTTTAGGAACCGGTAACCCGCAGTAGCCTAAAAAGCTTTGGGGTAGATCCACCAAACTGATTAAGTTGTCGGTTCTGGACCCTGGATTTGTCTGTTCGGGTGCTTTGGCGATAAAGGGAACTTTGAGCAGATCCTCATAATGAAAAGCTCCTTTGGTTCCCAGTCCATGCTTGCCTAAGAAATGTCCGTGGTCGGTGGTGAACACAATCAGGGTGTTGTCGGAGAGGCCAAGCTCTTCCAGCCGATCCAAAATCTGGCCGATGGCGTGGTCGGTAAAACTCACCATTCCATAGTAGGTCTGAATCTTTTTGGTAAAATCCTCAGTCTGACTAAAGGTCTGTGGCCCATAACCATGATTCCCCATTCCCGATATAGTCCACTGACGGAAATCTCCCTTAGGATCCTGAGTGGTTTGATGCGGAAGCGGATTTTTGTCATGCTCACCCGGCACCACATATTCCCGAATAATATCTTCTTCTTTGTACATGGATGCCCAAGGCTCTGGTACCGCATAGGGTGTGTGCGGATCAGGGAAACTAGCCCAGAGGAAGAAATTTTCATCGGCGTCTTTGTGCTCCTGTAATTTTTTGCAAACCCGTTCGCTTAACCAGGTGTTGTAATGCGCTTCTTCGGGGATAGGCCAAATGCCATCGACTTGCGTACCTTGATCATAAGTTCCTGCGGTAGGGATATACCAGTCTTTCCAGTTGGTATAACCCTTGTCTTCCAACCAAAACCGATAGTGAGGACCTACCCACGCTTCTGACGTATGGTTACGGGTGGTTTCGAAGGTATCAAACCCATAAAAATCTCCCTGCCAGTTATCCCAGAATTCCCGATCTCCAAAATGATCAGGGGTTTCGTAAGACGGAAATTCTTGGTTGCCGCGGAGGGGTTGAAAATGTGCTTTTCCGTAAAGCGATGTGCGGTAGCCTTCCTTTTGAAAATACTCCCCTAAGGTAGGGACGGATTCCGGTAATTTGGTTCCGAGCGTGTAACATCCGTGCTGACTTGGATAGAGTCCAGTTATCAAAGAGGAGCGGGTAGGGGAGCAGGTCGGGTTGGGACAGTATGCCCGGTCAAAGATGGTTCCCTGAGCCGCTAGTTTATCCAGATTTGGGGTTTTGATCCCTGGATGATTATAGCCCATGCATTTCCAGTGATGCTCATCGGTGGTGATAAAAAGGACATTCGGCTGTTTCGTATTCATAACTGGGGGAGATGTTGGTCGTTTATTCGTCATCGTTTTACGATTGATGGTTGCTTAAGATAATTAATATCCTGACAACCGTTATATCGTACCACATGGTTTTTCAAGAGCCAAGGAATCTTGGCCATGCGTTCTTTGTGGAGTGAGTGAAAATGAGGAAAGAATATGCTGGTGACCTAGAGCTCCTTTGAGCTCCTCTTCCATCTAAGGGGAAGGGTCTTAGTTCTTGGCTGGCGACCCTCGAGGAGCGAAGATGGAGTGGTTAACTCTTCTCTCCCGAGCGCGCAACCAAAGCCACTCTGGTTAACTCAAGCACGCATGTGAGAATATCTCTCCTACTATACTGGCGGTTACATTCTTTCCACCTGGATCGAATCGATGTTAATGGTGGCGCCAACGGCGCCTTCAAATGTAATGCTCAACGATTGAATGGAACCCGTCCAGTTGGAACGGTTGAGCTCTATTTTGACAGAACGGAATGGTTCAGCTCCTTGAATAGTACCACGGCCTATTTGTTTGCCATTAGCGAACACAGCTAGTTTAAGGTCCGAATCCGCACTTGCTTTGATGAGGAGGGCCTGATCTTTTTCCGACGTGGTGATATCGAGATTACCTCTGTGGATGGTGCCGACATTCTTATCCAGTGTGAAATCGAGAAAGCCAAGGAAACCCGCCAGATTCGAATGGATATCATCCGAGGACCATCCTTCGGTTTGCCAACCGCCGCAATCAAATTCAAAATAAAGTAGCCCGTCATTGGGATCGCGATGATTCAAGGTTTCCCATTTATCCGAGAGACCGTCGCCATCCTGATCGGTACGATATACTTCATACTCAACATTGACGCCTTCTCCCCATTTCTGGTTTTCGCCGTTAGCTTTGAGCGCGGCTATTGATTCATCGCCCGCACCAACATCCCCCTTCGCCAACCACGCATCCATGATTGTGCGCTGTGTAGTCATCTCATCGGCAAGCTTAGGATCATCCGCGAGATTATTCATCATGTGGGGATCCACCGAAACATCGTAGAGTTCCTCTGCTGGACGTTCGCCGAAATAGATTTCCCGATGCCTGTCTGACAGTTTTCCTTCTTGGTAAAGCTGGTGCAGGTTCTGGGTGTAGGGTTTCGGGTCTCGATACTGTGGCTGGAGGGCGATGCGATCCAACTTGTAGTTTCTGACATAGCGGAACTGATCCGTGCGTATCGTGCGAACTCGATCAATCGTGTGGTCCAGGCGGTCCTTATGTGAACCAACAAATGAGCGCGCCTTAACGTTTTCACCAAAGAGATCTTGCCCTTCAACCCACGACGGTTGCTCAATACCAGCCCAAGCGAACGTAGTGGCCGTGAGATCGAGCATATCCACCAGATCCTTTCGGATCTGTTGCTTCGGAACATAGCTGTCGGGGCCCAAGACCGCAAACGGAACATGTAGCCCGCCTTCCGTGGTCATCTGTTTATGACGAAGCAGGTTATTAGCACCGTGGTCGGAGAAATAGACGACGATCGTGTTCTGATCCAGTCCGGCGTCTCTCAGACCCTGGAGAATTTCACCGATCAGATCGTCATCCATACGGATGGCATCGTAGTGCTGAGCGACCACGTCCCTGTAGATTTGATTATCGGGGTAATCGGCTGGAACGGTAACCGTCTCTGGATCAACTTTTCGGTTGTCGGGAAGATATACCGTATGGTTCTTCCCCCCATTGGTTTGGATCTGACCAAAAAACGGTTGCTTACCCACCAGATCTTTGAACTCGGTCTTACTCTTCGAGTTGTAGTTGTAGGCCGTATGGTCCCAGACAAAATTATAATCCGTTTTCCCATGATTAAATGTCGTATAGCCATGCGCCTGCAAAATCTCGGGTAGTAGCTGATACCCTTCCGGGAGGTGAATCTTGGGGCCTTCCCGCGAGGAACGGTGTCTGTGGCCTCCGAAGCGAATGGCGTTCTGACCGACGATCAAGGCGGAGCGCGTTGCCGAACAGACTGGAGCCGGCACAAAAGCCCTTGTGAACAGAACGCCCGCATCCGCAATGGAATCAATATTTGGGGTTGCGGTTGCGTTGATCGCATCGCCGTAACACCCCATCCACGGAGATGTATCCTCGGCATAGATCCATAGAATATTTGGCCTGTCCTCCATAGCTTTATCGTCGGTGGGAACGGATAGAAGCGGGGTTTCTGCGGCGGAGACCCCGAGCGCCAAAGCGGCGGTTATCAGGCCTGATCGTATTATTCTCTTCATGTTCATCTCCGGATTAGTTTTAAAATTTCTGGACGGCCTTTTTTTTCAGCCTCCGCGTCGTAGAGAGGGTTGTCTACTAGATTCCGATCTTGGTTACCGAGCTGGCCCACCACAGTGTAGTGGCGGGCAACTCGCAAGGAGTTTTCATCTCTTCTTTCAACCGTGATGGTCATGAATCCGCCACATAGGGCCAATGCCGGTCGCCACAGGCCACGACCATTTTTCTCCAATGCTATCCAATAGTTTATTCGATTCCGTGGTTTATTTTTCCGTAAATTTCGCATTAGAGCTCTTCGTTTAGCATGGGTTTGGCGTTCCCTTCTGATATCAATGGTTCCAGCATTTGCTGATTCCATTCTCGATACCGTTCCCTACAAATAAGAAATCCTTTTGGGGTATTGATCGATCTGGTTTGTGGTTTCACCAAAGTTTTTTTCACTTTAACTAGATGCGGTTCATTGGGAGTGTTGAGGAAAAGGGTGGGTCTTATACCTGGCCACGCCGTTCTTCAAGGGCCGCACGAATCTCGGTCATGCGTTGTTTGTTGAGTGAGTAAAAATGATTAAAGAATAGCGCGCTGAGCAGGCAGATGAGGGGGAGGGTCACAAAAAGGATCCGCATCAACAAAAAAGTTCGGTCGCTTTGATCCCCACCGAGGTCGATATTAAAATCGGTAAGGTTGAGCATGATTCCTGAAGCGGCCGTAGCCGCGGCTCCGCCGGCTTTCATAATCCATCCACTGGCGGCATTAAACATACCTTCCCGGCGTTGATGGTGCCGATATTCATCATAATCACAATAATCCGCGAGCATGGAGATCCAGATGGTCCAGAAAATAGTGTAAGCTGGTGCGAAGAAAATAGGCAGGAGGAGGACCAACCACGGGTGCTCAGGATTCAGGAGAAACCACTGCAGGCAAGACCCGGTACTAGCCAGAAGCAGAGCGTAAAAAATAAGTTTTTTCTTCTCAATATGGATGAGATATTTTGTGATGATGAAGAGCATAACGAATCCAATTCCGGAAAGAATAGTGGATGAATAGCCATTCACCAATGCCCCTTGCTTGGTATCTCCGTCCCAAACATAAAAAATGTTTATATAGCCACCGATAGCCATTACCAGGAGCATGCTGCAGAGTAGGCCCAGGCCCACGCCATGGATGAAGAGAAAATTTCGGTCCCGCGCAAAGCTGGAAAAACTTTCCATCAGCTTTACTTTTTCGGTCTGGATGGCGATCTTCCGATAGCGTTCTTTAGGAACACGCGAGGCAATTACACCTGCCAAGAGCAGAAAGAAGGCGGAGATCCCGGTAACCGTCCGAATTCCGGTAACCGGATTTTCAAAGAGATCCGATTGCGCCCAGTAAATAAAGTACGGAATAAACAGAGCGTAGACTTTAACACTGGCCGCGGTGTAGACCTGTACGGTGGTGCGTTCTTCATAGTCGGGGGTCAATTCCGTTCCGAGAGAGCGCCAGCAGACAGAATAAATGGTGTAGGAGGTGAAGAACAGCACGTTCATGGCTGCAAAATAGATCACCTTGGTGTTTTCGGTCCATGCGGGGGAGGCAGCCCACAGCAGAGGATAGGTGAGCGCTACCAGAATGGACCCCAAGAAGATAAATGGCTTCCGTCTTCCGCTTTTCCCTTTCCAGTTGTCAGAAATATTACCCATAATGGGGTCGGCTATGGCATCCCACAATCGCATAATTCCCATGACCATACTAATCAGAGCAGGGTTGACGCCCAAGAAAAGATTGTAGGTCTGAATGGCGATGGCGTTATAACCTTGTTCACCAGATTGATTGGTTATGGCACCTACGCCATAGGCCAGTTTTTCTTTTTTGGGGATGGTGGTTTGGCTGGGACGCTCTGGTACGGTCATGATTTGCCTTTCAACATATGTTCGGGTAATTCTACATTGTCCAAGGTACTTTCGAGGGTGTCTATCGCTTGGGATAATCGCTTACAGGTAGGTTGATGATCTGAGTCGAAGGAAAGGTTCTTGGTTTCTAAGGGATCATTTTCTAAATCAAACAACTGGGTGACGATGGAATCCGAATACCTAACAAATTTATATTGCTCATCTACCACCATGCGTCCGGCGGCATTACTTTGGGCAAAGACCTCTTTTCGCCAAGGGGCATCTGCTTGCTCCAAAAGAGGACGGAGACTTGCCCCTCTCTGAACTACTGGGGCTTCGATTTCGGCATAATCACATAAGGTGGGGAATATATCCAAACCAGAGACCAGATGTGTGTCGTCTTTGATCCCGGTTTCGAGTTGTCCGGGGAAGGCGACCATCATCGGTACTCTCACAGAACGGTCGTAGAAGTTATTCTTAAAAAACATCCGATGGTGGGTGTTGTTGTCGCCATGATCCGAGGTGAGAATGATCATGGTATTTTTATGATAGGGAGACCGTTCAAGGGTGTCTAGAATATAGCCGACATTCACATCGACCATTTCGACCAAGCGGTAATAGAGCCATGAGGCGTAACGCCAATTTTCCTCTTGCCACGCCTTGGTCATTCCCAAGGATTGCTTATGGATGGTTTTGAGATGTTCCGGTTCGCGGAGATCGTAATCAAAATTCGCCGGGAGAGTAGGGAGCTCATCAAGCATGTCACGGTAAGGGAAAGGATGCTGGGCATTCCTTCCGCTGTTTCCGCAATCGTGGGGATTCATCAAACCAATGTTTGCGAAAAAGGGGCGTTTATCGTTTCGACTTGTAAGGAAGGATTCGAAAGACAGCGCTGTGAGGTTGTCTCCGTATTCCCCTTGTGGGTGGGTGTTGTGTGGAATGAGTTGAAAGCTTTCATGTAAGGGGCGACCGACATGCCATTTGCCGATATGTACGGTCTGGTAACCGTTTTGCCCCATCCATTGACCATAGTCGGGGAGTTCTTCGCGAAGAGGGCGGTTATTTACGACCACATTATGTTCGCTGGAATAGCGACCGGTTACCCAGCAAGAACGGGCAGGGCAACAGATCGGGTCGGGAGAATAACTTTTCGAAAAATTGAAACCCTGCTCTGCAAATTTATCGAGATTCGGTGTGTTGACAAATGGGTCCCCATGCGCGCTGATGGCGGCATAACTCAGTTGGTCCACATGCAGGAAGAGTAGGTTAGGACGGGTATCTTCCCCGCGGGTCGTTTGGATGTCCGGTGCGGCAAAAGAACGGGTCAGGAAAGATCCGGCGGTGGCGGCTCCGGCCAGTTTAATAAAGTCACGGCGGTCTAGGCTGTTAGTAGAGTACATGGGGATAATCCTAAATGTTGGTTGCCGAGACGAGGGTGTAGGCTAGATTGCGTCCGATAATGGCGATAATCCGGTTGTGGTC
>Ga0222659_1001143_pt1 | contig 10948 bp, 13 predicted proteins | sample AntAcemetagen547_FD_179850 | JGI IMG/M metagenome (GOLD analysis project Ga0222659, IMG submission 179850) | Saline water microbial communities from Ace Lake, Antarctica - #547 | ecosystem: Environmental > Aquatic > Non-marine Saline and Alkaline > Saline | place: Antarctica: Ace Lake...
CTTTCGGTCACGAATGCCCTCCAGCAACACTTTGAGATGTGTCGACCCTTTATACTCAGGCGCCGTTTCGAACTGAACATATTGCTCAACGCTCTGACCTGAAGTGGGCCTCAGGCTCAACCGGCCCAAAATTTTATCGATGGCATCTCCTGATGACTCGAAGAGCTGGATCCCTCGAAATTGTGCCAGTGTATTCGCAGCAAACTCTATCGCTTCAATATCTTCTTGATTAAGAGGCATCTCATCAATGCTGTAATCGGGGTCATCGTAGTAGTAGCCTTTCTCTGCTTTACTGTATGCAATGGGCGCAAAATATCCCAGATTGGCCTCATTTCGCATCGCATAGAGATCTTTATCTATGGTGCTCGCTGAAATTCTATCGCCGTCTGAACCGTAGAGCTCTTCCTCGCATGCTTCTCTCAAATCCTCCTTGTTGGGAAAGGGTTTGAACTTATTGCTAATGCATCGATCGATAATGCGGTAGCGCAAGAGAGCATATTTATTCGCGGGCATAGTCTGAGGCTTTCCGCCAAAAATACCAACTTAATCCTGCATCTATGCTACTTTTACCGACATGCAATTTTTGGGTTATGGAGTAGCATATGTTTTTTTGTGGACCATTACATGGTTTCCACTGGGTGCTCTATTTTTAATCGGTGATTTATTCTACCTATTGGCCTACCGTGTGATTGGTTACCGAAAAGACATTGTAAGATTAAATCTGAAAAGCTCGTTTCCCGATAAGACGTTAGAGGAAATCGTAGAAATTGAAAAAAGCTTTTATCGCCATTTGGGAGATAGCTTCATTGAATGGTTTTACCCATTGCATCGATCATCAAAGCAATTAAAACCGAGGTATGTTTTCAAAAATCCCGAGCTTTTAAATAATCTTTACACTAAGGGAATAAGTGTAGCAGGAGTCTTGGGGCATTATGGAAATTGGGAATGGCTTTCTCTGCTACCTACAGAAGTCAAGCACAAAGTCTGGGCGATTCACAAACCGCTAAAAAATCCTTATTTCAACAAACTTATAAACGGACTTCGTTCCAAGTATGGTGTTCATATGGTTTCTGCCAAGGATAGTTATAGAAAGTTGAAGACAGAAAAAGACAATGGCGAGGTAACCATGACTTATTTTTTGGCCGACCAAAGCCCCCAAGCGTCAAAAATCAAGTACTGGACTTCTTTTCTGGGTCAGGAGACTCCTGTCTTTTTAGGGGCTGAGCAGATTGCTAAGAAGCTCGATATGGCAGTGGTTTTCTTTGACATTAAAAAAGTGAATCGGGGCTGCTATGAAATTGAGTTTAAACTTCTTTCAGAAAAACCAAAAAAGGAAGAGCCATATATAATCACCGAAAAACACGTAAGAGCGCTGGAAAAGCGAATTAATGCTGAACCTGAATGGTGGCTGTGGAGCCATCGAAGGTGGAAACACAAACGATTCGAGTGACTTGTTTATCCAATTAATAATTTGGAACTTGCAGGATAAATAATAATTTATTTCAATGAAAAAGCATCTACTCGTTTTCGCCTTCATTTTTGTTGTCATTTCAGGATTTAGTCAATTATCCGAATTGTCTTTTATTCATGACGGTCAAGAAAGAAGTTACTTCCTTTATTTACCTGCTGACATTGCTCCTGGAGCACCACTCGTATTTGTACTACACGGCTACACTTCGACAGCAGGGGGTATTATAGACGGTTATGGGATGAATACCGTGGCCGATGCTAACGGTTTTGCAGTGTGTTATCCGCAAGGTTCACAAGACTTATCTGGAACAAACTTTTGGAATATCGAGTTTCCATTGGAATCAGTTGATGATATTGGGTTCCTGACCAATCTTGCCGAGGACCTTCAATCTATTTACGACTTAGACGCAAATTGCACATACACTTGTGGCATGTCCAATGGAGGAATGATGAGCTACTATTTGGGTTGTGAACGACCTGATGTTTTCAAATCAATTGCTTCAGTTACTGGAACGATTACGAGCAATTTCATTTCCAATTGTCAAGGAAACATACCTGTACCTTACATGGAAATTCATGGAACTTCAGATATAGTGGTACCCTACAATGGTAGTAGTATTTCTGCCTCAACATTTGGAGAATTCTTTCCAGTGGAACAAATATTTAGAACTTGGAATAATATCAATAATTGCCAGTCTGTATCAACATTTAATATACCAAACGCTCCTGTTACTGACTTTTCTTCCGTTCAAGGTGCAGAGGTTACAGATTGTGATGGAGGACTTAAGGCGAAATTCTACAAAATAAATGGAGGAGGACATACTTGGCCAGGTTCTCCACCTATTCCATTTCTAGATTTCCTGCAGCCCACAAACCAAGACATTAGCGCAAGTGTTGAAATCTGGAACTTCTTTAGTTCCATTTGTTCACCTTCGGGATTAGTAGCGGAAGAAGCGAATGGCCAGGAAGAGCAAACTTCATTGTTTCCAAACCCTAGCTTTGGAGATGTGAACATAGACTTCACAGGAGGTGATCGCGCCAAAATCACTATTATTTCAGTTGAAGGAAGAGTTGTATACCAAGATCAATTGAACGCAGGACGAAACCACTTATCTCTTCATCATTTAGACAAGGGGTTTTACTTGGCTAGAATTCTTGGAGAACAAGAGCATGTCATCAAGTTCATTCTTGAATAAAGCTAGGCCTAAGTGGTAATTAGCTGATGTCCCGTCCCTAGATAAAGTGTTTATCAAAGAAAGCTTGTAATCTCTCTCTGAAGACAGGGTACCCATTTAAATCGCCATGATGCCCCCCTGGTATAGTAACCATTTCAGCTTTTGATTTAGCAGCTTTGAAGAGTGAGAAACCACAACGGTAAGGAACAACTTTATCTTTCGTTCCGTGAGCTATTAAGATGGGTGACTTACTGTATTTTAAATGAAGCTCATTGCGAAACCCATACTTCAATAAAAATCCAACAGGAATAATCTTTGTATGATAGGCTGCTACATCTTGTAGGTTATTAAAAGGGGTCTCCAATACCACACCTCCTGATTGAGTTCTTCCAGCTAACCAAGACGCCATAGCAGTTCCTAAAGAACGGCCGTAAATGCAAATTTTTTCTTCGGGTCTACTCTCTTTCAGGTAATTGTAGCAGAGCAATGCGTCAGAATAAAGGATTTCTTGTGATCTCGCTCCACGGCTTTTTCCGTAGCCTCGATAATCGGGCACGAAGACATCAAAACCAAATGAGGTCAATTCTTCTGCGATGGGCCCCCATCGACTTATGTGACCCGTATGCCCATGAAAATAGAGAATACACCCTTTTGGTTTGGCCACCTTAATATGCAAGGCATGTATTCGCCCGCCTTCTACCCCATTTAAAAACACTTCAGTAAACTCAGTGCCTAGTTCTATTGCTGCATCATCACTCAAAGTGCCTAATGGCACAAAAATGAAGCGCTCTTGGAAAACGTAATAAAAGATACAAACCGCCAAATAAATGGCAGCCATTAAAAGTGGAATCGTATATATCCAGTGGCCTACTATCAAAACAATGATGTATTATGGTCGTTTAGCATATAAAGGTACTTTCCAAACATGAACAATTCGTTGAAATCATTTCCCGAGAACACCCTTACCTACGGTGAATATGTACGCAAAGTGGATGATTTGGTTAATAAAAAAGCAACATCAGGAACCAATCAGTCCGAAAGTTTAGTCAATTATACCCATTTAAACTTTCGTCGCATGACTAGGCTCAATAAAACCATAGTGATGGACGAAGAATTGGTTCGTATGGTAGAAGCTCATGGCAATAAGATGATTTGGTTTATTATCACTGAGGCCTGGTGCGGAGATGCGGCACAAAACCTTCCCTTCATCGCAAAACTGTCAGAAGCGTCATCAAACGTGGAGTTGCGATTGGTATATAGGGATGAGAACTTAAACTTCATGGACAAATATCTAACCAAGGGTTCACGAAGTATCCCGAAATTTATTGCTCTAGACGAAGCCACAGGGAGCGAGCTTTTCGTATGGGGGCCCAGACCTTTTCCTGTCCAAAAAATGGTGACGGAGTACAAGGAACTTTTGGACCATGAAAAACTACCTTTTGACAAGTTTGCCGAAGGAATACATAGCTGGTATGCCAAGGATAAAAACGAAACATTGAAAGCCGAACTTTTGCATATCTTTCGCTCCTTGGATTAACCAAATCAATAGGAATGAAAAGAATTGCTGCCCTACTCATTATTAGCTTATTTACTCTTGGAGTTTCGGCTCAAGAAAATGAGAAACAAGACAAGTCCGTCATCAAATCTGAGATAAAAGATCTTGACAAATTAATTAAAGATCAAGTCAAAGAGGTAGAGAAAATTGAAAAATCCCTGGCCAGTGTCAGGCCTGATTTAGAGCAAGCAAAGAGGGATGTAAGCATGCTTGAAAGTCGAAAAGACAGTATAAAATCTGCTGCGCAAGCCTTTGACTATCCGAGTAAAAAATCAGAATACAAGGGTTTAAAGAAAGAATATAGTAAGGCTGAGAAAAGCAGAAAGAAGGCAGAGAAGACCATTGCCAAATCTGATGAAAAGATCAGTTCATATAACTCTGAAGTAGCTATTGCTAAAAGGTTGAAATCGGATGCCGAAATTAATTTGAACAAGCATCGAGTTACCAACTCTGATTCTCTTGGCCTAGATGCTCAAAAGGCACACTCATCAAAGGATAAAGAAATTGAGAAAACTGCAAGTTCTCACGGAAAGACGGTGAAAAAGCAGGAGAGCGCTGTGGAGAAATACACCAGTATTAAAGAGAAGGCTACAACAGAACTTAATGAATACTCAACGAAATCAGAGAGTCTTCAGACTGACATGACCGATCTTACGCTGCAGATGGATATGAATGACCCGAAAGTGGTGGATAAAGAGATCAATGAGTACGAAAAGAGACTTTCTGAAAGACAATCAGAAATGGAAAATCTTCAATTAGAGTTCGGCCAGAAAACTGCCAATATTGTTGAAAAGCACGATTTCATCGAAGCGAAGAAAAAAGAGAAAGAAGAGAAAGAAAGTGTGTTGAGACGCAACTAACAAATTTAGCCCGTAATAGAAGTGAGATAACCTTCTACCAATTCACGAATACAGCCTTCACCACCCCCACGTTGTAAAACGATATGCGCCGCTTGTCTCGCTTGGAGAACAGCATCTCTTGGAGCTGCCGCCAATCCCACTTTTTTAAGAATAGGAACATCATTGATATCATCACCGATGTAAGCCACGTTTTCAAAGCCTATTCCTTTTTGGTATAGCCATGACTCCAATATTTCGAGCTTTGGAGTGCTACCTACATACACGTTTTGTATTCCGAGTATCTCTGCTCTTATCTTCACTACCTCCGACTTAGACGAAGCGCTTATGATTCCAAATTCAAGGCCGAGGTCTGCAGCTTTCTTGATGGCCATGCCATCTTTTACATTAAATTTCTTGGCGTCTTCCCCATTTGAAGAATAATACAATCCCCCATCTGTAAAAACACCATCCACATCAAGGACGACGAGTTTGATTGATTTCGATTTTACGAGCTCGACTCTGCGAGCCAAATCGATTTGGTTCAGCGTCTCAAAGGGGTATCCCAATTGAGAAACCAAATCCCATAATTCGTCGGGATTTAGTGCTAAAAATTCTTCTCCCGAAAGAGGGGGAGCCCCTCTTTCGTGGAGAAGAAAGTTTATGTTTTCAAAGAGCATTATTCTTCGTTCCGAACTATTTCTATCAATTCGATCTTGAACATAAGTGGCTCATTTGGACCAATTTTAGGAGGCGAACCACGTTCTCCATATGCCAATCCAGAAGGAATAACTACTTTCCACGTGCTACCTGTAGGCATCATTTTGAGCGTCTCTGTCCAACCTTTAATCACACGGTTCAATGGAAACTCAGCGGGAGCTCCTCTTTCGTAGCTACTGTCGAATACTTCGCCTTTTGTGTTGGTTCCTTCGTAATTTACCTTCACCACATCTGTTTCAACAGGCATAGGTCCGTTTCCTTCTTCCAAAATCTGGTAGAGAATACCATTTTCCATTTTAAGGTATTCACCCGTGGCCTCTTGCTCGTCAATGAATGCCTGAGCCTCTGCAACAGCTGCCAAAGCTGCTTCAGCTTGCGCCTTTTGCATGTAAGCCATAATGTACTGGTTTCCGTCTTCCATATTAATTACGAGAGCAGAATCTCCTTCCATTCCGTCTTTTACTCCCTTCATTAATCGATCTAAGTCTACTCCATCGATATTGGCTTGAGTGATATTTGCAGCTAAGCTGGCACCCATGATGTAAGAGACGGAGTCCATTTCATTGTCGAGGGTAACAGCACCACCTGCACTACCACTATTCTTTTGAGCACAAGCTCCTGACCCAAGTAGGATCAGCACTCCGGCGAAAAAACCGATTCTTTTCATTGCATTCGTCATTTCTAGTTCTGATTTGATTCGTGTTTGCGGGTAAATACCCATTTGTTTATTAATAAATCCGATAGTGATTCGTTGAAATGATAGCCTTCGGCGTCAAAGGCCTTGAGCTCTTCAGGGTTCTTGATTCTATTTTCAATAGCGTATTTCGCCATTAAGCCCCTTGCCTTTTTGGCAAAGAAGGAGATCATCTGAAACTTATCGCCGCGCTCTTCTTTAAAGTCGGGCGATATTAGTGGCAGATCGATGCTCTTGAAATCAACAGCCTTGGAATACTCTTGAGATGCCAAGTTGAGGATAAATTTCGCATCCACTTCTGCGATATCCTCTTTCAATCTTTCCGTAACAGTTGACTTCCAATAATTGTAGAGGTTTTTCTGTTTGGGTGTTATCGCCCATGAAGTGCCCATCTCCAATCTATAAGGCTGAATGCTGTCTAGGGGACGCAGAATACCATAAAGTCCTGACAATATTCTTAGATGATCTTGCGCAAAATCCATCTCCTGATCAGAGAGTGTGGCGGCCTCTAAACCCCGATAAACATCGCCATTGAAAGAATAAACAGCTTGTTTACTGTTCTCACCAGTAAAAGGAGGTGACCATTGAGCAAATCTTTCAGCGTTGAGCTCAGCCAAGTCATTGCTGATGCTCATCATTGATTTCAGTTTTTTTGCTGAAAACTTCTTGAGCTTATTTGCCAAATATTCCGCTTCTTTGACAAAGATCAAATCTGATCTTCGCTCGTAAGGTGAAACCGACTCAAAATCGAGACTCTTTGCGGGTGAAAGTAATGCTATCATTTATAAGAATAGTATATTCCTGAAACGGCGGTAAAGTTAACAACACACTGAGAAACGCCTAATTATTATAACCTGGTAATTTAAAATTTTTAAGATTGGCAACATTCAAAGAATTAGGATTAGGAGAAGAGTTATTGCAAGGCCTAGATGCTATGGGCTTCGAAAAGGCTACCCCCATCCAAGAAGAAGCAATACCCAAAATACTCAACGACAAGGATCTCATAGCCTGCGCCCAAACGGGTACGGGAAAAACCGCTGCTTTCGTCCTACCAGTGTTGCAAAAATTGATGTCAAATCGTCGAGATGACAATTCAATCAGAGCCTTAGTAATTGTGCCCACCCGAGAACTCGCTCTACAGATCGATCAAGCAGTAATGGGGCTCTCCTATTTTGCCGACGTAAGCTCCATCGCACTTTATGGTGGAGGCGACGGAGCTGATTTCAATCAACAGAAAAAAGCGCTCGAATCTGGAACGGATATGATCATAGCCACTCCAGGTAAACTTATATCCCACTTGAACATGGGATATATGAATATGAAAAATCTGGAGTTTTTGATCTTGGATGAGGCTGACCGCATGCTTGACATGGGTTTCGTGGAAGACTTGAATCGAATTGTTTCTTTTCTTCCAGAAAAGCGTCAAAACCTGATGTTCTCGGCAACCATGCCTCCCAAAATAAGGGGCTTGGCAAAGAGCATTCTCAGCAATCCCGACGAAATAACTCTAGCACTTTCAAAACCAGCGGAAGGTGTGATACAGGTAGCCTACATGGTGTATCCCGACGATAAGCCGAAACTCATTAAGAACTTGCTCAACAAAGAAGGTCTCGAAGGAGTGCTTATCTTCTCGAGAACCAAGAGCAACGTAAAGCAAATTGCCAAAAGGCTAAAGTCTACACCACTGCATATTGAGGAAATGCACAGTGACCTTGCTCAGAGTGAGCGAGAAGAAGTCATGCGCATGTTCAAGGCTAGAAAGGTGCAAGTCCTAGTTGCTACAGACATCGTATCACGCGGAATTGACGTTAAAGAGCTTAAGCTGGTAATCAACTACGATGTGCCCGACGAAGCTGAAGATTACGTGCACCGCGTGGGAAGAACGGCCCGTGCCGACTCTACGGGTATGGCCATAACGTTCATTTCGCCTGATGAACAACAGAAATTTTCCAGAATTGAAGCCTTAATTGGCAGTGAAATCAGGAAACAACCTGTACCTAAAGAGGTCGGGGATAGCTTCACCTACAACCCTTCGGCTAGAAGTAGCAAAGGAAAAAGACCATTTAAAGGAAAAGGCAATAAATTCAGCGGCAATAGAAATAAACCTCGGAGGTAGCCAAGTGTTATTGAATCATGGCATATAAAATTGAAAAGTCTGATGCAGACTGGAAAAAAGAGTTGAACGAAGAAGAGTATCGTGTACTTCGTGATAAGGGAACCGAAAGAGCCTATTCAGGGAAGTACAACCTTCACTTTTCCGACGGCTTGTATAGGTGTCGTGCTTGCAACAACGAGCTTTTTACTTCAGATAGTAAGTTCGAATCGGGTTGCGGATGGCCGAGCTTTAGCAATCAAGTAAGCGAAGAAGCCGTGGTGACAAAAAGAGACGCTACTCATGGAATGATTCGAACTGAGATCTTATGCGGCAGCTGCGGAAGTCACTTGGGCCATGTTTTCAATGATGGGCCTACAGAATCGGGGTTGCGGTACTGCGTTAATTCTGTCTCAGTGGACTTCGACTCAGAAAATCCAGGGGATTAGCATCTTCACTTCCTTTCTGTAATTCGCATATTCTTGGCCAAATTCATCAATAAGTTTCCGCTCTTCGAGCAACGCTCCAACTACTAGGTAGAGAATAGTAATGGCTGCGCAAACTAGGTTTTTCCAATTGGGAGAGACGAGAAAAAAACCAATCACAAAAAGAAGAAATCCAAAATACAGCGGATGTCGAACATAGGCATTCAAGCCAGAACGCATCAAGCATTTATTTTTTACCTCACGAATGAAAAAGCCAGCTCCGTAAGATTTCCCAGCTATGACAAGAACTAGCAGAGAAAGTAGGCCGAAACAGTATCCTGCATACCTTAGATTTCCTGTCTCAAAAATCAATTCTGAAGGAACAATGACATGCAGCCAAATGAGTAGAAGAAAATTCACCGCAGCAAAAATGGAGTAAACAGAACGGTAGTAAGGATAAAAAGCGGGTAACGACAGCCTTAAATAGAGCTTAAATCTTGACGTAGCCATAACGCTGTGTATTGCGAAGTAAACCACCCAAAACAGACCTAGAATCAACTCATTCATTGTATTCTCTTTTGTTATCTTTCCGACTTCTGAAAACTAACGAAATGAAAAAAATAGCAATTTCGGCATTTTTAATTCTAATTGTATCCTTTGGCTACTGCCAAGAAAAAAGTGATGACTTCCTGCAATTACTTGATTGGATGACAGGAGAGTTTTCCAGTGCTGAGCAAGCTGCTGCCGAAACTGCTTATGACGATATAACCCTGAAGCTGACCCGCATCTGGCCAGAAAAAAAAACGGGTGCATGGATTTATGTGGAACAAGCTCTAGCCACCACCCCAAACGAGCCATACCTTCAACGAGTTTACTTCTTAAGAGAGATGGGAGATGGTCAGTTTAGTAGCGATATTTATATTATTCCTGAACAGGAGAAGTTCGTTGGCGCTTGGAAAGATGCTTCCCAGTTTATGGAGATGGATCAGTTTGACCTCAAGTATAAAGATGGATGCGCGGTATTTTTGGATTACGATGGCTTTCAGTATTCGGGAAGTACCAATGCAGAAACTTGTAAAAGCACACTTCGAGGCGCAAGTTATGCCACCTCTGAAATAAAGGTCACAAAAGGGGTATTAGAAAGCTGGGAGCGCGGGTATGACGTGGAAGGGAATCAAGTATGGGGCGCTGAAAAAGGTGCCTACGTTTTTAAAATAAATGATTAATTCTTAAAAAGTTGTTAAAGATTTGGCAAATCCAAAAACATGTTGGTTATTAACACGTTATAAAAGACAAATAAAGTACAAATGGCAAGACGTAAGAAAACAGATAAAATAAAGGAACTCAAGCCAAAGATTAAAGTAAGACTTGATCATAAAACGATAATTACCGTTCGGGATATGACCAAGTATGAGTTCTGGAAGGAAAAATACCCCGATGCAGTAATCATCGATTGAAATATAAAACCCGACTTTAAGTCGGGTTTTTTATTGCGATAAAATTTCTTCTATCCTATCAAAATAGTTCTGCCTAAACGAACCTTTACCTTTCCAAAGGACTTCACCTTTTGGGTTTAGGAGATAAAAGTACGGCTGCTTTTTATCGTCAACACCGAAATTCACAAAAGGCTCCCGCTCTCCCGAATAGACGTAAACGTTATCCAACACTAACTTTTCATTATTCTCTTGAAGTTTTTGAACCACTTGGTTCTTTGCCATTTTCATAGCACCCGTAAATAGCGGAAGAAAGCAAACCTTCACGTCATACATGTTGTCCATGAGTCCAGTTTTAGCTACGAACTTATTGTAAACAGGGACTTGCCAAGTTTTGAGTTCCTCCTCAGCTTTTTTACCAGTCCCAATGCCAATAAAAACGAAACTACCTTCAAAAGCTTGAGGCACCTGGACCGTTTCACCTTGAATCGTTTCTGTAGCTACAGAAGGAAAAGAATTTTGGGACATTAGCATTCCGGAAAATGCCG
>Ga0222659_1001152_pt1 | contig 10828 bp, 10 predicted proteins | sample AntAcemetagen547_FD_179850 | JGI IMG/M metagenome (GOLD analysis project Ga0222659, IMG submission 179850) | Saline water microbial communities from Ace Lake, Antarctica - #547 | ecosystem: Environmental > Aquatic > Non-marine Saline and Alkaline > Saline | place: Antarctica: Ace Lake...
TTTTTTACGAAAGCAGGCCCAATTCCTTTCAATGCTGAAAGGGCAATTATTCCTATTGTTTTATTATTATCTCTCATTGATTTGGAATGTTTTCAATATATCCGCATCCATCGCCTCTATATTTTGGTAATAAGCACGAATAAAATTTTGTTCCATCTATCTTTTTAATTTTAATTTTTAAAAGTTTGCCACATTTAGGACAAACCTTACTTTCAATTGGTAAAATTAAATAGAATAATGCTATAAAAAGTATGTTTTTAGCTCCCCTGTTTCTTAATTGTTGAGCTATTTCTTGTGCCGTTGCTGATGATGTGAATTGGTCATCAATAACAATAACACTTTTGTTTTCAAGGTTAATTCCTTCGATTGTTTTTAAATATTTGGAAATGAAATCACGTCTTGTTTGATAGTTTGGCTGATTTCTTAAACTACCTTCAACATCTTCCGACCATTCAAACAATTTGATTTTATTGAAACTTGAATTTACAAGTTCAAAAATCTCCTTCATTTTGTTAGGTGGAGTTGTGGTTTTCTTGTCAGATACATAGGTTAAGTAATCCCATTTATATTGAGGGTATTTTTCAACTCTCTCCAAATAGTTAGTTACCGATTGTGCTAATTTGGAAATAAATTCTTGGCTCCTTGCAGGATTGTCAATTTGATAATATTTGTCGGCTCTTGAAAATCTATCACACTCGCCATCTTCTTGTCTTGCTAAACATCTAAATGCGATGAAATTTCCATTTGAATGACGGGTTATAAATCTAACCATACTATCAGATGTTTCTCCTTGAAAGATAGCTTCTAAAGCCAAAAGGCTTTTCTTTGGACTGCTGATTATTTGGCTCACATCTTCAAATGTTTTGGCATAATAAGTTGCACCCATTTTTATTGGCTTCAATTCTTGTCCAATGCCATCACGTTCTTCAATACTTGTAGCTACATAAAATTTCGTTAAGATTGTTGTAATATTTAATCTTCGTCCAAGTTCGATGTCAAGCCAACTGTCGCCAACCATAATAAAATTGTCTTTGTTGGCAAAAAGGTCTTTAAGGTCTTGATTTGATTGAATATAATTCGCAGTTTTCTCAATGTTTGGTTTGTCCGTAAGACTTACTGCTGGAATTTTAAAAATCTCTTTTGCAATTAAATTCACATAATCAGGATGGCTGTCAGAAATAATAATTGGCTTATGACCTTTTGCTTGAATGTCTTCGATAAACTCTTTTGCTCCTTGAATTAGCGGAATGTCAGAAAGAACGGTTTGTTGTTTACCGTCCTTAAATGGCTTGAACTTTTCGTGAGCCGTGTTTGTCAAAGTGCCGTCAAGGTCTATGAGTATTATCATTCGGTGTGTCGTTTTTTAAGCTTGCCACTAACTCTGTAATATACGCCATGATCTCAATGGCGTACGTTTAATTGGTATTGATTATCAATGTGTTGTAAATTGAATACAAGGAAGCGCAAGTTTTTAGAGCTACTAAAAATACAAGAAAACGCAATACTGTTCATAGGTTGTCGAGTGGGCTTTTTACTTTCTTGGTATCTCTGTTTGTCACCTGTGCATAAATGAGGGTGGTTGTAATGTTTGCATGACCGAGTAACTTTTGAATATGGCCTATGTCGGTGCCAGCTTCCATAAGATGCGTGGCATAACTGTGACGAAGACTGTGAATTCCTGCGTCTTTGTTGATGTTGGCCTTTTTTAGCGCTGCCTTAAATACGTTTTGCGCACTTCGCACGCTATACTGTCCTCCATATTGTCCTTCAAACAGGTATTGCTTTGGGCAATATTCTTTAAAATACTGGCGTAGTTGTTCCAAGAGGCTTTCGGGCAGGTTTGCGTAGCGGTCTTTCTTGCCTTTACCTCTCTCAATCAATACTTGCATGTTGCCGCTGTCTATATCTGATATTTTTAGACCAATGATTTCTGACACGCGCAAACCCATTCCATAACACAACTTGAGGATTGTATTGTGCTTGAGGTTTTTGGTGCATTCAAACAGTTTTTTCACATCGCGTTGGCTAATGTGCTTAGGCAAGGTGCTATGCTTTTTTGGTCGCGGTATGTCAACGAAGAAGGATTCCTTTTTCAAGACCTTTTCGAAATAGAATTTGACCGCGTTTAAGCGGCTATGCAAATGCGCTTCGCTCAGTTTTAGTTCGGTGGTGCAGTAGAGCATGTAGCTGCGAATGCGTTCGGGGTCAAGCGTATCTACGTGTACATTCTCTAATAGCTGGAGCAATTGCGCAAACTCATTGCGGTAGGTCTTTTCGGTGTTGGGACTATAGCCTTTAAGACGAATGGTTTCAATGAACCGCTCCAGCGCAGGTTGGTTAACATCTGATATGCTTGTAAGAGCGTATTTCGAAGGGTCTTTCAAGGGCAGTCCGAACAATTGACGGTAGTGAGTATTGTCTAACACATACCACGACTTTTGGCGATTTGACCATTTTATTCCTGGTAATAGTTTTGCTTGGGAATTGAGTATCGGGTCGAATGGGAAACGGAGGAATATCACGTTTCGCTCTTCCCATTGCATAGGCTCACATCTTATTGCGCCTGAGTCGATGGCTGTTTTTATGTCAGCGTTGCCTTTGTTATCCATGGCTGCTAAGATATAAAGGATGAAAGGGAAACTTTTTATCCCACCCACCCCCAAATCTAGCACAAACACTTTAAAGAAGAAACCAACCGTGTTAAAACCTAGCATGACCATGATAAAAGTTTTTCAACGGTCACAATGTGCTGTTTTAGATTCAAATTCCTTAAGCCGTTTTAAGACATCTTTAAAAGCAATTTCATATTTCCACCATCCAGCACAAACACCTAATCCGTATTTTGGCAGCCAAATGCTGAACCGAATTCTACTTCGTTGTCTTCTTGTTGTGTTGCTGATGGTTCCCCTCAGTAGTAACATGCTTTTTTCGTGGGGATTCTTTGCGCACAAGCGCATCAACCGTTTGGCGGCTTTTACGCTGCCACCAGAAATGATTGGGTTTTACAAGCGGAACCTCAATTACGTATCCGAACACGCGGTTGACCCTGATAAAAGACGATATGCGACTAAGGATGAGGCAGCGCGCCATTATATAGACATTGATCATTATGGCGAAGGCATGGATGCTTTTAAGCAAATGCCGCGCAACTGGAATGAAGCAGTTCAGAAGTATAGTGAAGACACACTTCAGGCCTACGGTATTGTTCCGTGGCATATTGACGTGATGGTATTCCGTCTCACTAAGTCGTTTTCGGAAGGTAACTTGGATAGGATTCTCCGTAATTCTGCGGAGATAGGGCATTACATTGCCGATGCGCACGTGCCGCTACATACAACTGAGAATTATAACGGAGGTATGTCTAATCAACGAGGAATCCATGGTTTTTGGGAAAGTCGATTGCCAGAGTTGTACTCAGATCAATATGATTTCTTGGTTGGAAGAGCCGATTACATTGATGATCCGCTGAACTTTGCTTGGGATTTTGTGGAAGCAAGTCATGCCGCCAAAGACAGCGTGCTGCTTTTTGAAGCCGAAATGAATATGGAATGGCCAACCGACCGCAAATACACTATGGAAAACCGAGGTTCGGTTTTGATGAAGGTTTATTCGCAGGAATACTCAGAAGAGTATCACAATCGGTTGAACGGCATGGTTGAACGTAGAATGCGTGCAGCAATTCATACCATTGGAAGCTTCTGGTATACGGCTTGGGTTAATGCTGGTCAACCCGATTTGAAAGGTTTGTACAACAAGAAGTTATCGGCACAGGAGGAAGAGGAAATGATAGAATTGGAGTTGAAGGTCAAAGGCTCTGACGGTATCAAAGGAAGAGAGCACGAATGATTTTCTTTGTCCGTTTGTCATGCTGACGAAGGAAGCATCTCATCGAAGGCAAAGAGATTCCTCGTTCCTCGGAATGACAAAACGGGATAAATGACGAACAAACCACTATCAGGATTAAGAGTTTTGGAACTCGCTTCAGTTCTAGCAGGACCATCAGTAGGAATGTTCTTAGCTGAGTTGGGGGCAGAAGTTACCAAGATTGAGAACCCACAAACACAAGGCGATGTAACACGCCATTGGAAGCAGAAGAACGAAGATTCTGAGTGGGATTACTCCGCCTATTTCGCTTCAGTCAACTGGGGGAAGAAGCATGTTTTTATTGATTTGAAAGATGAAGATGGAGCGGCACAGGTTCGAGCTATGGCAGCACAGGCGGATGTCATTATCAGTAATTACAGATCAGGCCAAGGAGAGCGTTTTGGTCTAGATTACGAAAGTGTTAAAAAGACCAATCCGAAAGTGATTTACGGACACATTTCAGGTTTTGGCGAAGATGATGGACGGCCAGCATATGATGTGGTTTTGCAAGCAGAATCGGGTTACATGTTTATGAACGGTCAGCCCGATTCTAAGCCAACCAAAATTCCTGTAGCGTTGATAGATATTCTATCTGCTCACCAATTGAAGGAAGGTTTGCTTTTGGCCTTGGTGAATAAAGCAAGAACAGGTGAAGGTTGTAAAGTGTCTGTTTCTTTATTGGATGCGGCAGTTACATCGCTATCGAATCAAGCCACAAATTGGTTGATGAATGGTCATATTCCACAGCGTATGGGTTCGTTGCATCCCAATATTGCGCCTTATGGAGAAGTACTGACAACCTCGGACGACAAGCAGATTGTGCTCGCGGTTGGTTCCGAACAACAGTTCAGAAGCTTATGTGATGTGCTTGGTTTGGAAGAATTGAAAGAAGAATCACGATTCATAGATAATCAGATTCGTGTAGAGAATAGGAGGGAGTTGAAGAAATTTATGGATGAGAAAGCCAAAGAATTTAGTTCTGATTATTTGATGAATGAATTTTTAAAAATCGGTGTTCCAGCAGGAATTATCAAGAACATGAAAGAAGTGTTTCAGCAGCCCAAAGCGCAGGCCTCTATCCTAGAGGATAAAATGAGCAATGGGAATACAGCCAAGCGCGTTTCACAGGTTGCATTCAAACTAGAAAAATGACTTTACGTTGGGAATGGAAAGCTTTTAACGACCTCAGTGCCATGGAGGTTTACACGATTCTTTGTGTACGACAAGAAGTGTTCGTTTTAGAACAAGAATGTCTATACCTCGATGCGGATGGAAAGGACACAAACTCCTTTCACATTATGGGATATGATGGGAAAGAAATCGTTGCTTATGCTCGAATTGTTGAACCCGGAATCAGCTACAAAGAAGTTTCCATTGGCCGTATTTTGACCTCAGAAAAGGGTAGAGGAACTGGTGCTGGAATAGAATTGATGGAACAGACTTTAACACGCATAGAAATACACTACGGAAAAGTTCCTGTCCGGATTTCAGCGCAGACTTATTTGCTCAAGTTCTATCAAAAGTTCGGTTTTGAATCAACGGGAAAACAATACTTAGAGGATGAAATCCCTCATACAGAAATGCTTCGTAAAAGTGATTGACGATTTGAGATTTGCGAATGAACCCACAATCGCAAAATCGTCTTGAAAGGAAAATGAGACTATGCTTTCATGCCAAAACCAGCAGAATGAGTCATGCTGAACTTGTTTCAGTATCTGTGACCACTGGACAATAGACCCTGAAATAAATTCAGGGTGACGCTATTTGACTTTCGTAGGTAAGCAAACCCGACTCTTGTTAAAACGAATTAAACTTTACCACTTTCATGGCTTCAGTTTTACCGTCAATCATAAGCTGACAAACAAACGGTTTACGGAGATTTCCTTCGGGTTCAAATATGAATTCGTGTTTTCCTTCGCCTAGCTCACCTTTAAAAACCATTGCCAGTTCGGCTCCGTTCATGTCAGTAATCCTCACTTCTGCATCGTACGGTTTCTTCATGTCAATCATCATCATGGCCGTACTCATAGAAGTTTGGGTTCTAATGCGAATGAAGAAGTCGTTGGCTACTGCTTTTTCTCGGGCTGAAGCTCTCGCCAATTTCGCAGCTTTCAAATGTTCCCTACGCTCATTTTTGAACACATACAAATTACTTGATTGAGCAGTTGCGGTTAGGCTCAATGCCATGGCAGCTAGTAGGACTAAAATTGCTTGTTTCATTGCAGGGGCTAGTTTCAATGTTATATACTCGATTGAGAATGAAAAGTTATGGTTGTTGGTAGATGAATTAGGTTGTTTACCGATAACCTTAGAATTACTTTTGATGCATCATGTACAAACTTTTACTTCGCCCAATATTTTTTCTTTTCGAACCTGAAAAGGCACATCACCTGGTAACTGGGCTATTCAAATTCATGATGAAGATTCCTGGTAAACGCTGGGTGTTCGAGTCAATCTATAAGGTTCAAGACAAGCGGTTGGAGAAGGAATTATTCGGACTCAAGTTTCCAAATCCAGTCGGACTTGCTGCTGGTTTTGATAAGCAAGCTTCGTTCTATAAAGAATTCAGCGCGCTCGGGTTTGGTTTCATTGAGGTTGGTACGATTACACCTAAACCACAGGATGGAAATCCGCAGCCACGTATGTTCAGGTTACCGAAAGACCAAGGACTCATTAATAGAATGGGATTCAATAATGGCGGTTTGGAAATGGCGCGTAAAAACCTCCAGAACCGTGACCGTAGTTTCATTATCGGTGGAAATATTGGCAAGAACAAACTCACGCCAAATGAAAATGCCATTGATGACTACTTAGAATGTTTTCGAGGGTTACATGATTTAGTGGACTATTTCGTGGTGAATGTTTCATCTCCAAACACACCCGGATTACGCGAATTACAGGATAAAGCACCATTGCTCCGTATTCTGAATGCACTGAAAGAGGAGAACACGAAGATTCCAAAGCCACGTCCGATACTTCTAAAAATTGCTCCTGATTTGACCGATTCTCAATTGGATGATATTGTAGATATCGTAGCCGAATCTAAGATTGATGGTGTGATTGCAACCAACACAACTATATCTCGAGATGGCCTTAATTCGAGTAAGGAATTACTTGCTGAAGCAGGTGGATTAAGCGGAAGACCTGTTCGAGAAAGAAGCACTGAGGTAATTCGGTACCTGAATCAGAAAAGTAATGGCTCATTCCCAATCATTGGAGTAGGCGGAATCCATTCAGCTGAAGACGCCATAGAAAAGCTAAATGCGGGGGCCAGTCTCATTCAGGTTTATACGGGCTTTATATATGAAGGACCAGCGTTGGTGAGTGACATAAATAAAGCCCTTTTGAAGTAGTTTAGTGATCATGAACAAAGAAGTCCAACTCATAGAATGCCCTCGTGATGCCATGCAGGGCATCCATGATTTTATAGATACCGACAAGAAAGTAGCGTACATCAATGCGCTGCTCAAATGCGGTTTTCATACGTTGGATTGCGGCAGTTTCGTTTCTCCAAAAGCAATACCTCAAATGGCGGATACAGCTGAAGTGTTGAATCGAATTGATGAATCATCCACCAAATTGGGTGTGATTGTAGCCAACGAACGTGGCGCTAAAGATGCTGCCAATCATTCGCGAGTTGATATTCTTGGGTTCCCATTCTCAATTTCGGATGACTTTCAGAAACGAAATACAAATGCTTCGAGAGAAGAGGCATTGGATAGAGTAAAAGCAATTAAAGAGCTGTGTGCGAAGCACGATAAGGAACTACTCATTTATCTCAGTATGGCTTTTGGAAACCCGTACGGTGAAGTTTGGAATGCGGAGATTGTAGCTGAATGGACAGCCAAGTTGACAGCATTGGATATTCAGCTTTTTATGCCTTCAGATACCATTGGGTCTTCAAATACCGAATCCATCACAGCTGTTTATAGTCTATTGAATAAGGAATTTCCGAATTTGAAAATTGGTGCACACTTGCACACTACGCCTGATACTTGGGAAGAAAAACTGGATGCTGCTTGGGATAGTGGTTGCAGACGTTTCGATTCTGCCCTGAAAGGTTTAGGAGGTTGTCCAATGGCCAAAGATGACCTAACGGGGAATATGCCGACTGAACGCGTGCTGCAATTCTTAGAAGGAAAAGGAGTAGAGTCGGGTGTAAATAAAAATGCCTGGTTAGAAGCTTTGCAGCTATCCTTCCAGACATTTCCAATTTAAACTTTTAGAGACCTACTAGGTTTTTAAAACCTAGTAGGTCTAAATGGTTGAATTACTTCGTTACAAACGTTCGTGTATCGTATTGGTTCCTAACCGATTGCTCAAACGTATTAATGAAGCGTGCATCTGCCTTTGATATCGCATCCGTATCTAGTTCTTGCACAATTATTTTGTTCTCAGCACCTACATAAAAACACTGCTTAATACCAGATGGCGTGTTGTAGGTCATCTTTCGGAAAAAGGCTTCCTTTTCCGTTCCAAGTTCAAAAGCTATATCCGTTTCATCACTCGTTAATTCAATAGTAGAATTTGAACTTAATTTCTGATGTTCCTTGTTGATAAATGTGTTGAAGAAAGCATAGCTTACTTGTGGTCCAGCTTCAATAATACGAGTGGAGTAGTGCGCACCATTTTTATCTAGGTTGTATGCGGCTTCGTGTCTGTTTACTTCCATTGTGGGAATATCCGGCCATTCCAATGTTATTGGCGAATTCTCCAACTTGATCAGACTTCTACCATTGTCATATTCCAGAACCTTAGCTCGTTTTTTCGTTTTGGCTTCTGTCATGTAATCCAAGGTTCCCTCTGGAATATCAAATACCGAATACGAATTGGCAAAGAAGTGTCCCGGAACGGTTAGCTCATCGTGGTTGGCGTATATAAAAACGGTTAGTACATCTTCTGAAGCAATGGCATCAATATGAAACTGTGCCCATTTGCCATCTGCATCTCCCGATAGGGTCAAGTTTCCGTTTTCGGTTCTGATTTCATCCCAAACTACATCGGAAATAGGAAGATTGTGAATCCTTTTCAGTTCAGCAGTAAACTCTTCTGTGCGGCAAGCGATATCGTATGGATTCGGATTCTCCAATTTCGCAGCTACGTAAAGTTCATCCTTATAAGAAGCTGCTGTCATGTAACCATAAGCGAGGGTAGTAACGGTTGGCTTTTCGGGAAACTCGCACTTGAGTCCCGTCTCTGGCATTTCCAATTTATACGACCAGCCCCAGTCATATTTCTGATTCTTGGTGATTTGTGCGCCAGCCGTGATGGCTAGCGACAACATGGCTGTTGTAGCTGCTGCTTTAATTTTCATGATGTATCAGGCTTGGGTGAATACCTCGTTTAAAGGCAAGGGTGGATTGCGGTCTGTGCCGCTTTCGTTTCCGAGTTTGATATGTGTCGTTGTCAACATGATTGGACAGCTTTTAACTTATCGAATGGCAATTGGGTTACAATTTGTTTAGAAGAACATCAATCTAGTCTAGCTGAACGGTGCTGTTTTGAAGACGAATCGGTGAATGACTGGCGGCTAAAGCACTGGATAGACAATCCACTTTGTTGAAAATTATGTTAATTTCGTTTCAACAAACCCCTATACACCTTTATCCAAATGAAAAAGTTCCTTCTCACAGCAATTGTCGCTGCAACATTGGCTGGTTGTCAGCAAACCGCACAAAAGACTGAATGTCCTAATGCTCCGATAACAGACCTCTTTATGAGTCAGCTATTTCTTAAAGGAGACAGGTCTGTAACCTACACGGATGGTTCCTATGAGCAAATAAAAAGGGATGTTTTTGAAACGTTGGTTGAAAAAGGAAGAAATGAAACGATGAAGCTGGGTGACCCATTGATGTCTCCACTGGACCACTACAAAGTGTGGCTAACCAAAGCAGAAATTGAACGGAAACTTTCCTTTGTTGACACGCAGTATGTAGAAAGTTCTGATCCGCCTTACGACTTTGCCATGCAGGTTATTAATGACTCGCTAGACATGAATCAGTTTATGTCTATTAGACCCTATGAAAAATGGATTTTGGATGATTCTCTAAAGCTATCAAGAGAGGTGCAATCATATGTTACTGTCTGCACAAATATTGATCGTATCACTGGAGAGGTAAGAGGTTGGGAACCCTATTTTTATGTGCCTTCAGATAGCCCAAAGGGTACGCCTCAGAAAATCGCAACAATCAGATATCAGCAATCCATAAAAGGAGAAGATAGTTGGTACCATGAAAACCTGGAAGCATCTGCGCGTCAAAAAATGTTTGAACCCATAATGAGAAAAGCTTGGGACGGTAGCTTAAAGGTTTACGCTACACCTGATACCGACTCATTCCTTAGCGCTGAGCAACTTAAAAGCAATCTGTGTTTTGTGGATACACTGTATATCGAGAGTCCTGATGAGCCATATGACTTGGAGATGATTGTTATAGAAGAGTGCCAAGCGATGTTTTATGACCAAGTTGTTGCCATAGAGTTTATTCAAGATGTGTATCTGTATGAGAATATGGCCATTTCTATTGATGTAAAATGGTATGCTCCGGTTGTAGAAAGCGTTAACCGAACCAATGGAGATGTTATCGGTAAAGAAGTGCTTTATTGGGTTAAAAACTGATATGATATTCCGCAATCTTGCCGATAGATTGGTAGAGATGCTAAAACACCCCCTCCCCGCTGCGCGGTACTCCCTACTTCGACAAGCTCAGTACAGGCTCTTTTCAGGGGGAGAGCTGGCACGTTGATCCAAGATTTGCTCGGAGTGCCGGCTCCCCTCCTGCAAAGGAGGGGTGTCCCGATTTATCGGGACGGGGTGGTCAATTCCCAGATACCACGATGAGCTGGTGGCAACTTTACGGGCTATCATTAAAATTGAAATGCTCCTTAAAGTTTAGGGTAATCCTTCACAAACGCCTTATCGCTAAGAGCGATGACTAGTGCAACAAATGAAATGGTAATCAGCCCA
>Ga0222659_1001156_pt1 | contig 10776 bp, 14 predicted proteins | sample AntAcemetagen547_FD_179850 | JGI IMG/M metagenome (GOLD analysis project Ga0222659, IMG submission 179850) | Saline water microbial communities from Ace Lake, Antarctica - #547 | ecosystem: Environmental > Aquatic > Non-marine Saline and Alkaline > Saline | place: Antarctica: Ace Lake...
GCGCTCAGTCTTTTCCCAGACAAGTTTTGCCTCGCCCGTCTGTGCATCTCTTAATGTGCTTGTCGCTTTGACAAGAAAGCCCGCCGGGACAGGGTGTTGCCATCCGTGGGCTGGAGAATATCCATGACTTGCGGCTTTCTTTTTAACCGCGAGTATCGCTGTTGTGATGTTGGACTTAGCAAGGCCAAGCGATTCAGCAGCCTTTAGGTGAGTGCCATGCTCTGCTAATGCTTCATATTTAAGCCACTGTAAATCAGTCGAGTATTCACGTAAGTTCGGGTCTAGTTTGAACGGCATTTTGTTTCTCCTATGTCTGTTTTTGATTGGTCGGATAGACTGGATATCCTTTAAGTAATTTCTTCATATGTTCGACAGGAATCATTAACGTATTTTGAACGCAAGACGATTCATCAAGCCAAACGACAAGCATTTGCGGGAAACCTTCGACATGGTAAACCGCTATATGCGCTGCGCTTAAATGTGAAACCGGAGGCGTTGCATTATAGGCAGATATAAAAACCTCAGTCTCATTTGCGTCGAGCGGGCGTTCTTGTGCCGTTGGGTTTTTTGCGAATAAATCGGCCCGCCAATTAATAAACTCCGCTTTAACATCGTTACACATAGACACTTTTGGCGCTGGTGCAGTTGCACACCCGGCGAGAACTAACAGGATCAACAGAGCGTTTACACGCCTCATCAGATATCTCCCGACTTTTTTGCTGCGTCCATCAGACGCTCGATGTCTTTCTCAGTCTCAGCTTGAAATCGGGCAGTCGAACTGTGATGCTCCGCTAATTTATCTGGCTTTAGCATTGAACCGAAAACTGAAATCTTGCTCTGTATAACGGGTAGCACCTCGTTGATGGCATCGATCTTCTCAAAGGCTGCGTCACTTGCCTTCTTGTTCTCCATGCCCTGCTGTGAGTTCTGCTTAGATACACTCTCCAGCCTGACCAGCCAGACGACCAGAGCCAGTACCGCCATGATGAACGGCCAAACTGCCTTGAGGTCAGCTACTATATCCATCAGCCAAGTTTAGTTTTCATTAAGGCAGAGAATCCCATCCAAACCATAGCAAGTACCGATGTTGTGATGACGCCAACCGCGCACAACACACCCTTAGATTTTACAGAAGCACAGGCGTTGCGTTGGTTGCGCACATGCTCCATGTCTTTGCGGTATTCCGCTTTAGCTTCTGGAGTTGACGCATAGATGCCAAACCCCTCCAGCACTTCTTTAGCTGCGGCGATCCCAGATGATTGGGCAAGCGCGATAGCTTGGTGTCGGGTGATGTATGCGTTGCTATGCTCATCGAATACCCGGCGCTCTTCGCCGTTGAAGGCTTCCATTAGAGCTTGGCCCTCTCAAGGTCTATCGCTGCAACGGCAGCAGACCACCAAGCAACAGCAGTTGCGTCACCTGTGTCACGCTCACGCTCTCTGCGCTTGGTCATTGTACTCTCAATGCGTTCTATCTCTGCGAACACTGCCCTAGCAGTAGCCCCATCTTCAAACGTTGCATCGACAGCATCTTGAGCAGTTTCTTCTGCCGCTGTGAAGTTCACTGTTACTGGGTCTGAGCCAGCAGCGATTATGATTTGTGTACGTGCCATGTTACGAACCCCATACTTGAATTGAACCAGAGAATGTAGACGACCCCGGCTTAAAGCGGATACCTGTTACCGCGCCTGTCGCGCCTTGGTACTGGCTAGTCGCTGTTGTGTTTACATAAGTCGTATCATCGAATACGCCGTGACAGAATAAAGTCTTATTATCAACGGTCTGATCTGGGCGAGGTAACTCAATATAATGGGCTGAGTTTGTCCCTCGCATATAACCTAAAACGCCAGTCGCGGCAGCAGTCGAGCTAACCGCTGTTAGACCTCTGACCATGTAACTCGCGTATGATGCTGTGGCCCAAGCACCACCAACCTTCACTTCGTACCGCAACTCAACGTCGCCAGCAGCCGCAGGGACCATATCGAAACAATGGATTTCGATCATGTCATTTGAGGCGAAGTAGCCATCGAATGTAATAACGGACTGTGCAGAGAACGCCAAACTCTCAGCTAATAGTGTTCGACCACCAGAAGGGGTTGCAAAAGTAGGAGCCACGCCAGCACCGCCAGAAGTTAATATTTGCCCAGACGTGCCAACTGCAACCACCGCAGGAGCGCCAGCAGCGTCCCATGTTATCAACTCGCCGTCTGTGCCGTTGGCAAGGGAGGCGATGGGTAGTTTTGACCAATCAGCGTCCGTCGCATCAGATATTAAAACAGTATTAGCTGCACCAATTGCCACACGCTCCGCCGCCCCAGACCCGCCACCGCGTATCATATCCCCTTGAGTCGTCATAGGGTTGGTAAATCCAGATTCCGCTGAAACCCTAGATGCCTGAAATGCTGTGCCGTCGTAAACAAACATATAAAACTTGCCCGCAACTAATTCGCCAGCCGTTACTGCAGATCCATTAATTTCGACGGCCTTAGTCCCAAGCGAGTCAATATTAAGTGTTGCTGCGCCGGTATTTGTACCGCCTAATTTCGCAACAAATAATTGGTTCGAAGCATAGGCCGTGATTGTCATGCCGGATGTCAAAGTTATAGTATCTGTGCCTGACGTGGTTTTAGCCCCGCCGAAAAAGTCACGCCAAGCTGCAACGTCTGCCATCTCTTGACGTGCTGAGTTGTTGACTTGGCTCGGTGCCATACCTTCAGCCCAATCGATATTGCCGACGGACGCGTTTGATGCAGGGGTTGTTGACCAGTTATAAAAGGTTGCCATATTATTTCTTCCTATCTTTTCTATAAGGCGGTATTGCTCCGCCAGCTGCGGCACCTTCGCCCATTCCGAGCAAGCCTTGATATGGTAACGATGATGGGGTGTACGCCCTTGGCTTTGCGCCTGACGTTAACGCTCTAACTGTTGATGCGGCTTGTTTTGTCCCTTGTTTAGCCGCTTGCGCAGCAAGGTTACCTCCAGCGCCAAGGGCTAGCATTCCAGGGACACCCCCTAGAGCATACGCACCCGCTCCGCCTATGTACGGCATCATAGCCTTAGATTGCTGTTCTGAAGTTGGGCCAAACTTGCCAATGGTTCTGAGTAGATTTACACCTGCTGTGCCTTGTGCAACTTTCTTCAAAGCGTCCCGCTCAGTCTTGTTAAATATGTTCTTTTTAACGTCCTGCTTTAGCAAAGCGCGGGCGGCATTCCTTAATCCCATTTCTTCACCTGACGCAGCGTTTGAAGCGTTTTCTATCATATCGTCAATAATCTTTGACTTGTTGGCTTTGGTCCATAATGCATCCCCTTCCTTAAGAGTATTAATGTATTTTTTAGGGTCGCTGGAACGTGGGCCCCAAGGGCCTTTTGGCGCAACATCATCAACGCCTATGCGACGAAGGTAATCATCTATATATGTTACCATCTTCCCGCCTATGCGAACCTCGTCTTTGTCTAAACTGCTTTTAGCAGACTTAGCGAGACGCCGAATAATACTTAATTCTTGCGCGTCTATATCGCTGCCTTTGTATTTCGCAATTTCGTTTAACGCGGTAGACGCTTTAGGATGCAGCCCTTCAGCAAAACCTTCTGACTTCAAACTTGGCCCCATACCGTCAACCATGCTGTCAAAACTATTCGAATTTATGACAACGTTAGATTTCTTTGCCGCGTTATATTTTTCCTTCCCCGCCGCTTTTAATTGATCAGTCGTTGGTGCGTCTCTAATATCGGACCTTGTTAGTTTGTTTGGCGTTCGCTTAGGCATTGGCTTTAACTGTGAGGAAAAAGGCGCAAATGCACCCAATGCGCCGCGCGTGATGTCCTCTTCTGTTATATCACCACCAGATAGTGCTTGTTTAGGCATTGATACGCCCCGCGCGGCTTCATACACCCATGCAGGGGCAGTGAAGTCTGTCATAGTGTCGCCTTCATTAAAGGACGGCATTGGCAGGAAACCAGGTCTTTCTATATTAGGTTCAAGACCAAACGTTCCTTCAACTCTTTGATCTAGCGTTGGTTGGTCTTCAAACTTCTGCCCTTGAGATGCGCGTATAGCCTTGGCAAAGCGCGTTGCCGCGTCAGTGTCACCAGCCGCGTGTGCAGCCTTAAATCCTGCCTTTAGGCGTTCTATATCTGCCATTATTTTGCGCCTATAGGGGCATAAAGATTTAAATCGTCTTCTAACTGTTTATCGAATTCAACAACCGGAGAGGACGAAGTTCCGAGGATAGTCGCCATTTCCTCCGCCGATAGGAAATCTGTTTTTCTAAACTCCGCTCTTAGTTTTCCTACTTCTTTTCGGGCTTCTCTTTCTGTCATTCCAGAGTCGAGCGCATCTAATTCAGCGTCTAATAAGACTTCAGCGCGTCTAGCCTGTTCACCCATGACTTTAGCAATAATTATGTTACCTTCACGCGAATTTCCAAGGCTTGGACCTGCGGCTTTGAATGCGTCCATTTCTTTTTCTGAAATAGATCCTTTCGTGCCTGCGATTCTGTCCATAACAAAGTCCATTTGCAGAACATTAAATTGCTCTAAACTTGTTATTTCTTTCATATCAACGGGCAGGCCTATAGCGTTGCCTACCCTCCCCGCTAGGAGCCGCCATTCAGCGCCGTAACCAGTCGGGGAAGACGCTGCAAGCCTGCCCATTGCGGCTGCTTTATCTCGCGTTGATGCAATGCCGTCGTATTTATCCATAAGAGCCCCTCTGCGTCCTGACAATCTTGCTTGTGCGGCTGTCTCTGACTTATTCTCAATAAGAGGTGTTTTCTTTTGTAGTTCTTTAACATAGGCGTAGAATTCAGGAGTGCCTGGCATTAAACCGGCGTCTTTAGCCTGTTGAGCGTAATTGCCAACTTTAACGGCGTCTTTTGGAGACCCGTGTTTCGTCGGATCAAAATTATTTGGCCGAATCATAACATTCTTGCCTGAAGCAATATCTAAGACTTCAATCGGGTTGCCTTGTTTCGCGGCCTTTGGTGCGCCTTGGTAATTAATTATCTCCCCCGTGAGAGAGTTTTTCTGACCATAGCCGCCTTGCTTGTATGGGTTTTGAACCGTGCTAAATGTCGCAGTCGGCTTTGCAAACTTCTGTTCCATCATCATTTTCATGCCCACTTCTGGGTTTGATTTTAAAAATGCCAACTTGAGAGGGTCGCCACCAGCCAATTGCTCGAACATAGCTTCTTGCTCAACCTTCTTTTTGTTCTGTGCCATGCCGCCCGCCATGCCCGCAAGTCCACTCATAGCTTGCCCGAAGCGGCCGCCGTTCTGTGGCGCTTGCAACATGCCTTGTCCTGCGCCCATTAAAGCGCTTGAGATTGTCTGCATACGGCCAGGCTTATCAAAGTAATCTAAGAGACCGCCGCCCTGTTGTGGCGAAGGTTGCCCCGGATTAGCGTAAGAGCCAGCTTTGTATTTGGCTGGATTGCTTGAAGAGAATATATCATCGAGAATGCCCATGTCTAAATACTCCTATGAAGCCAATGACGCTAATGCGCCAGCACCAAGCAAACCGCTGCCAATAGTTGAGCCGAGGCGACTCCCACCACCACCGCTTGAAGTCTGAGTGCCAATAGACGTGCCTCCCATGTTGCCTTGAACCGCGTTGTTAAACATCGCAAGGCGTTGGAAAGGCTCTGTCTGTTCAAAGTTAAATCGTTCGATTGCATCATTGATACCTTGTTGATTAAGGGCCTCACGCGCTTGGCCAACCTCACCAAGTGCCGCAAAGTCATTATAATCTGTTTCCGCAAGCTGTGGTGCCATCTGCATAGCGTTCATTTGGTTTTTGCGTTCGTCTGAATAGTTCTGATATCCAAGCGCGCCGATTGAATCACCCAAGCCCTGACCTAATGCTCGTGATGCAAGACCTGAGTTTGTGCGCCCTGATTGTGCAAATTGTCCTTGAACTTTCGGCATGACCTGCTCTGTAACGCGGTCTGCCATTTGGCTAAAATAGGGGTTGCCCGCGTCAAGAAATTGTCCGCTATTGGTTGCGACGTTCTGAGCTTGCGCCATTTGGTTAACTGGTGAGCCTTGATAACCCCGTGCAGCTTGGCCTTGGAGTGCGGCCTCAGTCTCGCCTGCGAATGGCGCATAAGTTTGACCGGGGAAATACTGCATACGCTGTGCAGCGTTTGAGAAGTCGCCCGCTTGCAAAGCCGTGTCTTGCTGGCCTTGAGGCAAGTTGTCAGTTGGCACACCAGTCAGGCCAGCTTGTAGACCGAATATGGTCTGTAACGAGCCTTTCTGTTCATCCCATGGCTCAGTCTTAGTTGTCTGAGTGTCGGGAATTTCTTGTTGTTTTGGTGAACCGCCCATGATTACAATTCCTTACGTGCTAATGTCCAACTTGCGGACCAATCTTTTAGAACTCTCAGCCAACCCTTGCGGAAATATCCTTCAAGGTGAGAGCAACCGTTTTCTTTTGCCCATGCCCCAATATAGTCTTGGAACATTATCCAATCTTTGTAACCACTGCCCGCTAAGTATAATACTGCACAAACTTTAAGCCTTGGGTAGGTTACAATCTGCGTCGTGCAAACGGCCCTTATTTTTTCTTCGTCGAAGGCTATCCACAATTGAATTTTGCCCTTTGAAATATACTCGTATAGGTCAACTGTTAAAAACTCTTTCCCCCTGTCCGTCGCTCGTTTTAGTATTGGCTCCGCTTCCGACCAGTAAAGGTCTATTTCGTCAGACGGGATTCCTGTAATCTTAACCAAAAGCAGTCAACAGGCCAACGCCCGTCAAAGCTGCCCAACCTAATGGACCCATCCCAAGAAATGCTGGGGCAGCAGCAGCCAAAGACCCTCCAGCAGCCAAAGGCGCAGCAGCAGCCAAAGACCCTCCAGCAGTCATAGCGCTTAACGTGCCTACGCCCGGTCCAATCATGCTAGATCCGGCAACGGGAGCTAATGCAGGAGCCATAGCGCTTAACGTGCCTACGCCCGGTCCCATCATGCTAGATCCGGCAAAGGGAGCTAATGCAGGAGCAGGAGCCATAGCGCTTAACGTGCCTACGCCCGGTCCCATCATGCTAGATCCGGCAAAGGGAGCTGGTGACGAGAATAAACCCTTTAAAGGGTCCAGTGCGCCAGCTTCGTTAAGCATATCGAGGCCAGCCATGCCGTTTTTGACGCTGTTGTCTTGTTGAGCTGGCGCGCGTTGCATTGGCGTAGACATGCCGGGGCTTGCCGCAAAGTTATTCGAACCCATAGTGATGCCGCCTGTATTTGGCGCTCGTCCTTGTAATGGGCCTACTTGTCTGATTGGCAAAGGCATATAAAATTCCTATCTACGTTATACTACACAAAAAGTTTGGACAATTAAAGCCTTTTCTACGGGCCTTGATTCTCTGGAAGCTGGCTAACGCGTTGCATTTCATTAAATCGTCTTTGCCAAAGCTCCTGCTCTGTCGGGCCTACGTATTTATCTGCAACGGCCACCGCTGGTTCTGGAGCTTGTGCAAGTGCCGCTTGAATGTCTTGTTGACGTTGGGCAAGCAATGCGTTGGCTTCTGCCATGGGGTCCGTCTGTGGCCCTTGCTGTTGAAGAGATGCAAAATAGTCTTGCAACCCACCGCCTTGAGGACTCGCGCCGAACTGCATTGCAGGTTGTGGAGTTAGGTCAAACAACCCGCCCGCTTGCTGTTGATGCATTGGGTTTTGCCCGCCTAGAAGCCCGCCTTGGTACGGGTTTCCTTGTGGGTTGGCTTGGCCTAAACCTTGCGCCATCTGTAAAATTTGGTTGTATCTGTCCATTGTCTTATCCTACCAAAATCACGCGGAATGTTTTGTCTGTCTGGGCGTTGTTCGCGTGGTTGATAACAACCGACCCGGATAGTCTATTCGTGTCTGCAACGTATGTCGTTGCCAATGCCGTCGCTGCGTTCGCTGTCTCAGGCATAAAGCCAAGGAACGACGCGGGGCTTAGTCGAACGTCTGTGATTGTCGTTGTCGCCTCATTTGATCTGAGCGTCACGATAATGACGTTGTTCGTCTTGCCTTGATTTTGACGCTGCGCCTGTTCCCCAAGCAACCGTCTATGCTGGTCGCTGTCAGGCAGGTATCGCGGAGCTGTCGGGTATCCAATAGGCGCGCCCATTTACAAATCCCCGTCCGGTCTGGTCTTAGCATCAACGCCCTGCGCGTGGGTCCATGTGCCGCCCGCTGCAATCTTAATGCGCGCGCGCCCGTACCTCGTGCTAATGTTGAAATGAGACATTCCATCAGTGCCGACAGCCTCATATGCACTGTCTGTTGGCGTGCCGCCCGGTGTGTCGCGTGAGCGGATCTGCGTTGTTACTGTTCCGCCGTCAACGTAAGGCCTAATGCCGCTAATATGAATGCGTGTACCTTCTGCGCCGGATGCCTCAGTTGTTTCAAGCTGTGCTTCTAGAATGTCTCCGCTAAATCGTGCAAGGTCACCGTCTGTGTCAAATGCTGATAGTAAACGTTCGCCGCCGGTCCATGATCGAGAGTCCAGAGACAATGGGAGCAAGTCTAGATTGCTATTAATGCCGTCCAGCTGTTCGAGCGTGTAGCCAGGCGTCAACCCTGTTGTCAGGTATTGCATGGATACGTCTGCCGTTGACCACCTATCGATAGCCCAATTATACATAATAAGCGTGTCAGGCTCGCCCGACGTTGAGTTCACAGACGGATAAGCCCAAAATACAATCTTGTTGATTGAGTCAGCAGACCCGTAGACTCTGTCGATATATGTCTGGTTAAGGTTAGCAAAGAATGTCTTATCAACGCGCCTATCACCGATTGGCGTTGACTTTGTGCCATCGAACGCAAAGAAACCTGACTCGTCCAGATAAAATGCTACTGTCCCCACGTTAACAACTGAGTTCCTAGCGTGCGCACCCCTGTCACGCTCAATTTCATAAAAGCCGAAAATTGTTGGCGGGCCTTCGTATACTATGCGGTATATAGCTTTCTCTAAGAAAACTGCGCCGTCAGTACCGCCGATTGCACCAACAATGGCTTGGACTGTGTTGCCTGTCGCAATGTCATTATAGTCTGATTGCTTCGAAGCCGCGTCGGACGATCCAATGCTCGGCCAATCTGTCGGGTCATTGAATGCAGACCACCACACACGGTTAGGAACGCCACCGTCTGTACTGTCAAAAGTATTTCCCACCATGACAAAATCGCCAATGACAGAGCCAACCCTTGCTCGTGGTGCATCACTATTCAACTGTGAAAACGTGCTATCTGTACCCATCAAATACGTCTGCATATCGTCGCTCAAGCCTAGAATGGCTATGCAACGCTCGCCAAATCCAACGAATTCAACAGGGTAATCTGAACTGACCGTGTAAGCACCAGCAGACGCGGAAACATTATTCCACGTTCCGGTGTTTAAAAGAAAGAAATCTTTTTCGTCGGATGCGAAGTTATAAACAACGCCGTCGTTATCTCGAAGCGAACCAGCGCCACGAACAACACCCGTCCCGACAACACCAGATATAGACGATAAGCCGGATAAGGGCGCATAGCTCGCTTCTGTGCGGGGCAACACGTTGTTTATATATGCCGAGCCTTGGTTTTCATAGTCAGGCTGGTCAGGCGTGTATTGTGCGAAGGGAATCATATCAATACCCGTTGAAAATGTTAAACGCGTTCTTGTTGTTCGTCAGCAAGGCAGAATCAACAGTGGAAACTGCGTTCTTCTTGTTGCGCCCGTATGTGTGATTTACGTCTGCTAGGATGGCGGAAGCCGTGGAGAAGTTAGTCGCTGCCTCTTCCGGGCTGCGCATCCATTTATAAGCGCGCCAAAGGCTCATATCTAAATACAGGTCTTCATACTGTGTGAGGAGCGCGTTCGTCCCGTCAGTGGCTATATCCCACTTCTTGTAGTAATTACAGTCTAATGCATAGGTTGCGTCTGAGGGGCCTTCAAAACGGAACGTATCAGCTACCGCGTAATAATAAGGACGGATCTCATTGTCATCGTGCAGCCCTAAGAGCTTCGACAATGGGAGTTGTTCCATTAAAAAATCGTTCGAAGGATACTTCATATCGATAATCTCAAGAAAACCCGCTGGCAATGCCGCCGTATCGGACCCTTGAGACAAAGAAACAGACACTTCCGTAATGCCTGGGTTCCAATTGATCTTTCGATTGATAAAGTTCTCCGCTTGAGAAATAAAGTCAGGGACAAGCGCCACAAACCCACTGTCAGCACGTCCTGTATACGTCTCTAATGCCGTCTTTAATTCTGCGTAGGTTGTGATTGCCATGATTTAACCTTTCTTGGTGCGTTTGTTCTTCAAAGATAGCGTTCCGGCTGGCTTGTATTCTTTGATCTCTTCAGCAGCTTCCTTTGCTACGTCAGGCCCGCCGTCAGCGAATGCGTCCGCTTTTACCGAGAACCAGCCATCCTTTGGGCCGTCCCAAGCTTTGGTGAGTTTTCCGTCAATTACTTTGTACACTCTTTTTTCGTAGTTAGACATAATTTATCCTAAAAGCATTGGGGAGAGCCGAAGCCCTCCCCGCAGCGTGTGGCCTAGTTAAAACCGTAACGACAAGCCAACTGTGGGCGAATCGTTTTGTAGCCGTACAGAATGTCAAGACGAGTCGGGAATTTATCATCAGCAATCGTATACTGACGAACTGCCCGCATCGAAATGCCGTCCATGACTTCGCGAGCGGCGAAATCGACACCGTCCGGCATAATCAAATCGGCTGTTGCAAATGCGAAAGCGTCCTTATGGAAGCCACAAGAAATACCGTAATCAGCACTCGCGCCGATTGCC
>Ga0222659_1001160_pt1 | contig 10746 bp, 10 predicted proteins | sample AntAcemetagen547_FD_179850 | JGI IMG/M metagenome (GOLD analysis project Ga0222659, IMG submission 179850) | Saline water microbial communities from Ace Lake, Antarctica - #547 | ecosystem: Environmental > Aquatic > Non-marine Saline and Alkaline > Saline | place: Antarctica: Ace Lake...
CCCGCTCCCAGTCTGCCAGATCCGGAGCGGAAAATGGTCATTGAGCGTGCCGGCAATGACCTCGTCGGCAGCCTGGGTGATGAGGTCGCATTTGGAGGCCTCCAGCTTGCCCAGGTCCCGATTGGCAATGGCACAAGACTTCTTCAAAATCCCCAGCGCGCGGATCAACTCGGGCGGTTTCACATCCTCGCCAATATCAAAATGGATCAGCGAGCGCGCGGTTTGCGCGCCCCAATAGCGATCATTGGGCACCGGGATCGGTCCCATGGAGTCGGATTCGACGCGGTTGGTTTCCTGAGCAGTGAGAGTGTCTGAAGTCACGGCTCCACGTTAAAGTGACGATCCGTCAGATGAAAAGCCCCAACTGATTTCTGTGGAGGAATTTCGACGCATACCGCTTGAGCAGCTTCAGGCCACCTGACTTCCGGCCGGAACGCGTTTGCGCGAAGAGGCCCTACAAGCAGAAACTTGCCGGATATCGGGTGGCGACCAATAATCTGAAACCGCTCCAGCGCTAATTCGTGGTCGCCTCGCTGGGTTCTTCTTCCCGGGAATGGGAAACAAACCCCAACTTCTCGCCATCGCGTTTCACCATCACGGTGTCGCCAGGCTTGATCAGTCCGCGAAGCAATTCCTCCGCAATGGGATCTTCCATGTGCCGCTCGACCGCACGGCGCATCGGACGGGCTCCGTATTCGGGATCATATCCCTTTTCGATGAGGAACTCCGTGGCAGACGGATCGAGAGTCAGATGGATATTCCGGCTCTTGAGTCGCTCGACGACCTTGGCAATCTCGAGGTCCACGATGGTGACCAGATCCGGTTTCGTCAAAGTGTGGAAGACGATGATGTCATCCAAGCGATTGAGGAACTCGGGTTTGAAGACCCGCTTCGTCTCGTCGAGGATCTTGGTCCGCATGGAGTCATGCGAGTGAGCCTCATTGATCGCTCCGAAGCCGAGCGAGGTTTGCTTTTTGATCAACTCCGCCCCCACGTTTGAGGTCATGATGATGATTGTATTCCGGAAATCGATCTTCCGGCCCAGCGAATCCGTGACCGTCCCTTCCTCCAGGATCTGGAGCAAAAGGTGCATCACATCGGGATGCGCTTTTTCGATTTCGTCGAAGAGCACGACTGAATACGGACGCCGGCGCACCGCTTCCGAGAGTTGTCCGCCTTCCTCGTACCCCACATAGCCGGGAGGCGATCCAATCAGCCGGGAGGCCGTGAATTTTTCCATGTATTCCGACATGTCGATTTGGATGAGGGCATCGCTGTCGCCAAAAATAAATTCCGCTAAAGTGCGGGCAAGGAAGGTTTTCCCCACCCCGGTCGGGCCGAGGAAGACAAACGAACCGATGGGGCGACGGGGATCTTTGAGATCTGCCCGCGACCGCCGGAGCGCCTTGCTGATGGCAATGACGGCTTCGTCTTGGCCGATGACCCGGCCCTTCAAATCGTCTTCCATGGCCAGAAGTTTCAGGGTCTCCTTCTGCTCCATCCGGGACAGAGGGACTCCGGTCCACTTGGAAATGACGGCCATGATGTCGTCATCGGTGACCACGACTTCTTTTTCTTCCTTGTTGGTCCGCCATTCGGACAAAATCCCATCGAGCCGGTCTTTAGTCTGCTTCTCACCGTCACGGAGGGAGGCGGCTTTTTCAAAATCCTGCGCCTTGATGGCGACTTCTTTTTCCTCCCGGATCGATTCGATCTCCGCTTCGATCTCCTTCACATTAGGCGGGCGGGTCATGGAGGCGATGCGCGCGCGGGATCCCGCCTCGTCCATCACGTCGATCGCCTTGTCGGGCAGGAAGCGTCCGGTCAAATAGCGATCGGAAAGTTTGGCCGCAGACTCGAGCGCCTCATCGGTGATCCTTGCCTTGTGGTGCGCCTCGTATTTCGGACGAAGTCCCTTGAGGATCAACACCGTCTGTTCGACGCTAGGAGCTTCGACTTTGACGGTTTGAAAACGACGTTCCAAGGCGGCATCTTTCTCAATGTATTTCCGATATTCGTTCAGGGTTGTCGCGCCAATGCACTGCATCTCTCCGCGGGAAAGAGCTGGTTTGATGATATTAGAGGCGTCCATGGCCCCCTCGGCCGAACCCGCCCCGACAATCGTGTGGAGTTCGTCAATAAAGAGAATTACGTTCTTGGCCCGACGAATTTCGTCCATGACCGCTTTGATCCGCTCTTCGAACTGACCTCGGTATTTGGTCCCCGCAACCATCAAAGCGAGATCGAGAGTGATGACCTTTTTGTCGTGGAGAATTTCGGGCACTTCGCCAGCGACAATCTCCTGAGCGAGACCTTCCGCGATGGCGGTTTTGCCCACACCGGCCTCGCCGATGAGCACCGGATTGTTTTTTTTCCGGCGGCAGAGAATTTGGATCACCCGTTCAATCTCGTCAGACCGACCGATCACGGGGTCCAACTCGCCCTTCCGGGCCACTTCGGTCAAATCCCGCCCAAAGGCCCGCAAGGCCGGCGTCTTGCTATCTTTTTTCCCACCGGCTTCGGTGGGAACGCCTTCGCCATCTTCTTGCGGAGAAAAATTGGGATCGAGTTCCTTAAGGATCTCATTCCGGGTGCGTTCGATATCGACTTCCAGGCTCTTCAAAACCCGGGCCGCGACCCCCTCCCCTTCGCGGAGCAAACCGAGCAGGATGTGTTCGGTGCCCACATAGGAGTGTTGCAATGCCTTGGCTTCCTTCCCGGCGAGGGCAAGGACTTTTTTCACCCGAGGCGTGTACGGAATATTGCCGATCATTTTGGTCTCGGGACCGGTACCCACCTGCTTTTCGACTTCCGTCCGGACGGTCTCCAACTCCAGACCCATCTTTTGGAGGACATTCACAGCCACTCCCTGGCCCAATTTGATCAAACCCAATAAGAGATGTTCGGTTCCCACATAATTGTGATTAAAACGATCTGCCTCTTTACGAGCTAGAGCGAGAACCTGTTGCGCGCGGGGTGTGAAATTATTCATCATTTTTAGGTGTGTCCGAAGTCTTTACCGCAATTTTTGCGAAATCAGGTTCAGGAACGTCCCTTAATTTGGCCCGAATCAGGGCCGCGCGCAAGGAGTCCCTGTCCTCGGCGGTCATTTTTTGCGCTTGAGCGCCTTTTTGCAGATGGGCTGGCTGGGTCTCAATAAAGAGGGCGTCCACCGGGAGGCGATGGGCCTCGGGAAACATTCCCAGATCAACCCCGAGCTTAATCACGGAAAGCAGATTGAGCGCTTCCTTGGAACTGACCGAATGGGCATGGCACATGACGCCATAGGCCCGGCCGATTTGATCCAATAAGGTGATCGCCTTGCGTTCGAGCAAGACGGCGCGGGCATTTTGTTCATGCTCGATCACACTGAGAATGACTTTATTGAGCCGTCCGATGATGTCGGCTTCGGTTTCGCCCAAGGTGGTTTGGTTGGAGACCTGAAAAAGATTCCCCATCGCCTCCGAGCCCTCGCCATGCAATCCCCGCACGGCCAAACCGATCTTATTGACCGAATTGATGATCTTGTTCATTTGATCGCTCATGACCAAGGCGGGCAAATGCAACATGGCCGAGGCCCGCATGCCGGTGCCGACATTGGTCGGACAGGCAGTCAGATAGCCCAGACGGGCGTGAAAGGCAAAGTCGAGCATCGGCTCCAATTCGGTATCGGCCGCATCAATGAGCGCAAAGACATTCTCCAATTGGAGACCGCTGGCAATGGCCTGCATGCGGAGATGGTCTTCTTCATTGATCATGAAGCTCAAGGTCTGGGAGCTATTCATGACCACCGCACTACCGACGCCCTTGGCCGCATGTTCCCGGCTGATGAGATGGCGTTCAACCAGAACTTGTTTCTCCAGCGGCGACAAGGCTTCCAGGTTTTCCGCAATGGGTTCGTCCATCTGGGAAAGATTTTCCACCGCCTCCCGGACAACCTTGAGCACCTCGATCCGCTCGGCTTTTTTCGCCCAGCCGGGAAAAGCTTTCTCCCGCAAGTTGCGGGCCAGGCGTACCCGGCTGCTGACGACAATATTCCGATGCGGGCCATTGCCGCTCAACCATTCTCCGGTGTTGGCGGTGATTCGGTTAATTTTCATACTTGGGATCCGGTTTCGATTTGGCGGATCTGATCACGCAGGTTGGCCGCCTTTTCAAATTCCTCCGCCTTGACCGCCCGATCGAGGCCGGTCTGCAGCGTCTTGAGTCTTTCGGTCTGCACCCTGGTCTCGCGGAAACTCTCAGGCGCCTTGCCAATATGCTCACTGCCTTTGTGGACATTTTTCAGAAGGGGCTCGAGCCCCTCGGTGAAGACGTCGTAGCAGGCACTGCATCCCAGGCGCCCGGCCTTCTTGAATTCGCCTTGGGTGAATCCGCAGACAGAACACTTCAAAACTGTCTCCGTGCGCTCGTATTCCTCGGACTCGCCCATGCCTGGCAAGAGATCGGCCAGCGCAAAGCCGGTCGGGTCATTGATACCCTTTTCCTTGGAACAGCTTTCGCAGAGGTTCACTTTCTGCATTTTGCCGCCCACAATTTGGGTAAGAAAAACCGTCGCGGTTTCCTGCTGGCAGACATCACATTGCATAGTCCTAATAAATCGCTGTACCTGTCTCCTCTGTCAACTTGCGGAATTTCTCCGTCAACCGAAGAGTGATTGGTCCGGGACGGCCATCGCCGATGACCCGGTTATCGAGAAGGACGACGGGGATGATCTCGGCAGCCGTTCCGGTGAGGAAACATTCGTCCGCCGTGTAGATGTCATAACGGGTCATATCCGGCTGTTCCAGGGTAAGTCCCTCGGAGGCCGCGATCTCAAAAACCACCTCGCGGGTGATCCCGGCGAGCGCTCCGGACGAAATCGGCGGGGTGGAGAGACGGCCATTTTTTACCGTAAAAATATTGTCTCCGGTACATTCCGCCACATACCCCTGTTCGTTGAGCATGAGGCCCTCGCCCGCGCCGGCTTGCTGGGACTCAAGTTTGGCGAGAACGTTATTGAGGTAGTTGAGCGATTTGACCATGGGACTGAGAGCTCCATGCGGAATCCGCCGGGTCGCACAGGTAACCACATTCAAGCCGTTGCGATAATTTTCTTCCGGATAAAGGGTGATCGCCGCCGCAATGATGAAGATCGTCGCCTTGGGGCAGAGGGCGGGGTTCAGTCCGAGGTCGCCGCATCCGCGGGTGACCACGAGCCGGACATAGCCGTCCTGGAGTTCATTTTGCCGAATCGTCTCAAGAACCGCCTCGGTCACCCCGGCTTTGTCCATGGGAACGGTCAAACAAATTGCCCGGGCGGAATCGAAAAGCCGTTGGATGTGTGCCTCGAGTTGGAAAACCCGCCCTTGATAAAACCGAATCCCCTCGAAGACGCCATCTCCGTAGAGGAGGCCGTGATCGAAGACCGAGATCTTGGCATTTTCCTTGTCGTAAAATTCTCCGTCCAAATAAATTTTCATAGGGCTCATTGGTTGTCCGTTGTGGGAGCGGGGAAATTACCGTGCAAACATTTTTCCCACAAGTCTTTCACGTCAAGGACACTCATTAAAGGGAGCAGGAGAGGACTCACGCAAAGGTTGGGAAGGATGGAAAGAAGGTCTGCGAGCCGTGCGAACGTCCCAGTGAGCCTTCGGATTGCTCATGGCTTGGGGGGGAGCGTTGACTCGCCTAGCTGAAAACACTGCTTCAGCGTCCGCTTGACCTCCAAGCGAGGCACCCAAAAAAAGCCCCCTGCCCCGGACAAAAATCCATTGCCCGCCCGGAAGCCCCTCAAACCACGCCTTCAGTCTACTCGGATTGGCATCGGAGCGATGTTCTCCCCAAATAATAATTTTCTTGGCGGCCATTTCCAAAATCCGCTGTTGCTCCACATCGAGTCGGGCTGGAGGATTTAACCAAGTGACCGTACAGGACTGAGAGAATCTATCGTCCGCAGGGATCGGCGCTGAGCCAGACAAAACAATCTCGGACGGCAAGGCTTTGCGAATCTCCTCCATGTCCCAGGCCGCCCCAACCGATTCTCGGTTCCGAATCGCCTTCCCATAGGCCTTACCCAAAACTGCTATATCCGGTGCAAAACACCAAACTTTTGGTCTCTCGGTTCCCACCTGAACACCCTCGTCCACCCTAAAAATCTCCACCCGGCTGGTGATCGAGCCATCTTCCCCGGATGATTCAACCACCCGCTCTCCCATGCGGCCAAAGCCGACCAACACACCCAGAGCCACCAGCACCCCAAAAATTCCCGCCATCTGCCGACCTCGGGGCCGAGGCAATCCTGCCGCCCACAACAAAACCAAGAACCCCGCCCCTAGAGCGACCACCGCTCCCCGGGAAGCCGTCATTTCCATCATCCCGGCAAAAACCGCGCTCATAACCAAACAAACCCAAAAGCTGGAGGGCATCAGGCCCTTGATGCCCAAACCCCGATCCTTCATTCCCGGTTCGACGATCAACGCTGAACATTCGATGTTCGACGTTACCCAGCTTCGCTCCGGTTGCCTCCCGACCCAAACCGCTACTGCCAACATGGCAAAAAGTGCCCCCGCCAAGTTTGCGAGGGAAATCGGGGTCAGCCATTTAATATTGATATTTCCTCGGAATACGAAGATGATACCCGAATGCCGCGGTCGATCCGTATCGAATATGAGGGAGCGCTATACCATGTGATGGCGCGCGGAAACCGGCGGGGGATCATTGTGAGAGACGACGCAGACCGGGGGACGTTTTTGCGCACATTGGGAGAGGCGTGTGAGCGGACGGGATTGCTCAGAAGTTGAATATGGGAACGCGGTCAGGAACGAGCCGACTGGCCGGACAAGCACGAACACGGATGAAGGTCAGCCGAAGTGCACGGAACCAGGCGAACGCGATTCAGAAAATATCAATATTAAATGGCTGACCCCTATTCCCAGGCTGAGATGGCCACAGAGCAACCGTGATCGTAAAAATTGCCCTCCCGCTCGTCCTTGCCTTCATCATGTTCTCGCTCGGCCTCGGTCTGCGAAAAGCGGACTTCGGGCAAATCTTGAAGTTCCCGGTTGCGTTTGGGACCGGCCTGATGAACCAGATGGTGCTGCTGCCGCTGGTAACGTTCGGTCTCGCTCTAGCCTTCGGGTTGTCCCCAGTGTTCGCTGTCGGGCTCATGATCTTGGCGCTTTGCCCCGGCGGCGTAACTAGCAACGTCCTCGCCAAGCTCGCAGGCGGGAACGTGCCGCTTTCGATCTCGCTCACCGCAATCACCAGCCTGCTGTCCATCCTGACCGTTCCTTTCCTCGTCGCCTTCAGCGTGGGGTACTTCATGGGCGATAGTGGGCCGAGAGTCGATACGATCAAGCTAGGGGTCACAATGTTCCTGATTACCGCCGTGCCGGTGGCGATCGGGATGGCGCTCACCGCAAAGGCACCGGCACTCGTCGAGAGGATCGCGCCGGGTATTTCGCGAGCGGCAGTCGTCCTATTCGCCTTAATCATCATAGCAGCCTTGGCCAAGAACTGGGAGGTCTTCTCCAGCAATCTCGGCACGCTCGGTCCGGTAGCGGTGCTCTTAAACGTTCTGATGCTCTGCGCCGGAATAGCCACCGCCAAAGCGATCGGACTCGACCGCAGTGACGCGACGACCATCTCGATCGAAACCGGCGTGCAGAATGGCACGCTCGCGATCGCCGTGGGGAGCATCATTGCCGGGGTGGAAGGGCAGATCCTCCCCCCGGAGACCGTCCCGGCGGCGGTCTATAGCATCACGATGTATTTCGTGTGCGTGCCGTTCGTGCTCTGGCGGCGCCGGCAGTCAAACGCCTGAGCCGCCTTCCCTTTTGCTCCCACGGAGGATCGGGGAGCTCCGGCATAAGAGTCTTCATCCAAAATTGGAACATGCAGATTAACCACAGAGTTCACAGAGAGTAGGATCTACAAAAAATAAATCGATCAATAGCGCGTCATTTTACAGGAAAAAGTTCAAAATTTCCTATAATTATTCACACCTCGACTATTTTTCCCAATTTCCACTCTGTGTCCTCCGTAAACTCGGTGGTTCATTTCGGTTTTTCAGTTCATTGCAGCCTCAAACATCCCATCGGCTGGGACTGATGCCGGGAGCGGAAGTGGGCATATCATCAGCTCGATTTTCTACATTAAAGTTGATCTTGCGGGTATTCAGATTCTTAAAGAGCGGTTTAACATTGGGCGGCAATTTTTCAACTTTATGGGCGGGCCAATCTTCCACTTCGGCACTTGGTCCAGCCCAGGCAGGACGATAGGCGATGGCAAGCAGGGAGCGGTCTTCGGTACTGCGATTTGGGAAATTTGCATGAAAAACGGCTTGATTGATTATTGCGGCTGAACCGGCCTTGCATGTGACCATCACCTCCTCGGGATGGGAGAGGTAACGGCTATAAGGATTGCCATCCGCGTGCAGAGAGAGGTGGGAATGCGGAATCACTTTTAATGGAGCGCGTTCTGGAGTGAGGTCATCAAGGTAGTAGAGGACGCGAACCAATCTGGGGGCACTGGACTGCATGCCGAAGATTTTTGAGCCGTAAGGCTGGGCGTCGGTGTGAATTGCGATTCCGGGATGGCCGGGGCGAGATAAGGCGTAAATGCAGGACGTACAAACCAGCTCATCCCCGAAGAGTTTATCGAGAAAGGCGATCGTTGTCGGCCGCGCAATCAGGTTGATGCAATGCGGTGAATCGGTCCACTGTACATCATGAAACCCTCGCTGGTTTTCGCTGTAGTCGGAACCTTTGGTTGGGAGTTTGCCGAGTTCTTCTTTGATGGCTGCGATCTCGTCCGGGCCCAGGAGATCGGGGATAACGGTGTATCCTTCGATTTCCAGGTGTTTGATCTTTTGCGCATCGTTCAGAGATGCCCAGTCGGTGGTGTCGATATGAGGTTGGGTCGTGGTTGTCATGGTTCTGGTGTTGATCGTGGAAAGGCTGGAAATCAGGAAATTTGTGTGGCCAGTGAATTGCGCAAGACGGAAGCTCCGTGGCGCAGAATCAATTCGCGCCCTGCCTGGATGTGACGTTTCATAACGCTTCCAGAGGAAAGGGAAGAGGGGTCAGAGGGAAGAGGGGTCAGGCATGGTTTATTGACTTTTTGATCTTCCTTTGCCACTCACGCCACTCCTTCTGACCCTTCATTCCCTCTCGTGTCCGGCGTATAATTCGACAGCAACTCGATCGATCCCCCATCACCAACTTTTCACTGATCCAATTTAGTGTCATCGTCGTTTCTCTTTGAACCATCTCCGCCAGAATTCCTTTGCGCCAATCGCTCTTGGCCGCCGTCCTCAGGTCTTTCGCCGAAATTCCAAACACTTCCAATCCGGCTCGTATCAGATCGCGGCCTCTCTTCTCTCCATGATCTTTCCGCACTTCGGCCTCCATGCCCCCTCCCGGCTTTCTCTTCGCCAAGATTCCTTTCAGACGCTCAAGCAGATCTTCCTTAAATTCCTGCGACCCAAAAAACCACCCTCGTTGTAAACTCGAAAAAACCGCCAGCTTAGGCCTGCCTTCTCCTTCGGAGAATTCCTTCCCGGCCTTTGACGGAGCATCCCAGTCAACCCGCTCCTCCAGGATCTCCAAAAACTTCCGCCTTCCTGCCGCCCGGTCTTCACAACCTACCACCGACAATCCCTCGGCCGTTTCTTGCCACCCGGGACGTTTCTTGGGCTCTTGGAGATAGCTCGGCAAGCTGCTCCAAACGAAGTTCTCCAGTCCATCCTCGCGATGAACGATTCCCGCTCGCACTGGATTGAGATGAATGTATTCGAGCAACGCCCAAAAGCAGTTCCCGGGTTCGACCAGAATCGCTTTGTACCTTCCCCCGAAGACATGACCCCACAGTCCGTGCCGAACATTGATTCGCCTCGTGTAGGCATTCTGCATCCAGCCCATTCCCTTTGATAAATTCGCCTCAGGCGTTTCGACCAGGAGATGATAGTGATTCGTCATCAGCACCCATGCGTGAATCCGAAATCCGGCCCGCTCCGCCGCCTCTCCCAGCGTTCTCACAAACGTCTTGCGGTCCTCATCATCTTTGACAATCGCCTCGCGTCGATCACCTCTTGCCATCACATGGTAGAAAGCTCCTGCGTATTCAATCCGAACCTGTCGAGGCATTCCTTATTTCCTTCCGTTTTTTGATCTTCAAGCAAGAACAATGTCAATAAACCATGCCTGACCCGAATGGCACTAACTTAAGCGGGGTTTGGGACGATTTTTGAGGGTCCGGGACGGGAGGGTTTCAGGGGAAAGCATGATGAGTTTTTGGGTGATCTCCCGCATCTCGTCGATGATCTGGTCGAGGGTCCGCTGGTTGGCGATAGCCCGTTTCATTTTGTCCGCTCTTGCGGGCGTCAATCCGCGACTGACGGTTTTCCCGACCACTTTTCTTGTCCATCTCCAAGCTCGCGGGGGATGAGGCATGACGCTTCCCTGGCTGATCGATTCCAGGCTCGCAATCTGAGCAACCAGAGTGCGATAGCGGGTTTCGAGTCTTCGGATTTCCGGTTGGGTCAGAGGCATTTTTTTCACACGGTTTATGGCAGTTTATCCTTGCTGTCAAGAGTGCGTTGCTATACGCATTGTTAAATGCATTCACGAACTTCTTTTTTCAAAGTTTTTGGCCCTTTGCTTTTTGGCAAATCTCCCGTTTCGCCGCTCGCGGAGGCTTTCGCCAAGTTCTCGGAAAACACTTCGCTTTCCCAACTCCGCAAGGTCTTTGGGGCTTTCATCCCCC
>Ga0222659_1001162_pt1 | contig 10738 bp, 12 predicted proteins | sample AntAcemetagen547_FD_179850 | JGI IMG/M metagenome (GOLD analysis project Ga0222659, IMG submission 179850) | Saline water microbial communities from Ace Lake, Antarctica - #547 | ecosystem: Environmental > Aquatic > Non-marine Saline and Alkaline > Saline | place: Antarctica: Ace Lake...
TTCATTACCTATATTATAGATAGTTCTAAACCGAATAACAAAGACCCACCCAATGAAGTTTCTTACACAGCGTATATTCGTCTTAATCATTTTAAAGAAATCCTTTCACAATTCCAAGCTAAAGAGACCACATTAATACCCGAGGAGGTAATAGATTCAATTAAAGCACGTATTAAAAAAGAACGCATTACTGACCTGTCCGAATTGAATTATGATAAGATGCGTGAACTATTACGCAAACTCGGGTTAAACAAGTATTTCGAACATATACAATACATTAATTCATTATTTGGTATTAAACCACCAGTAATGAACGAAGAGTTACATGAGACCTTATGTGTATTATTTATTGAGATTCAAAAACCATGGGCGGTACATTGTCCTGCGAACCGAACCAACTTTTTTAACTACACCTATACACTTCATCAGTTATGTGTATTGTTGGACCAAACGCAGTATTTACCCTATATACCCATGATGAAAGATAGGGAAAAACAATTAGAACAAGACATGATATGGAAAAAGGTATGTGAAGACCTGGACTGGGAGTTTTTCGCATCCGTATAATATTTATTTGAAACTACATAAACATTATACATTATATTTAGTAATGAAAATGGAATATTCTTATCCGGTTCAACTAACAATTGAATATTCAAATGATACCGAATATCGTCATTGTTTACGCAAATTATTTAAAATGAATCCTATTAATTATCCCGATATATCTGAAATGGACTTAGATGAAGTAACTAAAGATGAAGTACGATATGATTTAGATGCGGCTAATGTTATATTGGAGTATATTTTTGAAATTACAAAATCAATACCCGAATTTATGAAATTGTATGAAAAAACCGCATCATTTATGTTTTCTACCGACCCGAATATAGGACTTACTATTATGCTTGGTTATGATTATTTAGACTTATTCCATCTCGTAATAATAAAAATAGTGTCTGGTATTTCTACTGAAGAATTAGTACAAACAGATGCTTATAAACAGTTATACGCAAAAATTTATAATTAATTTTTTGGTGTATATAAAATATACATTATTATATACACCTATAATGGCTTCTACACGTAATAAAAATAATGAAGGAGATTATCGTTTAGAACAACACGCTAACTCTGGATTATGCAACTATTTAACATGTAATAAAAGTAATTTTGGAAATCCTACAACCACTCATTTTCCCGGTAATGGATTATTACAAGGACGAATCGCGCCCGCTAATTTATCAAGTAATCCATGTGATATTGAATCACAATTGTTTGGCATAGGAACAAGCAATATGGTTAAACCAAAACCTTTTGTAAAACCTGTTATTCATGATTTACATTCTCTTAATGTTAGTGACCGTCTTCCCACAATGATTCCGGAACCATTGATTGTTGAAAAAGGACAACGCCCTAATATTATGAATTAGAATAGTTTTTTTGAGTTCGTCTATGAGATAATATGTTATTACGGAACGTGATATTGCGAGCGTGTTTTCGTTGTTTCTTTTTTTCCAATTCTTCTTTTGATATAGTATTTTGTACTATATCTGATTCCGCTGGTTCTTCCGATTTATTTGATGAAACTACTTTTAATATTTGGTTTGTAAAGTCCAACTGCATCGCATTATTTGATGTTTTTTCAGGCAATTCTTTACATTCAGTTATGTTTATTTTCATGTACTCAGGTAACGGCTCAGAAATATTATTCTCTATTTTTATTGGGATTTCTATATTCGCAATGACATATTGAATTGACATTTTTATGATTACATGAAATATCAATTTATATTTAACTTTTTTGTCGGCTATATATTTAATTTACGACTTCGGGTTTTTCATCTATGTAAAATTCTTTCTTTTCTGGATGATAATTTACGTATTTTACTTGTTTTGATGGCAAAGTTTCATCATCATTTTTCATATACATTTTACCTATGTAAATATATCCTTCGTTTACTTTTGATGTGGATAATTTGTACGGGTCATTGTCTTCGGCTGCTTTAAATGTAAACATATTACTCAATGAACCGATTAATAGACCTACTGATTGTTTTAACCAGTCTAAGTTACCCTTCCAATCTATTGATGATATTATGGAAGCTACTGGTTCTGGGGGTGATGCGGGTGTAATCGTTGATGGTTGTTGTTGTATTGCTGGTACTGATACTGGTACTGGTACTTGTGCTGGTGCTGGTGCTGGTGGTGGTACTACTACTTGTGCTGGCGTTGGCGTTGGTACTTGTGCTACTGGCGTTGGTACTGTTGTTGGTACTACTGCGGTTGATGGTGCTACTGGTAATATTACTGGCGGTGTTGATGGTGCTACTGGTAATATTACTGGCGGTGTTGATGGTGCTACTGGTAATGTTACTGGTAGTGGTAATGGTACTGTTGATGGTGCTACTGGTAATGTTACTGGTACTGTTGACGCTGCTACTGGTGTTGGTACTGTTGATGGTGCTGGTGCTGGTACTACTGCTGTTGTTGGTACTACTGGTGCTGTTGATGGTGCTACTGGTAATGTTACTGGCGTTGGCGTTGGTGCTGGTATTGGTGCAGGTGCTTCTGGTGTTTCTGGAACTGGCATAGCTAAGGATTTATTTAATATGTGTATTAATTGATTCACATTAAACATGGGTACTGGTGATGGTGGTGATATTTCTGTATCGAGAGACAAATCTTTATTTAAAGTATTTGTTAATGTTTGGAGCAATGGATTTACATCAAATTTATTTTGAATTGATTCACCTAAGTCTGTAGTTATTGTTTCAGGTGAAGGTGGTGGGGGTGGAATATTCACTTCTTTTGCCATACGCTCAGCTCCTTTTGTGGCCGCTTCTATTGGTGCTATACGCTTAAATTCTCTTTGTTTCATACGATATTCTCCTTCCTCTGCAGCCTTTATTGGTGTAATAAGTCTATCTCCTTGTTCTATTGCTTGTTTTTCGACTTCTATTTGTGCCCGACGAGCAGCTTCTTCTTGTGCCTTCTTGTCAGCCTCAGCTTTTTCTCTTGCCACACGCTCTGTTTCTGCTTCTTGTGCCAAACGTGCTGCTTCTTCTTTTGCCATACGGTCAGCTTCTTCTCTTGCTACACGAGCTGCTTCTGCTTCTTGTGCCAAACGATTTGCCTTTTCATCAGCAATAGCCTTAGCTCCCTGAACCCGCAATTTATCTAATTCTTGTTGTTTGTTACGTGTATCTTGTAATTGTTCTTGGGTTCGTTCATATTCATTTTGTACTGTTATTTCTTTTTGTTTATTTTTAGTTTGAAGTGGAACAATTACCTTATTAAATAATTCTTTTGCTAAATCGGATTCCAATTCCATTATGTATTATATTTACTTATAAATTATGCAAATACAATACTTTACGTGAAACTACTTTATTCTATTACTTTTTGAACGCTTTGTTTTACGACGTTTTGTTAGTCTACGTTTGTTTCTTCTTCGTTTTGTTTTTTTACCAGAACCATTTTGTATTGCGTTTGCTGCTGATACTTCTTGTGCGACTGATACTTTTTCTTCTGGAGGTTCTTCTACTGGAGTATATTTTTCACAGGTATTTGTTAATTCCTTAAATTTTTCGGTAGCAATATCTCTACAATCCGGATTTTTATCAGGATGAAATCTTAACCATGACCGTGGCTTAGGCTTCTGTGTATTTGGATTACAATCTTCACTTGGAATTATATCACGTTCGGTTGCGTTACATGTTTCTATAATAGGTGGCGTAGGTGGTAATTGTTCTTGTGAATCATTCGCTGGTGGTAGAGGTAAAATATATACTGGTTCTGGTGCGACTTTTTCTTCTATTGGTACTGGTGCTACTACTTTTTCTTCTATTGGTACTGGTGCTACTACTTTTTCTTCTATTGGTACTGGTGCTACTACTTGTTCTTCTATTGGTACTGGTGCTACTACTTGTTCTTCTATTGGTACTGGTGCTACTACTGATTCTTCCATTGGTACTGGGGCTACTACTGATTCTTCCATTGGTGCTACTATTTTATCTATTTTTTCTTTAAACACATTTAATTTATCTTCATCTGGTTGGTCTAATCTAACTTCTATTTCTTCCATACCATCAATCGTTTGACCGATACTAATAATCGTAGGTGGATTTTGTGTTGATATACCAATATAAAAATCTGGTGTTCGTGCACTCATTCTAATATATAATTTATACAGATTAAATTACATATCAACTACCTAAATGATTCTTATGTTACAACTATCAACCAAGTGAATACAATTTACACTCAAGATGATTTTCGCGACGTATTTTTCCTTGTTGTCCGTTTTTTAACAATCACATGTTTACCTTTTTTTGTTTGTTTATGCTTTCTTTTTTTTCCTCCATATGTTGTAATTAAATGCGTTTTAACCCGGTCTAAATAATGTATAATTTGCTCTGGTGTAGAATCATATTTTTGTAAATAATTTGAAAGATGAGTTAGTATATCGCGAAGTTGTTTTTCGGCTTTGACATTCGGATTGTTTAATAACTTGGTTATCTGAGTTACTATAATACTAATAAATACATTTTTTCCCTTAGTCGGATATTTCTTGGAGTTATCTATATACATAATTATTTTGTTTACAATCTCTTTGTATGATTTTTCATCATTCACAGATTTAGTTTGACAATATTCACTATCTCCATATTCAAATGTTGAAAATACTTTTTCAACCAAATTCTGTTTAAACTGTTCTAACTCTTGGATAAAATTTTGCTTATGTTCTTCAAATTGGTCGCTTAACCAGCTGGTTTTATAATTGTTGTACGTATCATATTTACTATTTACCGTACTATAATCATCATATAAGTTGTCATTGTAAATATTTTCACCACGATTATTTTGAATATAATTTAAAGCAGTCTTACATTTATTTTTTCCCAATATTATAGGTATAGGTGATATAGGTGTCAAAAATTTGTATAACTTCTGTCCTAATTCATCAACTAATGTTTTTAATAATATCATATTATCGCGTATTTCTGTTTTATCATCTTTATATTTCGTCTGTTTGACTTGATTTGTAATTTCATCAATCATATTTAAAAGTACTTGGCTTGGTGCGGTAGTAATCCATGTTTCATCTATATCCTCCTCATCCTCATCTTCCGGTTCAGATTCGGGTTCAACTTGAGATTCGGGTTCAACTTGAGATTCAGGTTCAGGTTCAGGTTCAGGTTCAACTTGAGATTCCGGTTCAGGTTCAACTTGAGATTCAGGTTCAGGTTCAGGTTCAGGTTCAGGTTCAGGTACAGGTACAGGTTCAGGTTCAGGTTCAGGTTCAGGTTCAGGTTCAGGTTCAGGTTCAGGTTCAGGTACAGGTTCAGGTTCAGGTTCAGGTTCAGGTTCAGGTTCAGGTTCAGGTTCAGGTTCAGGTTCAGGTTCAGGTTCAGCATAAGCAATCGGTATGTATTCTTCATATATTGGTGTTCCATATCCACACTTTTCTTTATTATTTGTATTTGGTTTGTAGTTTTGATTGTATAATTTCCATATTTTAAGTCCTTCATCTCCAGAAATAAGCATCAATCGTATAAAAGAATTAGAGTCTTTTAAGTTCAAATTATTAATACCTTCTTGTAACGTTTCCATGGTTAATGTTGGATACTCATTATAATCAGGTACATCTTGAGTAAATGTATGTTTTTTGATACTGGATACTTTATAATTATATTTTGGAATTTCTTTTAATTCACTACATGTTTCTAATGTAATTGTTATATATTCATTTAGACTAATGGGAAATAAATCATCATCATTTAAATAATTATCAATCGTTTTGCGTGGGATGACGGATTTATTTTTTCTTGTATTTTTATTTCCTTTTGTTCCTTTAGATTTACGTGATGACATGTATAATATAATATGTAAATATAAATATTGTCATGGATTGTCATAAATGTACACTATAAAGTATAGAAAATTGATTACTAAATATGTATAGTTGTTATGGTATCAAACATTACAACAATGAATTTCACAGTATCCGCCCCTATCCGTAAGAAGACAGTCTTAGTATTTGACGTAGAAACAAGTGGTCTTCTACCAAAAAAAGACAAATCAACCCCCAATCATATCCCGGCTGAAGCTTATCCACATATATTACAACTAAGTTATGCGTTGTATGATATTTCTTCAAATACATTATTATACACATATGACAAATATATTAATGTAAAAAAGGAAGTGGAAATCAGCGATAAAATTACGGAATTGACTGGTATTACGCGACGCACATGTAATAAGGGTGTTTCCATAATAGACGCACTTACCGAATTTTACAAAGCCTATATTACTTCCGATGTAATAGTGGCGCATAACATCGACTTTGACAAAAAGATGATTCTGGTAGAACTGGAGAGGAATAGACAAGAGATTATTCGTAATTCTCCTGAATGTATGACAATATTTAATTCTACATATGAAGAATTAAATGGTGTAGAACATTATTGCTCTATGCGTAAAGGCACAGTCATCGCAAATATTATCGTTGAATCAAAGTACCCGGGAAAACCACCCAGTTTAAAGTGGCCGAGATTGAATGAATTATATGCCAAGTTGTTTGATGGAGAAACCGTAGATGGTCTCCACAACGCAATAGTGGATGTCTTGGTATGTTTGCGGTGTTATATGAAAATGAGACATAACACCGATTGTGGTCTTCTTATGAAATCTAAATAAATAAATAATAGAATCTTTTATGTAAAATACTAACTAATTACTTTTTCTTATGGACTTTCTTTTTTGAATAACGTTTGTTCTTTTTTGTTTTTCTGGCTTTGTTTTTCTTGTTCTTTGTTTGTCTCTTCTGTGACTTCTTACCCCCTTCTATTTTCTGTTTCTTTGTTGGTCGAACCATCATAACATCTTCATCGAATAGCACTCTTTCGAATACTGTAGTCGCGGGTGCTTGTTCTTTATCTTCAACCGTTACTTCTTTTTCAAATTTACAAATGCTTTCAAATTCTTTATTAATTTCATCGTCAGACATGTCTGGTGTATCAAGTAAAATATTGTATGGAATAGGTGATTCTTCTACATTTTTCCCGGTAATATCTTTGGGCAAAGGCTCACAAAACAAATATCCTATGAATAATAACTTTTGTGTTTTTGTTACACCTATAGTTTCTTCGTTTCCTAATACATTTTTATTATAAAGATTAAATATCAATTGTATTAACTTATTCAATTTATTATCATATAATGCGGTATCTAAGTCTAATAAATTGTTCATTGTATCTGTATCTATAGAAGGTATTTCTAAAGTGTCATTAATGACATTCGTTATTCTGTCTTCTAATACATATAGTGCGTGTAATGCTTCTCTTGGGTCTTCTGGTGCATACGCACGTTTTTTTAATGTAGATGCGGTTTTAATAGTAGTATCGGTAACATCTTTTGTTATTTCTTGTAATGATTTGGAATATTCCGTCGCTTTTTGTTTTACACCCTTGAAGATTTAAAACCGCACCCTTGAAGAATTTCTATATTTTTTCTGTAAATAATATAGATGACTACACATAAGACAGAAGATTATAAAAATTCTGCGGTTAAATATTACTTAAACAATGATAAAGGAGATGGATACAAACGAACCTGTAAAATATTTGATTGTAAAAAATCCACATTTCGCGATTGGGTAAAAAGATATAAAACTTCTAAAAATCTTACAAGAAAACTCCGGAAACATATTTCTTACAAAATAACCAAACCGCAAGTAAATACTGCGTTAGAATTATTGAAGAAGAACGAACAACTTACCATGCAAGAACTGGTTGTGGATATGAAACAAAAATATAAGGACTTTGATATTACACCTCAACATTTAGGTCAAATTGTAAGAGATAATAACAAAACGAGGAAACGCACAAGACACGAACATTTTCCAAAAGAAAGATACAAAAAACCGATTGAAAAACAAAGTGAAATGAATAAGTTTTATAGTAAGATGAAACAATATTCATTAGACAAAATTATTTGTTTAGATGAAACCAGTGTTGGTTCGGCATTGAAACCAACCTATAGTAGATGTAATTTAGGTAGGCGTTGTGTAATAAAAACATCTAACCAATTTGTATTTCGTAAATTCACTTTATTAGTTGCTATCAGCAATTCAAAATGTGTTGGTACAGAATTATATGAAAAAGGAGGTATGAATACTGAAAGATTGTTAGAATTTTTTGAAAAGCATATTTTTCCAACATATAAAAACCATCTAATTATTTTAGATAATGCAAAAAGTCATAATAACGAAATAATTAAAAGTGCAATTACAAAAAGTGGTAATGACTATTTATTTTGTGTCCCATATACACCCAAAACTGACGCAATAGAGGCATACTTTAACCAAATAAAAACATATATGAAAAAGAACCGAAATGTAAATAATTACGAACAATTAGAAAATAATATAGACAACGCTATTGGTAAAGTGAAACCGCAAAATTATAAGAACTATTTTGAATATGCATACAACTCGAAAGAAGGGATACAAATGGAACGGAAATCTTCAACACGAAAGCGTAAATTAAAAAATTATAAATAACATACTTAAAATTTATTAGTTATATTAAGTATATTATGAGATTAAAGAGTGAATTGTATAAAAAAGAACAGGGCGAAATTGTGGATAAAATTATTCATATTTTAGATTTGGAAAATAAGAATACATATACGCTTTATGAGTTGGATAAAAACGAAGAAATCCAATTAAAAATAATGGAACTAATACCAGAAATAAGAAAATGGTATTCCTTTAATGGAATAAAGGCAGTGGGAGAACCGAGTAAAATAAAAAGACCTTGGTTGTCTATAATAAAACATTTGATAAAACCAAAATATAAGTTAGAAAGTAGGGATTTTCAACTTACTGAAAACGGACAGCATATTAGAACACATATTTATACTTTTACTCAATTGTAGCATTTTTATCTTGGTTATCTTTAATAAGTAAAGGTTGTAAATTATTATAATTACAACATATTTTGATTTCATTTATATCATTAAAATCAAACCAAGCGGAAGGAATTATGTGGTCTATTTGCCATATTTTAGAATAATTATCCCAACTCATCCCAGAATGAAATTGTGTTTCAATATAATTACGAAATTCGACTTTATTACATCCTGTAAATTCACAATATTTATTGGTTTTTAATCTCATTAAATTTCTTGCTTTTGCTACATATTTCTGTCGTACCTTAACATATTTTATATAACATAAATCACAATTTCGCCATCCATTACCTCGGTCTGTTGCGGATTTACAATCTATACATATATCATCCCACATTCCATGATCTACATATATACTATATTTATCTTTCCATCTACTAACATATGTCGGATAAATATCTTTCCAATTACTACGATTATCCGTTAAATATGACATGTTATTAATTATACAATTAAATTCTTATATCGAAATCAATTTTTTATTTTTTATTAGAATGAATATTCTCATATATTTAACACACCAAGTTACCCTAACGTTAATTGTGCGATTTCTTCTTTGGATACTTCGGTTCTTATTCTTGTAATATCCCGTTTTAATGTATGACATTTGTTTGGACACACTTTACATACGCGATTATCAACCTCTTTAAATTTACATATATCGGTGCCTCCATGAAAACACTTACATTTCTCGCTGTTACTAACGCATTTTTGGGTTGGGAATGCCATTGTCCTATCACTTTCGCCAAAACAATTACAGTATTGACAACATATCAATACATTATCTCTATTGTGTGGTAATTTATTATCAATTCTATCAAGTGTAAATTGATACATACATTTCGAGGTGTGTTTATCGCTACTCATCTCATTACATGACGATACAGATACAATATCACCACATACATAACATTTTTCTTCTTGTATATATAATAGTTTTTTAACATCATCTACTGTTACATAATTGTCTGTAATCGCAAATTTTGGATTATTTTTCTTACGATTGTCTTGTTCCATGTAGCTCCTTATTTTTTTTGAAATTAGATCATCTATGTCGGTTAATGTATTTTCAATACGAACAAATGAAGGCAGAATTGTATATATTAATGGGATAATTTGGTCGTTTTTTACCGATTCGTCTGGGTCACAAACAAATGTATTTCCTATTTTTATGGGTTTTCCTATCATTTGCTTTTCAAAATAATTCGAACGCTCAACCGATTTACCACAAAACACATTGTAGTAACCTGAAGAAGTAATAGAATATTTTATATGAATTAGGTCATCTAATTTATTTTGTAAAAAGCATCTGTAGAGTTCCTTTCGAGTAACACCCATTATATACAGTCCTTTATATAATCCAATAAATAATGTTAAAACATCGTCTCTATTAGATTTCATAAATGAAGTCCAATTAAAATATCCAAATAAGTCCATAACAATCGATGGGGGCAATATTTCTGCCTTACCCTCAAAATAATCGTATAATCTATGGACTGATGTTGTCATATTCTCGGTATTACGAATAGAATTAATATTATAAATCAAATCAATTTTATTTTATATTCGTTAAACTACTTAAAATAAAATCTTTAGTAATAGTATAAGGATGGAAGAAGAAGTAAATCCGCCAATTGACTTTTTCAAAGGAATTAAAATTTCGTTGAAAACTGTCCTGAAACACCCAGCGATTAATTTGCCTAAAATTACTAATGCTGTGATTAAGTGCAATAAAATAGTTATTCAAACATTAATGTTT
>Ga0222659_1001163_pt1 | contig 10733 bp, 6 predicted proteins | sample AntAcemetagen547_FD_179850 | JGI IMG/M metagenome (GOLD analysis project Ga0222659, IMG submission 179850) | Saline water microbial communities from Ace Lake, Antarctica - #547 | ecosystem: Environmental > Aquatic > Non-marine Saline and Alkaline > Saline | place: Antarctica: Ace Lake | collected...
GTTCTGCATGAGTAAAATATGCAACTGAAATTAAAAGAAAAACCATTAGACAAATTGTTGAAAGTATAAAAAATAAAGTATCCATAAAAATTAATTTAATACAAAAAAAAATTATTTTTTTTTTTTGTTCCATACTGAGATCGTGCTGTTCTTCTACCTACCAGCCCCTCAAAGTCATATTTACCTCTTATTAACTTATACTTAACCCCAGGCAAATCAGGTGTTCTACCACCTCGTATAAGAACTACAGCAAAAGCTTGTAAAGTATGGCCTTCTCCAGGAACATAAGCTTCAATAAACTTATTAGATCTAATCTCTAATTTCACTACTTTTCTGCATGCGGAATTAGGTTTTTTAGGGCTTCGTGTAAAAACTTTTTCACAACTCCCTTTTACTTGTGGATTTCCGTTTAATGCTGGTGTCTTTTTTTTAATAATTTTATGAACTCTAAAAAAAGTTAATAATTGATTTCTAGTAGCCATATGTAAGATATAATAAATAAAATACTAAAATAAAAAGAAATAAAAATATTAGTGACGATAATGATGACCAAATGTATCAGCTAAAAACATACAAAACATAACAAGAAATACATACACCTGAATTACACTAACCGCTAATTCTAAAAGCAATAACGGAAATAAAAAAGATAAAATAACTCCAACCCAAAACGAAGCAACAAAACTAAAAGCTTTTACACCTGGAAGACTAAAAAGTGATTGTAAAATAACTTTCATAATAACATGTCCAGACATAATATTAGCACATAATCGACAAATAATACTTACAGGACGCATTACATAAGTTAAAAGCTCAATTGGGAAAAGTGCAACTCCTAATGTACGCGACATTCCAGGCGCATGAAAAGAACGAAAAAAAGTTAATTCACGATCATAAGCTAGCCAAAAAAAAATTCCAAAAATAGATGGAAGAGAAAAAGCACTTATAACTGCAAATTGACTAGTTAAACTCATAAAAATAGGAAAATTACCAGCTAAATTTAAAAGTAATAGAAAAATTGCTAATGCAAATGTTATTGGAAATACTACTTGTTGGTAATATTTAACATGAACATGTTTTTGTAAAGTTGCTTGAATTGCTAAGTACCCTAAATGAAAATGACTTTCTAATGAAGTAGGCATCGCGTAAAAAGTACCATTTACAGGACTTTTAATTACCTTAATAACAAGAGTAGCAACAGAAAAAATAATAAAAAAAATAACAGTCACATTTGATATTGTAAAATCAATCGCAGGTAGAGACATGATATTTAATTGTTGACCTAAAATAAATAAATTTGCAGGAATAACGGGAGTAATAACAAACTGTTCAAATGGACTAAAATAAGTAAAAAGAGAATTCATAAATTTAAAAAATTAAAGTGTATATTATGAAGTAATAATGCACTTTAAATGCATTGTATTAGGTACATTACTACGTAATATTTTTAGTAATTTATTATTAAAATTTATTATAACAATAAATTTAAAAAAAGTTAATTCAAAACTTTCTTTAGCTTTTTTTGTTACATGTGGAGATTTTAATAATGTTTTTTTTTTTTTTTTTAATGGAAGAGGCACAATCTTAAAATCGATATTAAATTTTTTTAACACAGATGAAATATAGTTTTTATAATTATGTAGTGATTTTTTTGTTAATGATGTATAAAATAAAAAAGATTTAGAACTAGAGCTAGAATTAATCATAAATTATTTTTAACTAAACTGCTTTTAAAGCCTGTATAGTTTCGTTTAATGAGTCAGGGAAAGATTCTTTCATCCAGTTCTCACTACTTATAACTTCTACCATAATAGGCATAAAACCGTGGTTAACACCACAAATTTCACTACACTGACCAAAATATAGACCAGAACGCTTTACAAGAAGCGAAGCTTCATTTAAACGACCTGGACATGCATCAACTTTAATCCCAAAAGAAGGAACAGCCCAACTATGTAAAACATCTGCTGATGTGATCAACAATTTAATAGGGATTAATGATGGTAAAAGTAAAATATTATCAGTAGTTAATAAACGAAACGCACCTTCAGATAAATCTTCAGTAGGAACCATGTACGCGTCAAACTCGCTAACTTTAGAATCTATACCTACAAATTCGTACGACCAATACCATTGATGACCAACGATTTTTACAGTAAATGCAGGATCAGTTAAATCATTTAAAGAATATAAAAGATTAAACGATGGATACGCAATACTCAATAAAATTAAAGCAGGAACGACAGTCCAAAAAATCTCTAAATTTTGTGAATGACTAAAATAAGAATTTGAAGATTTATGATGTATTGGATCAGCTAATAAAGTTATAATTAAAAAAAAAATTATAGCTAAAATTAAAACTAAATCGGCCATTATTAAATCATAAAAATTTGCCATCCATTCTAAGCAATCAGTTGCTGGATCTTGAATTGACAATTGATAATTAACAGCGGCATCACAAAAAAGAGAAAATGAAAATGAACAAATTATTATTATTATGAATAAATTTGAAAAGTGTGTAAATTGATTTGATTTCATAATTTAATTTTTAATATAATTCTTTTTATTTAATCTAATCAAAGATTAGATATAAAAAGTATTTTCTAGCTTACGGATTTCACGAGATCGGTTTAATAATATATTAGAATATTTTGTAAAGTTATTTGTTCGTAAATAATCTTCAATAATCAGTTTAAACGGATATGAATTATATTTAAAAATAATTGAAGATAAATTTTGAGTGTGACTAATTAAATTTAATAAAGACGCTGATTGTGTAAATAATCTAGAATTCGATATTATTTCGCTAAAAACAGATTCTAAGTTATTTCTATTCTCAGCAAACACCAAAGGAAAATTTAAATCTTTACGAATAATTTCAATCAATGCAGTAAAAAAAGATTCAAATGAAATAACTCCCCAAGATTTCTTAATAGCCAGAGGCGCCACAAATTGTGGGCGCTTTTCTAAATTTAAGTATAATCCTCCTGTTTCTTGTGGAACTAAAACTGAAACAGTAGATGAAGTATATTCTATCATTTTTGAATTATGACTAGCGAAATTAATACACTCTTTGTTGTTATCGATTGCTAACTCACGTAAATTTAAACTATCTTCTAAATTTAAAAAATATAAAATTTTTGCCGATTCTACATCTTTATTATTATAAGAGGAAAAATTTAAATAATCAATACTTTCCTCATTACTTTTAGTATGAATTGTGTAGTTTAAGGCACTAGAATTTTTTTTAAAAAAAAAATCAAAACTACTCGAATCAATACGATCTATTAATGATTTACCAGAAATTATAATCGGATTTACTGCTTTTAAAATTAGTTTAGAAACTATTTTATTTTTACTCCCAAACAACGAAACTACCTCAGAAACTCCAAAACGAACGAATAGAGTAGAATATGTAGAATTTATAAAATTACCAAATGAGTAAAAATTTAATTCATTTATCAAAAATTTAGTTCGTAAACGAATGTTTAATAATGAAGCTTCAACGTCAAGATTACTAGATAAAAACAAACAAACCTTGCTGTTTAAAGAAGTAATTTTTGAAATTTTACTATTAAAACCCCATAAATAATAGTTAGTTGATAGTTTTTTATTTGAAAAAACTTTAACTTTTAATTTGTTTTTACTTAAAAAATTTAGTTTTTTTAATAAATTTAATTCTTTAATACTTAACTCTTTATTAATTAAGAATAAGCTTCGACTATCATTTAAAAATGAAAGAGCTTTTTTAAAAATTTGGTATGATAAAACTGACTTAGCCTCAACACGATGATTTGATAACGAATCAAAAGTAAAACGTCCTTTATCCGAAATCCAAGATTCATTCAAATCTTTATTTTTTTTTGGACTTACTTTTACAACATCTAATTCTTTGTAATTAATATAAATATTACTCCCCAGCCCATCAGTTAAATCAATACTTTCTAATGATTTTAATTCCCATGGACGTGCTAAAAAGGCCGAAGTTTTTAAAGTTAAAGCCCCTACAGGACATAAATCAACAACGTTAGATAAAATAGGAGAATTTGAAATTTTGCTAATATAATTACCAATCTCAGTATTTGTACCTCTATTTAATGTTCCTAAAGAAAAGGTACCACAAATTTCTATCCCAAAACGAATACAACGGGTACAATGAATACAACGATTCATAATAGTTTTAACTAAAACACCGCAATATTTATCTTCAACCCCACGCTTATTAATATAAGCCCTACTAATACGAGTTCCATAAATTTGCGCTTGATCTTGCAAATCACACTCACCACCTTGGTCACAAATTGGACAGTCTAGAGGATGATTTAATAGTAAAATTTCTAAAACATTTTCACGAGATTTTAAAACACGTGGACCTTTTGTGATAATAGATAAATTTTCCATAATAGGTGCTGCGCACGCTGCAACAGGTTTCGGTGCTTTATCAGTTTCAACAAGACACATTCTACAGTTACCTGCAATCGATAAATTCTCATGAAAACAAAAACGTGGTATTTTTATACCTATAAACTTACAAGCTTCTAGAATTGAAATATTCTTTTTTACGAAAAAAAAGCGATTATTTATTAAAAGACGAACCATTAACAAAAATTTAAAAAACTTTTCAACTACTTAAATAACGAATAATATGTGATCAAAATTTTATTTTATCTATCGTGTTCAATTTTAAAATTAGTATTTTATTCGAAATAAAATAATTCTTGTAAGAAAGTAAAAATACCTTTATTTATATTTTTAATTTTTACTATAAAACCTATAAAACATGATTCCCAATTAAAGTATTTAATGTTTTGATTTTTTAGATAACAATAGAGATCTAATGAGATTTCTTGTAATAAAATATATATAATAATTTTTAAGTTATAATTAATAAAATTATGATTTATAAAAAATATATGTGTGAAAATTTAGTACTTATAAACTAAAAACCTTACAGCTCTTACATTTTAAGCCTATCAACGTAATAATATTTTACGATTCTAAAAAATTTTTTTTAAGGTAAGTTTCTCGCTTAGATGCTTTCAGCGATTATCTCTTATAAACTTAGCTACCCAGCGTTGCTTCTGATGAAACAACTGGTACACCAGAGGTTTTACGTAATTTGGTCCTCTCGTACTAAAATTTAATCCTTTCAATTTTCTTCAATTACAGTAGATAGGGACCGAACTGTCTCACGACGTTCTAAACCCAGCTCACGTACCACTTTAATCGGCGAACAGCCGAACCCTTGGAACCATTTACAGCTCCAGGATGTGATGAGCCGACATCGAGGTGCCAAACAATTTCGTCGATATGAACTCTCAAAAATTATAAGCCTGTTATCCCCGGCGTACCTTTTATTCGTTGCGTGATGAATTTTCTACTCAAATTCACCAGATCACTATGACCGACTAAATTTAAAAATAAATTTTATCTCTGTTTGATTTGTTAATCTTATCAGTTAAGCAGATATACACCATTACGTTTAAAAATAAATTAATATTTAAATCTGCCTTTGTACACCTCCGTTACTTTTTAGGAGGTGACCGCCCCAGTCAAACTACCTCTCATAAGCTGTTTATAAAATTAAGTAAAGCTAAAATTTAAGGGTGGTATTTCACTTGTTGTTTTTACTCCCACCTATTCTACACAAAAAGTAAAACTTTACAACTTAAAATCATAGTAAAGGTGCACGGGGTCTTTCCGTCTAGCTGCAATTAATCCGCATCTTCACGGATATTTCAAATTCACCAAGCCTATGTTGGAGACAGCGGAGAAGTCGTTACACCATTCATGCAGGTCGGAACTTACCCGACAAGGAATTTCGCTACCTTTGGACCGTCAGAGTTACAGCCGCCGTTTACTGGGAATTCATTTGATTGCCGAAACAATCGCATTTAGCCTTGCAGCACCGGGCAGGTGTCAGCCCCTATACATCTTCTTTCGAATTAGCAGAGACATGTGTTTTTATTAAACAGTCGCTTCTCCTTCTTTAGTGTCAATAAAATATAATTTTATCACTCCTTCTTCCTAAGTTACAGAGCTATTTTGCCGAGTTCCTTCAACATAGTTATCTTGAACGCCTTAGTATATTCTACTAATTTACCTGTGTCGGTTTAAAGTACGGGTTATATTTATGCTATTTCCAGAAAATCATTTAAATTTTATTTATGAATCAATATAAATAAAATTTTTAAAATTTTGTCACAAAAACTAAATATTTCTCATTAACTTATACATTCGTAGTTTGTCTTAGAGACCGTTTAAATTTTTAACTTCAATCTTTTTTAAAAGAGGATTGAAAACTTTTAATTTACGGCGACAATGTTAATTCATTGTTTTTAGCTACTAATGCCAGTATACTCACTTCTAATATCTCAAATTATTTTAACAAATAACCTTCAAAAATATATAGAACGTTCTGCTACCAAAATTACCAATTCGGTTATAAACTTAGACTCACTAAATTTTCGATACAAAAAAACTTAATCAATGAGCTGTTACGCTTTCTTAAAAAAATGGCTGCTTCCAAGCCTATTTTATGATTGTCTTTGTTTTTTTATATTCTTTACACTTAGTTTATATTTAAGACCTTACTGAATAAACAGGGCTGTTTCCCTATTGACTATCAACCTTTGCACTGAAAGTCTGACTCTACAATATCTTATTAAAAATAAATTTTTAATAAATAAAACGCATTCATAGTTTTTTAAAACGCAGTAAAATCAATGATTCCCATTGCTTTAAAAGAGCTGTACCTCATTTTATTTTAATTGTAGGCTATACTAAAATATATTTCGCAGAAAACCAGCTATTCCTAAGTTTGATTAGCCTTTCACCCCTAACCACAAGTCATCCCAACCTTTTTCAACAGATACGGGTTCAGTCCTTCAAGTTATGTTACCATAAAATTTTCAACCTGCTCATGGTTAGATCACTTAGCTTCGGGTTTTATAATTATGACTTTAGCTTTTTTATCAAACGTTTGATTTATCTATGTCTACAAATTTTTTAAACTTGCCAAAATTATAAACTCACTGGCCCATTATGCAAAAGGTACATTATAATATTATTTTAAAAATAATACTCTAATAGATAATATGCACTAAATTTTAGGACTTTTAACTCTGCAAGCAGTTCTTTTTCACCTTTCCCTCACGGTACTTGTTCACTATCGGTCATTAGAAATTGAAGGCCCGAAGGAAGATCTTCTTAATAAACAAATATAACATAATTCGTTTCTAAATAAAATAAAAAATATCAATTTACAGGACTATAACCTTCTATGGAATATTCAAAATCAATTTTTTTTTATTTTTTGCCTTTTAAAGCTTTCGCTCACCACTACTAACTTTATCTCGTTTGATTTTTTTTTAAGTTACTGAAATGTTTTACTTCACTCAATTTTTTTTTTCTCCAATGGTAAATTTTTCTAAAAGTTATTAGGATTCAAAATTTATATTTATCCTACTTATTGCAATACACAACTAAAATTTTTCTAATGCCAAGGCAGCCTTTTAGTGCATTTAAATTATTATAATTTTATTCCAGCCACACGTTCCCGTACGACTACCTTGTTACGACTTCATCCCGGTTATAAATTCCATAATGACATTTATATAATAATGATTTTAAATAAAAATTTTTCTATTAATAAAAAAAAAAAGAAATAAAACCAAAAGTCTATAAAAGCTTAAAACGGAACTTACTCCCAGCACGTGACGGGCGGTGTGTGCAAGATCTAAGTATCGGTTCACCGTAGCATGCTGATATACGATTACTCATGATTCCACCTTCATATTGGCGAGTTGCAGCCAATAATCCGAACACGAAAAGGGTTAAAGATTGACTTTAAATTGCTTTATTGTACAACTTTTTGAACTAATCATTGTAGCACATGTGTAGCCCAACCTATAAGGGCCATAAGGACTTGACGTCATTCTCACCTTCCTCTAAATTAAAAAAAGCAGTTTTTTATAAGTAGATATTTAATTATTTATAATTAAATTTATCAATATAAAATAAGAGTTTCGCTCGTTCAAGAAATTAACCCGACACCTCACGGCACGAACTGACGACAGCCATGCAACACCTGTATTAAATTTATTTATATATAAATGAAATTTTATATACTTAAATAATTTTTAGATTAATAAAAATAAATTTAGTATGCAAAAGTTGGTAAGGTTTCGCGCGGATTATCGCATTAAACCACATGCTCCACCATTTGTGTAGACCCCCGCCAATTCCTTTGAGTTTCAGTCTTGCGACCGTACTCCCCAGGCGGAGTGTTTAACGCGTTAGCTTTTTTATCAAAATTTTTCTTTCAATATTAACACTCATATTTGACAGCATAGACTACCAGGGTATCAAATCCTGTTTGCTCCCTATGCTTTCGTTCCTTAGCGTCAGTAATAAGCCTAGATAATCGCTTTCGCCACTGGCATTCCTTTATATATTTTCGGATTTTACCCCTATATATAAAATTCTATTATCCTTTGCAAAACTCAAGAAGAAGCGTATTATAAGAATTGTTCAGTGTAACCCAAAACTTTTTTCTTTAAACGATAAAACCCACCTACGAACTCTTTACGCCCAATAATTCCAGATAACGCTCGCCCCCTCCGTTTTACCGCGGCTGCTGGCACGAATATTAGCCGGGGCTTGTTTTTTAAAAACGTCATTCTCATTTTTAAAATTATAAATTTTACACCCGACAAATTAAAAAATTTATCTTTTATGCCTTCCTCATTTAAGCAGCATTACTGGATCAGGCCTTAGCCCATTGTCCAAAATTCCACACTGCTGGCAAAAGCCTGGGCCTTGTTTCAGTCCCAGTGTGACTGGACATTTTCTCAAACCAGTTAGGGATCATCGGCTTGGTAGGCTTTCAATCTACCAACAACCTAATACCTCACCAAAATTATCTTAAAACAGTGTTATACCTTTAACATTTTCAAAGTTTAATTTATTTAAATAAATTTAAATAAAATCGATTAGGTTAAATTTTAAGGTAAAATTTTTGGTTTATACTCACCTGTACGCTAAGTTATAAAAACTTAAAACTAGCATGTGTTATATATGCTGCAAGCGTTCACCCTGAGCCAGGATCAAACTCACAAAAAGTATAGCTAATTAACAAGCTAAACATCTAAATTCTTTAATTAAATTAAAACATTATAAAAGGTAGAAATGGGATTCGAACCCATGTTTTCAGATTATGAGCCTGACAAGTTACCTACTACTAAACTCTACCGTACGTTAAACTCTACTTTTAGCTAGAACAAGCCGGATTTTAGAGATTCGATTACTTTAATACATTTTACTATCTTCTAGTATAACCAAAACCACGACATTTTTAAAAATTTATTAGTTTTAATTTAAAATATTTTTATTTGGATTTGCTATGCTCTACTTTAACGCGAACAAAATTAGAACATTTTTTAAAATTTAGTGATTTTAATTGAAAAAAAAACCGGATTTTAAAGATTCAATTACTCCAATACATTTTACTATCTTCCAATATAATCAAAACCACAGCATTTTTAAAAAATTATTAGTTTTAATTTAAAACATTTTTTTAGTTGGAACAAACCGAATTTTAGAAATTCAATTACTCTAATACATTCTAGTATAACCAAAACCACGACATTTTAAAAAATTTATTAGTTTTAATTTAAACTCTATTTTTAATTGTAACAAACCGAATTTTAGAAATTCAATTACTCTAATACATTTTACTATCTTCTAATATAACCAAAACCACGACATTTTTAAAAATTTATTAGTTTTAATTTAAAACATTTTTACTTAGATTTACTATGCTCTACTTTAACACGAACAAAACTAGAACATTTTTAAAAATTTATACTATCCTCTAATATAACCAAAACCACGGCATTTTTAAAAATGTATTAGTTTTAATTTAAACTCTATTTTTAATTGTAACAAACCGAATTTTAGAAATTCAATTACTCTAACACATTTTACTATCTTCTAATATAACCAAAACCACGACATTTTTAAAAATTTATTAGTTTTAATTTAAAACATTTTTACTTGGATTTACTATGCTCTACTTTAGCATGAACAAAATTAGAACATTTTTTAGAATTTATACTATCAATAAACAAACCTAAAAATTTAAAAACTTGCAGAAGAAGAAGGACTTGAACCTTCAAAAATGGTTTTGGAGACCAACACTTTACCAATTAAGCTATTCTTCCTGCTTATTATAAAACTTCCTTATAGACTTAAAAGGATTCGAACCTTTGTTTTGACCGTTATGAGCGGTATGTTCTACCATTAAACTATAAGTCTTAAATTAAATTTATAAATTTTTATTGAAAAAAGTAGGATTCGAACCTACGTAGGCATTACACCAACAGATTTACAATCTGTCACCATTAACCGCTCGGTCATTTTTTCAAATAATAACTTTTTTTTTCAAGTCGTAAAAAATATAAATTAAACTTAATTAACTAAATAAAATTAAAAAAGTAACCATTAAGGTAAATAAAGCAATTGCTTCAGTTAAAGCAAATCCAAGCATTGCGGTACGAAATAAATCATCCTTAATAAATGGATTAACTGCAGTAGATAATAAAAGCCCTGCAAAAACAATTCCAATTCCTAATCCACATCCTGCTAAACCGGTAGTACTTAATCCTGCTCCTAATTTTTGTGCTGCTGTTACTAAATACATATAAAATAGCAAACAATAATAAAAAACTCAT
>Ga0222659_1001164_pt1 | contig 10730 bp, 6 predicted proteins | sample AntAcemetagen547_FD_179850 | JGI IMG/M metagenome (GOLD analysis project Ga0222659, IMG submission 179850) | Saline water microbial communities from Ace Lake, Antarctica - #547 | ecosystem: Environmental > Aquatic > Non-marine Saline and Alkaline > Saline | place: Antarctica: Ace Lake | collected...
TGCTGATCCCATTTGCCTAATAACCAAAGCTAAAAAAAATCCTAGCGCTCGGGGTATTGGGGTTTTTATCCATGAGCAGCGGTCATTGCAACGTGGGTGGCGTGTGGTAGCTGATCAATTTTAAAATTGATCTATCTAATCCAAGTATTCTGTGGATGCATAATATTCTATACCAGCGGTATGGGAAGGCAGATGTTTGATTTCGATGCTATCGAAATTTTAGGCAGCAGAATCAAATAAGGCGGCTGTTTTCTTTGGCTAAACTGTTTGTACATGCAGTCTAGGGTTCCTGAGTAGGCGCCTTCTTGCAGCATCCAATGGCTACTTATGGCTAGTCAAAACTCGCTTAGCTATTCTCAATATCATTGATGCGGTGCTCTAAAGCTTTAACTGAAATTTGAATTTCCCAAATTAAAAAAGCTAGAGAAAGTATCAATAAAATAAGTGCCAGACCAAAGGTCCAAACGGCAATAGTCTGCTGCTGTATGTAAATTAGAAACATGGTAAGTACGCAAAGTAATAAACTGGAAATACCATAAATTTGCATGGAGCGAGTCAGGTATAAACGTTGCTTTATATTTTTAATTTGAGCCATTAAAACTGCATCCTTTTCCAGTTGATACTTATCGAGCAAGTTGCGTATGATAGCGGCATAAGCTAAAAACCTATTGGTGTAAGCCAGCATGATTAAGGATATTGCTGAAAACAATAGAGCAGGAGTTGTTAAGGTAAGTTCTTCCATTGAGGATAGTCTTTATTGTAGTGCGCTTTTTATTTAAAACACCTTTCTAGCGGTGTGTGTTCAATCTAATATTTTTTCGGCAAGTCACTAAAGTTTTGGAAATGAAACTGACTAAAAATATTATTTTCTTCTACTGTTCTCCTCTTTCAATGAAGTTGTTGTAAGTCTTCCAATAATTCGGTAGTCGCTCTCCGCATTTTTTTGTCGTTCCTCTTTATAAAATCAAATGTGGTGTTTTGAATCACAAAGTCTTTATTCTTAAGAGTAAGCATGTCCAACTGATTTTTGTTTTCAAACCACTCTAGATTGCAATCGAACCATCTCTTCATCTTGCGATCGCCCAATTGATTAAAGTCAGTTTTTGGGTCAATATTTCTCAATTGTTAACGTCGATTGTCTAAAGGATACAAGACCGCCAACCGTGCTATGTATCAAAAGTATTGGTGATGAATCTGAGTCAGTGAATGCAATTGGAGAGGCTGACTTTAATAAAAATTCAATGGTTAAATATGGTTTATCTAAGTATATAGCGACTAAGTTATTTCCTTTTTCCTTTAGTCAGATTAGTTGGTGGAGCTAGCCCAACGACAGCGCGAAGTTTAAAATTGGATTACCAATGTAATTAAGTGATTTGATGTCATTCGTTATTATGGCTCATGCTGCCAAATGAGCTCCAGCTGATTCATAGTTTTACTTCTAAGGGCTAGTGAAAAAGCGTTTTAATTAATTTATATAGTATTAGTATTTATTTTTCATCTCTTCTGAGAATACTTCAGTTCTTACTTTTTGTTTTTCTAAATCCCAATCCAAGTTAAACCTGTTCTTTAGATGAATAGCAATTGGTTGTAACCCGATAGAAGCTCTTCTTTTATCAACATTTTCAGGGTTTATTATTGGCCAAACATCAAACGTTTCAGTTAGAGGATAATATTTGACTTGGTCACCATAGATTTGTAATTCACCGTTATCAGTCGCTATCCGATCTTCAATTCCTGCTAAGTATCTAGCCCTACAATTACCGTTTTTTACCGCTTCTTGAATTATTGGTACGTATTTGGGTCGCGTATTCATATTTGCGTGTTGTATAATAGCAAAAAGTGAATGGGCGCCTTCTTCACCTATTTTATCTTCTCCAGGCCAACCGTGCTTCTTTAGTATCTTATCTATTTCAATCAAATTACTGGCTCGTATCAAATGTGTAGTTGAATCTTGCTTTTTTGCCTCTAATGATTGCATTCCATATTTGGCTCTTAGTTCGTTCGCTTTTCTTAAGGACCTAGAATCTAATTGAATCATAGAATCAATTGACGATATCAAAGACTTATTCCAATTAGCATCTTGACCTGAGCATTGAAGACAAAAGATAAATGCGATCAATACTGTTATTAATCTTGCTGATTTCATGCTCTAGTTCTTAATCAATGCCAACATCTGAATATAACCTTGAACGAAATCGCTACTGCGTATATCCTTCTGTGTGCCTAAATGATTTTTATATCCCAAAGCTAATGGAAAGCTAAGATCAACTCAGTTCTGTGCTGCAGCTATTTCGTTTTCATGTATTCTGTTGGATCTGTAAAAATTGGCGCGGTGGTCGATAGAGGCTGCGTTTACTTGATTCTATGGACAGAAATTACGCAGCTGATTTCAAGAATCCTGTTCAATAGAGATTTTATAAATCGCTGATTGTATGGGCCTGTGAAGAAGGAGCGTTTTTAACTCTAACAAAAGGCCAGGGTGGTCGTTCGGAAAAAGAGAGGCACAAAAAAACCACTTCGATTTCTCAAAATGGATTTCTTGGTTAGGTCTAGATAAAATTAGGTTTCCGAACTGCCCCAAGGGGATGGGGAGGGTCACTTTGACTCAGTAAGTCGAAGGTTCTACATGACAGTAAAACGAACAGAGCAAGAGTGTTCCTCTATTAATTCAAACGAATTATTTTTCCTGTGTACCTTTCATCGTTAACGAGAATCGTGTAGAAGTAAACCCCCGCTGCAAATGCTTCCGCATTCCAATTAATGCGCTGTTTTCCTTGTGGTTGATTCTCGTTTATGAGTTGAGAAATACGTTGGCCTCTTGAGTCAGTAATCTCCAGAATAACGCGGCTGTCTTTCAGAAGGGTGTATTCAATGGTCGTTTGAGTACTTGTAGGATTGGGATAAGCTTTACACTCGAGTGTATTGGATGAATTGCGGACTTGAAGTGGATTGTTGGGATCGAAAAAGTTCAACAACCGAATGATAAACTCATCTTTTGTATTGGGAAAGTCTCCATCATCCAGTTTTGCCAGAGCATAAGAGAAACAAAAAGTTCTATGCGCATTTGGGATAAAACCCTGAACCCCCACAGCACCGCTATAATTGCTTTCTTTGAAGGCATCTGTTCCATTTGCATCATCGATATAAATGTCTATAGATTCATTGGATTCCTGCGAATTTGAGGCAAAGTACATTCCATTCATGATTCCTTCATCGAGGCCATATAAGCTATCTATTGCATTTTCGCTGGGACCGTTACCTGCGGTTGATACACCGAAATAATCAAGTAAATCATCTGATTGATCATTTCTAAGAACATCTCCACCCTCTATATAGACGTATCCACCTCCTTCAAGGTAGTTAACTAGGATCTCAGACATGCCAGGATCGAGATCAGTATCACCTGAGCCTGAATTCCCAAAGGACAAAAACACTGCCTCGAAGCCTGATAGAGTGCTCGGTAGAGCATCTTGATAAGTGGCTTCATACCCATTGGCTATTAAGTAATCATAGATATATTGGCCGCTATAATCTGCTCCTTCAAAATCTCCATCGTATACCAAATAACCCGAATTTACAACAATGAATTCTTCTATTGTCAAGGTATCTACGTCCCCATCCGTTGTGGTAATCAATTGCACATCATACACGCCTACTTCTTCATAAGCCCATGTTGGATTTTGTTCCTCAGAATCAATCACCCCATCATTGTCAAAATCCCATTGCCATGAGGTGATTTCATGGAGGGGATCGTGAATAGAAATGTCCGTAAAACTGAATTCCGTATTTGTCGCCCCTGACGTGGTGTCAACTAAAAAGTTGGAAAGGGTATACGCTTCGGGAAGGGTAAGTTCGAAAAACTCCAGAATCTTTACCAATACGTTGTTCCGCGAATTGATGGCGCTATTGTCAACCAACGGAGCCAATCCGTAACCCAAATAAAAGGTTTTATAGTCGGTACCCGTATTCATAATGGATGTATTGCCATAAGTATCCATAACAAATGGAATTTGGGCAGTGGCAACTGGCGTGACATCATCGACATACCAATTATGGATTTGTTTGGATTCAGAAAAAGAAATTCCTTCCATAACGGTTCCATCATTGCCAATGAGATTATTGATGGGTTGAGAAGTGAAATTATCGGAATACGTATCCACTCCAAATAATTCTGCATAGGCTGCAGCAAAATCGCTCCCGCCAAAAAAGGAACCCCAAATTAGTGCACCTGTTTCTATATAAATATTCCCACCTGCATCAGTATATTCTTGCAAACTAAGTGTGCCAAGTGAGAACGGCCCTCCTTGGTCAAAGTTCTCACCTGGGTTTCCTAAGGAAAGAAATACAGCATCAAAGCCGAGCAGAGTAGTTGGCAAATCATTGGTGTAAATGTATTCATACCCCAGTGAATTCAGCTTACTGGCTATAAAACTTCCGCTGAAATTTGTCTCATCTCCTTCAAGTTCAAAAACGAGTATTCCTCCTGATGCGATCAATAATTGAAAATCAAGTGATGCACCAATGGGAATTTCAATATCGGCATCGAAATGAAGCGTTAGGTCGGCAAGGTGCTGACTCGCATCGGCTGCTACTTGGATTTGAAATTGATCGAGAATTTCAAAAATGGAATCAGCAGGGACGTTAACGGTGCCCTCACCATCTATAATCATGATATCAGGATCGCTTGAAGTAATACTTATAGCAACGTCCTCAGCGCCATAGGCCTGCATATAATTTCTAATTTTAAAATCTAGCGTCACCAATTCTCCTTGTTCATTGACGCCATTGCCGTTGTCATCTGCAGGCATCAACGCTTCAAATCCCAATTTCAAATATGGAGTTTCAGGGGTTCCAGCGAGCATTTCAAACGCATTGAGGCGACCTGTACCCAACAGGTATTCAAAGCCCTGATTCACATCATCAATATTATCCGTTGTAGCTACCAGCTGATGAACCAGCTCTTCATTGGTCCAGTCGGGGTGGTAAGATTTCAATAAGCCGAGGGCTCCCGCAACCATTGGACAAGCCATTGAAGTTCCATTAAAAGATTCATAATTATCGTTAAACACCGTACTCAATATTGATGTTCCCGGCGCGGCGATGTCAACGGAATATTGATAAGAAGAAAAACTAGCTTTCACGTCACTAGGGGTAACAGCAGCTACGGAGATGACATGGATATAATGTGCAGGGTACCTTGGAAGATCATCGTTGTCGTTTGATGCAGCTGCAACAATCATACTTCCCAAACCGTGGGCATAATTTATTGCTTCTTGATTGGCCTGAGAAATCAGCCCACCGCTCCAAGAATTGGAGATAATATCGGCTCCATTTTCTGCCGCATAGATGACACCGTCATAAGCATGAGTGAAGACACCAGTCACATCTGAAACGTGAACAGGCATGTAGGTCAAATTATAAGAAATACTGCTGATTCCAACTCCATTATTGGTGGTGCCTGCAGCTATTCCTGCACAATGTGTCCCATGGTCGTCGTTAAAAGGAGCCGCGTCGGGATTGCTTCCGTTACCAGAATTATTGCTCTCTTCAAAAGCCCAGCCTATGAGGTCATCTGTATACCCATTGTCATCCTCATCTATTCCGTTTAAATCGTCCGGATCAAGTACCCATTCGCCACCAATAAATTCTATCGTTACCCCATCGCCATCGGCATCTTCTGCCAAATTCTGCCATAGATTATCGGTTAAGTCTTCGTCTTGCCATTCTGTTCCTGAATCGACAATAGCGATGACAACGGGCTCTGTGCCATCTTCTCCTTTGTGAATTTCCCACGCTTCTTCGGCCATAATCTGTGGCAAATGCTGACAGTTGTCGTAGAGCGCATCGTTGGGAACTTCGTTGGTGCGGTTAATGGGAATAATCTCCGCGTATTCCACATGGGGATCTGCGGCAAAAGCAGCAACTACCAAGTGTATATTTTGCTCTCCTGAATAATGGAACTTGTATATCCTAGATAAATCAGGCAGACCAGCACGGGCTTTCTTGGGATTGAATTTGAATCTCTTCTCTACTTTATAAACAGCAAACTGCTGCACTTTGTCATCCAGGGACGGAATATTGAAGTAGACCATGCCAGATTGTTCCGAAAAATCGCCAACGTCGGCTTTCAATTTCACGGTAAATTGACCCTCTTGATACCCTTTGCGTTCTATTTCTTGCCCTTTCGAAGCGGGCGTTTTTGAATTGGTTCTTACATCTTGTGCAACACCAAGGAGTGTAAACACAGCAAAAAAGGTGATGGTTAGTAAGCTTTTCATGTTTTGGTTTTTAAGTAAGTCAATATCTGCTCCGATGGGTTTACTCACTTTGCCAAGCAAAGCAGCTGCCCTTCGGTCTTTAACCAATCCAAATGCCTCTTTAATAAAATTCTCTTTTTTTTGGCCTTGGTCGAGGCTAAATATAATAAATAATCTTCCTGAAAATATTTGCTGTTAACAGCTATAAATAAGAGCATTGAGTCTATGTAGGGTTTAGTTCATCTGCTGCTCCGCCCGTTAATAGTTCTTCTTTACCTGCTCAAACTTGATCCCCAGCGTACGTTCGTAGTGCTTTAAAACCTTCATTTCAGCTGCGTTTACAAAACACATCGAAACTCCTTGTTTGCCAGCACGAGCAGTTCTTCCACTGCGGTGCGTGTAGTATTCATCGCTTTCAGGCTTTGGTAGTACGCCACGAAGGCCAGATTTATCAATGCCATTTGCTGCCAGAACGTTGGCTAAGAGTACACGTAGTGTTTCATTCTTAAAGGCACGCAACACCTTATCGCGTTCCTTCTGAAACAGATCCACATGTATGGCTTCTGTGGCGATGTTATTTGCGACCAATTGTTGGGACAGCTTTTTGGAGGCCGCCTTTGTTTTGAAAAAGATGACCCCTCGGTTTTCGTTGGGCGATTATTGGAAGACCTGCGGCGTATAAAGCTTGTCTGCCTCAACTCTACCCAGCGGCGAAGTAGGAAGGCTTATGCGCGGAGTCCTATTTCCTAATAATGAGTTTTTTAGTGATTCTTGTAGATTCTGTTTTGAGAATAACAAAATAGATTCCAGTTGGGATTTCTGTTGCATTTAGCTCCATTAAATCTTGTCCAGTTGTAGCGACGATGTTTAAAAGAGACCGGCCCAGCGGGTCTATTACGCTTATTTCGATGACGCGCTCGCCAAGTTCATTCAGTCCTGAAATTGTGAATTGATTCACAGCTGGATTCGGGTACACGTCTACGGCCGATTCTAGAGTGGCGATATCATCCGTACTGGTTGCAAAGTCTTCTACAACCTGACAAAGTTCTACCATTTCATCATAGCTAATATTATCGGCGTATTGATTGTGAAGTATCACAATTGATATGCCACTGGGGAGGTAAGCCCAATTACTCTCGTAAATAAGAACCCCCTTATGTCCAATCCAATTCTCACAGCCAGAAGAAGTTGCATAGATGCCAAAACCATATTCAACATCAGTTGCTGTAAAGTCAGTCATTTCATCTAAGGTTGATTGTGACAAAATGGTTTGGTCATGTAGCAAGGCTTTGGAAAATTTTGCAACTTGAGAAGCAGTTGCAACTATGCCTCCCGCAGGGCCAGACATGCTCCACAAAGAATTACGGCTTATTCCTAGTGCATCCCAGTCTTCAATAATGCCATTGCCATAATAGTCGTCCCATGCATGGGCATATAAGTCATAGTGAGATTGCTCAATATCAAGAAACGTACTGTCGAGTCCAGCTGGCTCGAAAATCCGAGAGATATATTCATCTGAGAGCAAATTTCCACTGATACTTTCTACAATCATTCCTAAAAGAGCGTAGTTGGTATTGGAGTATGTCCAATTTGTTCCTGGGGCGAAATAAGGAGGGTTTACGAATTCTTCAATCAACTCTTCTTGCTCCCAAATTCTAGAATTATCGTCAAGCATCGAATCATACCAATTAGGATGTTGAGTATAATTATAAATTCCCGAAGAATGATTTAGCAGCTGTCTGATGGTGACGTTTGGATCAATATTATCGAAGGTGTTGAGATAGGTATGAATTGAATCATCCAAAGTCAATAAACCTTCTTCATACATGGAAAGGACAGTAGTCGACGTATATGTTTTGGTTATGCTCGCAATTCCAAATAGCATATCTTGTGTTATAGGCTGTTCTGCGTGAGATTCACCCGCAGTGCCTCTCCACAGAGACCCGTCTGGATAAAGAATAGCGGCTGATATTCCTTTTAGGTCCTCATTAACTATGAATTCGTCAATCTTGTCCTGCAGGGCAGTGGCTAATTCTTCGCTAACCTGGGCTTGAGCGCTTGAAAAGAGTAGGGCAAATAATAGGGCAAATGTTGATGGTCTCATTTGAGTATGATTTGGTTAAGTCACTTTTATTTTCAACAAATTTTGATTCACTGACTATCTTGAAATAGCCTTGTACATCAATCTTTACTGGGTTTACTTGCTCCGATGGGTATACTCACTTTGCTAAGCAAAATAGTTGCCTTCGGTCTTGAACCAATCCAAATCCCTCTACAATAAAATGCTCTTTTTTCTTCTTGGTTTGTGAACAATGTAACAAATATTCTCCCCAAAATATTTGCTGTTAACAATTATAAATAAGAGTGTTAGGTTTAATTTCCCTGTTGCTCCGCTCGTTAATAGTTCTTCTTTACCTGCTCAAACTTGATCCCCAACGTGCGTTCGTAGTGCTTTAAAACCTTCACTTCAGCTGCGTTCACAAAACACATAGAAAGACCTTGTTTGCCAGCACGAGCAGTTCGTCCACTGCGGTGCGTGTAGTATTCATCGCTTTCAGGCAGTTGGTAGTGCGCCACGAAGGCCAGGTCAGATACATCAATGCCACGAGCCGCCAAGTCGGTGGCTACGAGTACGCGCAGTGATTCATTCTTAAAGGCACGCATCACCTTATCGCGTTCCTTCTGAAACAGATCCCCATGTATGGCCTCTGTGGCGATATTCTTTGCGATCAATTGTTGTGATAGCTTTTTGGTGGCCGCCTTTGTTTTGCAAAAGATAACCCCTCGGTTTTCGTCCTGCGATTCTAGGAAGAGCTGCAGCGTATAAAGCTTGTCTGCCTCATCGCATACTTCAAATTTGTGGGTAATGTTCTTGTTGACCACATCGTCTTGGCTCACTTCAATGCGTTTGGCATCTCGGGATAAGTGCTTCGAAATCATTTGTTGAATACCTTGTGGCATGGTGGCCGAAAACAACCACTTGTTTTCAACGGAAGGAAGGAAACTCAAGATCTCGTTCAATTCATCTTTAAAGCCCATACTCAGCATCTCATCTGCTTCATCGAGCACCACGGTCTTTACGGAGCTTAAGTTGACCGCATTTCGTTTTAACAAATCAATCAAGCGGCCTGGAGTAGCTACTACGATATGTGTGGGACGCTTCAAGGCACCCATTTGGCGCTCAATGTGCTCGCCACCATAGACGGCCTCGGTGAAAATTTTGTCAGAATACTTGGTGAACTTGAACAGCTGCTTGGCCACTTGCTTGGCCAGTTCTCGTGTTGGGCATAGAATAAGGCCCTGCACCGCATTCTTGTTGGCGTCCATTTGCTCCAACAATGGAAGCCCGTATGCCGCTGTTTTTCCCGTACCCGTTTGCGCTTGCGCGACGATATCTGTTGCACCAGCCATCAAAACTGGTATAACCTTTTCCTGAATGTATGTAGGCTCAATAATATTTAATTCTGCCAGTCCTTTTACAAAGCCTGAGCCGATACCTAGTTGTTTGAATGTTTTCAAAATAGCTGTGTTTAATAGTGACCGTCTAGAGAGTCCATTACCTGCCTTCCACTTGTTTTAAAAACAGTCATTGACAAAAGTCAACTCCTGTATTTTAAAACTACGTGCGCCTTGCTAATGAATTCTATAGCTCAGACACTCGTATACATGGACAAATTCTAGCGGTTGCGAAGGTAAGGCAAAGTTCGAGGGGTGATTGGAAAACTGCTTTCATATTGTCAGCCATCCTATTTAGTGAGTTTACCGCGTCATGCAGGATCTTTAGCTCATGGCGAGTTTGACTAAAAGGATCTCAAAGGCATTCTAAATAGAAAGCCCAGGCCAACTTGCATTTATTTCAAATCCAGTTTTTCGATTCGGTTACCAATGGTAAAATCTTTCATTTCCGTTTCCAGGACTCCAAAGTCTTTTTGCTCTGCTACTTTAACCATTTCGCCATTCTTCATTAGGTGAATTTTATCGCAAGTATCTGCGAGGGTTGAAAAAATATGAGACGAAATGATGACTGTTTTATCTAAACTTCTGAGCTTTTTGATGATTTCGACGAGTACAAAATTGCTTTGCAAATCGACACCATTGAATGGTTCGTCCAGAATGAATACCTCGTTTTCTTGCAAAAGGATAGCTGTCAGAGCCAATTTCTTTTTCATTCCTGTAGAATAGGTCGACACGTATTGATCTAGCGGCAAATCAAACACGTTTCTATCCTCGGTATTCTTGAGCTTCAGCTGCCTGGAGTTTACCAATAGCTGTATGTATTCTTTACCCGTGATTTTCGCAAAGAAGAAAGGATCTGTGGGCAGCAGGCCTAAGTGATTTTTCAGTTTTTCAAAATCAGACGAGATCTGCCCTTCATAGGTCTCCAGTCCTGCGATGCATCGGAATAATGTCGTCTTGCCAGCGCCGTTTTCCCCAACGATTCCGTGGACAGCACCTTTTCCAAATTCTAAATTT
>Ga0222659_1001172_pt1 | contig 10663 bp, 10 predicted proteins | sample AntAcemetagen547_FD_179850 | JGI IMG/M metagenome (GOLD analysis project Ga0222659, IMG submission 179850) | Saline water microbial communities from Ace Lake, Antarctica - #547 | ecosystem: Environmental > Aquatic > Non-marine Saline and Alkaline > Saline | place: Antarctica: Ace Lake...
ACTTGTTCCTCTCGTGTGAAGGATGGTTGTCTTTATTTCGCACGCAAAGCGGGATCGACCGTATCATGCCTCTCCTCTCCGGAGGGGGCCGCCGTGAAGTCCGCTTGGCCGCATTTGTCCGTCCTCCCGTAAAAAGAATCAATTCCGCTTGGTGGCAATGGGGAGCTTGGGAAAATGGTGCGAACTTCGATACATGGCTGGAAAGCGCTATCCGTGCGTGCAACTGGTCGTCTGCGTTTCGCAACATACCGGAAGGAGTGAATCTGGTTGTCCGGCCAGTCATCGGGGATGTCGTGCATCAGATGGCCGATATCACCGCTTGCGAAATACCCTCTGTCAGCTCCCTCGATTCCAACAAATCGTCGTCCGCTGAATTTCTCTCTCTTTTTGGTTCTTCGGGAATTTTAGTGCGTCAGATTCGGCGTTAGATCGAGCTTTCCGCATGTGAATAGGATTCGGATTCTGTAGTTCTCAAAATTTCTGAAGCCTCTTGCCGACGCTTTGATCGACTGGATCTTGCTGTTGAGTCCTTCGCTCACCGCGTTGGTTATTGGGTATTCGAAGTAGGTCAGGAGACCCTCAAGATGCTTCTTGAGCATCCTGGCGACTATCTTGATCGGCTCAAGCTGGCTACGGATCGCCCAGTCATACCATTCCTGGAATACGATCTCCCCGAAGGCCCGGTTACGCGCCTGCCAGAAGCTTACGAAAGTTTCCTTGATCGCCCAAGCACGTGAGGTTTTGAGGTTTCTTCCGCAAATTTTCTCAAGTATCCCCTCGTGCTTTTCCGTCCGGGTTTGCTCCGATCTCAACAGGCTGTAACGGCTTCCCGTAAGGACATCATCGCCGTCCTTGAGGAGTTGTTTGTGTTCGGCACGACGCACCTGGTCAACCGCTCCGCCCAAGTAGCCACTGATATGGAAGCGATCATAAACCACCGAAGCCTTTGGCAGAAGTGCTCTGATCGCATTGCCAAAAGCCGGCCACATGTCCACAGCGACTGCCTTGATTTTGAATTTCCTACAGTAGCCCGGAAGAGCTTTGGCTATCAGCTTCCGACATGCTTCCTCGGTGCGTTCCTGGACGACATCTAGCACCCGCCCCTGATCCAGGTCGTTGAGTGCGGTTAGATAGTTGTGACCCTTGAGGAAGCTCTTTTCATCGATACCGATTTGCTCGACCTCCGATACATCCCGACTGGCCAACCCCCGCTCCACGGCACGTTTCATGATCGTCTGGGCTGCGTCCCAGGAAAGCCCGAGGAGTAATCGCCCCGCTTCGAGACTTTTGGCCATCTGAAGGACTTCTATTGCAAAAGCCTCGAACATGAGGGTGAAGCGCGAGTGCTTTCCCGCCCATGGCACTTCGGCGGTTTTGACCCCACAGTCCGCGCAGTTGCAACGCGGGACACGAGCTTCGATGATGGTTTCAAAATTCATGGTATCGAGATGCCGCCAGCTCCTGGATGGTGCGTGGTCCCGCTGCGGGGAAACCTTTCCGCAATCGGGGCAGGCCACTTCCCTAGAGCCATGGCCGACCTCAATAATCACACGGGATTGTTCGATCTGAAGATCGACCTTCGTTACCTTCCAAGGAGTCTGGAGGCCAAGAAGAAGAGAGTAATGACTGTTCAATGACGGGGACATGCCGTTGATCCTGACGGATCATTCCAAGCTTCCGAACCTAAAATTCCTGCATTAGGATTCCCGAAGAACCTTTTTTCTGCCTGCTTTTTGTGTCTGAATCAGTTCCTACGCAATTTTTGCCCTCGACAACGAATAGGCTCCTCAGCAGCCTGCCAACCCGTTTTGACCGCTCTGTCCCATGAACATTGAATCTCTCTCCATACCTCAAGTAATTCTCGTTGAACCCAAGAAATATGGAGATCACCGTGGATTCTTTTCTGAGACCTTCCGGGAAGATCTTTTAAAGGATCATGGTTTTGGGTCGCGTTTTGTGCAAGACAATCACTCTCTATCGGCACAAAAAGGAACCCTTCGCGGGCTTCATTACCAGCGTCCGCCGCATGCCCAGGATAAGCTCGTGCGTGTTGTAAGAGGCAGTATCCTTGATGTTGCTGTGGATATCCGTGATGGCTCACCTTCCTATGGTAAGCACGTGTCGGCCGTGCTTTCTGCGGAAAACGGGCACCAGCTGCTTGTCCCGAAGGGCTTCGCACACGCATTTGTTACTCTCGAGGCTGATACGGAAGTAATTTACAAGGTCTCTGACTATTATGCTCCAGATTGCGATGCGGGAATTATCTGGAACGATCCAGAGATAAATATCAACTGGGATTTGGAAGGCGATCCAGTTCTCTCGGAAAAAGACGCATTGCTTCCGTTGTTTTCGGAACTGCCTCCCGGCGTTTTTCCTTACGGCCAGTTTTAGGTGATTTTAATTTATGAGTAACACAAAGCCTACCGTTATCGTAACAGGTGGAGCCGGGTTTATCGGTTCCGCCCTATGTCGCTACCTAGTCAGCAATGAAATTGCTACGGTCGTGAACATAGACAAGCTTACCTACGCAGCTAATAAAGCATCCTTAGAAGAGATTGAAACGTTCTCGGACTATCATTTCCGACAAGTAGATATCTGCGATGGAGAAGCTCTTGGTAAAGTATTTGAAGAATTCAAGCCGGACGGAGTGCTGCACCTAGCTGCAGAGTCCCACGTCGACAGGTCGATAGATGGTGCCGCTGCATTTATTGAGACAAATTTGCTGGGAACTTTCCGGTTACTTGAAGCTGCCCGCGCACATTGGGCCAACCTTCCGTCCGATCGGAAGTCCAGATTCAGATTCCTACATGTGTCAACCGATGAGGTTTACGGCTCGCTTGGTGACGATGGTCTATTCGAAGAAACGACACCGTACGACCCGTCATCCCCTTATTCAGCTTCAAAGGCAGGATCGGATCATCTGGTTACAGCGTGGCACCGCACTTACGGATTTCCCGCTGTGATTTCCAATTGTTCCAATAATTACGGTCCATTCCATTTCCCGGAGAAACTCATCCCCCTCATCATTTTAAACTGCTACAACCACCGTCCCTTGCCAGTGTATGGCAATGGTGAAAATATTCGAGATTGGCTTTTCGTGGACGATCATGCCAAAGCTCTCTGGAGAATTTGGGAAAGTGGACGCCTCGGCGAGAAATACAATGTGGGAGGTCGTAACGAAAGGACGAACATTGATGTGGTCCGGCGCATCTGCCAGCTAATGGATAAATATTCCACAACCCCCTACGAAGGTGGTCACGAAAAATTGATTACATATGTCACTGACCGCCCCGGGCATGACGCCCGCTATGCGATCAATGCAACAAAACTGGAGACCGAACTTGGTTGGAAGGCGGAGGAGGACTTCGACAGTGGAATTGAAAAAACAGTCCGGTGGTATCTTGCGAATCAATCTTGGTGGCAGCCAATACTTGACGGTAATTATGGAGGGGAACGTCTGGGTTTGAAAAAATGAACGTATCCGGAACAAATTCCGAAGATCGTCCAGTGGCACTCGTTTTCGGGAAGAATGGGCAATTGGGTGCGTCGCTCCAGTGGCAGGCGTCATCGTTCCCCGATATAGAACTCAGAACTTTCTCTCGTGCCGAAATCGCAATATCAGATGCTGCGGCAGTCCGTTCTGCTATTGCAGAGAACAAGCCCGCCGTTGTGATCAATGCTGCTGCTTACACAGCAGTTGATAAGGCGGAGTCCGACGAGGAAGCTGCTTTCACAGGAAACGCTTTAGGTCCTTGGAATCTTGCCAACGAATGTGCCTCCGCGGGGATCCCCTTGATACATGTTTCAACCGATTATGTCTTTTCCGGAGAGAACGACCGCCCCTGGCTCCCTGATGATGCGGTAGCTCCGCTCGGAATTTACGGACGCACGAAACTTGCCGGAGAATGGGCAGTAACAGCGACCCAACCCGATTCCTATATTCTCCGCACCAGTTGGGTCTTCAGTCCATGGGGAAACAATTTTGTGAAAACGATGCTCAGACTTGGGGCGGAGCGCGACGAGCTTTCGATCATCAACGATCAGCATGGTTGTCCCACTTATGCACCGGATCTAGCTGCTGCAATTCTTGAAATTGCCCGCCAACGAGTGTTCAGGGAAAAGGGAAGATCCGGAGTTTATCATTTTTCAAATCAAGGGCAGACCACATGGTTCGATTTTGCAAAAGCTATTTTCCAACTGGCAGAAAAGTCGGGAAGAAAAACCCCATCCAAGCTAAATCCCATCCCCACATCGGCTTATCCGACACCTGCAAAACGTCCGAAATGGAGTGTGATGGATTTATCATCGATTGAGGAAGAATGGGTTCTACAAATTCCTTCTTGGGAAGATGCACTTGCCAGATGTATGAAAGCCCTTGAAGAAACATCCGAATTACACAAATCATGAAAGAGAGAAAAGGAATCATCCTCGCCGGAGGAAGTGGCACCCGCCTCTACCCGGTCACCAAAGCCGTGAGTAAGCAACTGCTGCCGATTTATGACAAGCCGATGATCTACTACCCTCTGTCCGTGTTGCTGCTCGCGGGCATTCGTGAGGTTCTCATCATCACAACCCCTCACGACCAATCAGTCTTCCAAACCCTTCTTGGAGATGGAGGCGATTGGGGCGTTAAAATCGAATATGCGATCCAGCCTCACCCGGGTGGCCTTGCGCAGGCCTTCCACATCGGTGAGGATTTTCTCGATGGACACCCTTCATGCCTGATTCTCGGAGACAATCTGTTCTACGGGCATGGCCTGACCGAAATGCTGCACAATGCAAATGCCCGCCGGGAAGGCGCAACCGTCTTCGGCTACCACGTTCCGGATCCGGAACGATACGGAGTCGTCGAATATGACGAAAACAAGCGAGCCGTGAGCATCGAAGAGAAACCCGCCAAACCAAAATCCAGTTGGGCCGTCACCGGCTTGTATTTTTATGACGAGGATGTGGTGGGAATCTCCAAAGAAATAAAACCCTCCCACCGCGGAGAACTCGAAATCACTACCGTCAACGAAGCATATCTCAAAGCCGGAAAATTGAACGTACAGACACTCGGTCGCGGCTTCGCTTGGTTCGACACCGGCACCCATGACTCAATGGTTGAAGCGGTTGAGTTCGTCCGTGCTGTTGAGAAGCGCCAAGGTCTTAAAATCGGTTGCCCCGAGGAAATCTGCCATTTTCAAGGTTGGATCAGCGATGAACAACTGCTTGGGCTAGCCGAACCTTTGGGGAAATCCGGCTATGGAAAATACCTGAGAAGCCTGGTGTAAAGCGAAACACCAGAATGTCCGGGCAATCCCATCTTGAGAATGAGGCCGGGGCGGCGGTCGGTATCGTGCTCGCCGTCCACCGCCCGAATCCTGTGTTTCTGAAAAAACAGATAGACAGCATTCTTGCCCAGACGTTCGAGAACTGGGAACTATGGATTGTTCCCGACGGTTTGGATCACGGAATGTCAGCGGAACTCCTACGGGGAATTTCCAATGATCCCCGTATCAACATCCTCCGGGCCGGTGAACACATGGGCAGCTGCCGGACTTTCGAACGCGGTCTTGCCGCTCTTCCAACGTCCGTCGAATATGTCGCGCTGTCCGATCAGGACGACGAATGGCTTCCTTCCAAGCTGGAGAAGCTTGTTCACCTGCTCGATGCCACGCCCGGCATTGCGATGGGATTTTGTGACTCCTCGGTCATTGACCACGACGGTCGGAAGCTTTCGGATTCCGTCAGGAAATTCGAACATCGTCCGGCCTGCCTGACCACCGTTTCCCTACTCGCGCGCAATACCGTCAGCGGCCACTCCATTCTATTCCGAAGGAGTCTTCTTCAACGGGCTCTTCCCTTTCCTCGCGCGGTTTTCGATTCCGGTATGAACCACGACTATTGGCTTGCCCTCGCCGCCTCCGATTCGGGCGGCATCCGTTTCCTTGACGAGTCCCTGGTTTCCTACCGCCTCCACGATACGAACGAAGTGGGTCCCCGAGTCGCGGGAGCGACCGGATTGAAATCCCGCTCATGGAAGGAGCAGAACCGCAGACTGCGTTACTCCGTTTCTGCCCGTATAGCGGCCATTTCCGGGGAGGAAATCACGTCATGCCGGAAATCTTCCCGGATCGCATTGTTTGTTTTGGCTGCAAAGGCCATGGGATTGGGTAATCACCAGGCCGCAGGGACTTTCCTGCGAGCCGCTGTGGCCTGATATCAGGCCAAACCCGCCTGATCAGAGTATTTCGTTTATGGACCGTAAGTTTCCTGCTACCAAGCTTCCGGTGCATATGAACTCTTTGATCACCCTTGTAATACCTGTCCGGCTTTCGGAAAACAACCTTTATGACGAGGTCGTGCGTATCCAAAGGATTCTGGATACGGTTCCTTCCGAAGGGTTCGAATCCCTGATCGTTGATTACGGGAGCTGCGAGGAACGTCGCCAGGAATTGACGGATATCGGACACCGAAATTCCGTAACAGTGATCCGCGTTGATTCCGGGGACCAGGTCTTCAGTGTCGGGAAAGCTAGGGATATCGGCACACAACACGCGAGGACCCCGCTGGTGCTCTATCATGACATCGACTTCCTGATGTCCAGGGAGAACTACAGGCGCATCCTGCTAGAGGCCCGCGTGAGGAACATGCCTGAAAACAATCATGCGTTCTTTGTTCTCCCCGGGGCTTATCTAACGGAAAGTTTCTCCGAGGAATACGTGGCCCTCTCGGAGAGTGGCGACGGGGAACTCGCGGATTATTTCCTGCACGATGCCATCATGAGATTGGACCACTCCGTCTTCAGCGGGATGACTTACGCGATATCGGCGTTGGTAGCGCACCGGCTTCATCTCCTCGCGGTCGGAGGCCACGACCCGCAGTTCGTAGGTCACGGGGCGGAAGATTTCGAACTCTTCCACCGTCTGGCCTCCTATTTCCGGAAAGGCCCGAGAACCAAGGACTATTACGCAAACACCATAGGGTCGAACAGCATCCAGACATACGCCGGATTCAGGGCGTTTTTCGCTCTCTACGGAATCGATGTGTTTCAAAGAGGACTCATTCTTGCCCATCTTTATCACCCCAGAAGGCCCGATCCGGAATACGCCGAAACTACGAACAATTCCCGCGTGGGAGATGTCATGCGGGCATATGACACAGGATCAAGCTATCTTCCGCCGCTTCCGGACCTGACAATCCGGGAGAAAACCTTGTTCCTCGCAGCAGAAAACTCAGCTCCTTGGCAGGCATTGCGTCAAGTCATTCCACTTCTCGGAGAATGCACATTTCGCAAAGAGGAAGAGTTTGGTTCCCCGTCCGGCTTTCGTGATTTCTTATCATCGGAGAATTTCACCCAGATCATTTTCATATTTGAAAAGCGTGATCAAGATCAGATCGCCCTCTATGATTCAGCTAAAGCGGAAGGATGCCAGACGATCGTCTTCGGAAAAGGCGGTTTCGAAGATTCCTGGTTTTTCGACCGCGAAGGAATCCCGCAGGAAGGCCATGCGGATGATCGCCCGGAAAAGGATACGGACCGGTTTCATAGTTTCGGAAAACTCAGAGACCATGAACCCCATGAAACGGGTGCGAAGGGACCGGCCGGAAGAATTGATTTCACAATCATCCGCGGCATCCTTCCCGAGTCCTTGGCATCGGACTTCACCCGCAAGCCCTTCTCATTGCACGCTCCGCTCTTCTATTCATACGGCGGCGTGCATGTGCTCGCGAACCTCCAGTCCCATCCTGAGCCACCAGCCGGGCCGTCGCCGCAAAGCCTCGTCCACGCCGGATTCCAAGCGTATCACGCCGGTAACTTTCGGGAATCCGCGGATTTGCTAACCCAAGGTATCAGCTCCTCGGCACCGGATCCCTCTCTTCTCCGAGCTCTCGCCGAGGCACATATTTCCCTAGGAAACAACGAAGCCGCTCTTGATTCTCTACAAAAAGCCCACCAACTCATCCCTGGAAACAAAAACCTGAAACGACGCCTTCGCGATTTGAAATCACCCAAATGGCTCCGCACAATCATAAAATCAAAGCCCTTCTGCGTCCCTCAAGGATGAAGTATATTATGCCTCAATTGTCAGGTTTTCTCACACGAAGTTTTGTGTGTTTTTTCAAAGGGTGTTTTTTTGGGTTCCGACCTCATTCATTTGACGGAAGAACGATCCGCAGAATGTCCCCACTGCCGGGCGATCCTTCGTTGCCCATATTTCGGTGGCCAGGATGTAGCAAAGTCACCGGGTCGTAGCCCCCCTTGGTGGTGGGAGCCCTTAAAGTCTCCAGTTCATTCGAGATCAAAAGGATTGCGGGATCTGGAATGGAAACCCGCAGTAAAGCCGCCAAGCGGGTGAGTGCCCTTTGCGGGTCACCCGTCATTTCAGAATAATCGGTTTCCAGTGTGCTTCTCGACTGCCAGTATCGCATTAACGACTGGTGGTTTCTCCAGGCATTCCGGATCGCCTCTGGTTCGTTCTTCAGCCATCCCATCCGAACGAGTGAGGCCAGGCACTCCTCGGCGGGACGCCGGGTAGTCAGCACAATGTCGGGGGAGAAGTCGACCTGGTCCTGTCGATGGGCTTTGACTACGTGGATAGGGGCAGGATGATCCCGCTCCCAATCAGCCACCCAGACCGAGTGGTTCGCTATGTTTGCCTCGCTCAAAAGCAGACGAACCGCATTGAAGAGCCAGGTGCTACCCGAACGAGGCAATCCGGCTACGAGAATAATATGCGGAGATGCTGGAACTTGCGACATGGAGCTTAGGTAGAGAAAGCATATAATGCAGCAAGTCAACACATAGGTGGCGAATCACTCCGTGAGAAAGGGAGCCACGGCTTCGTCCCAATGTTTGTAAATCAAGTCCCGATCGCTTTCCGTCAGATTCGCCGACGTATCGATTGCCTTTTTCGCGGCCTCCGGATCGTTAGCCAGCCAAGTGGTCGCGCTACGCAGCAAGACCCGCTGCTTCGTCGGCCCCTCGGTCATCGCGTCTGTGGCCCAGACAAATGAGATATCCGGAGCATGTGCGAGAGCAGTCATTTCTTCGATAACCGCATCACGTTCCTTTCCAGACGGGTATTCAAGAAGCCATTTCGAGGCAGCCTCTGGATCAGATATAGTCCAGTCACCCACTGCTCCGCTCAGCGCGGCAGTGCGGGATCTTCCCTTGGCGGGAAGACTCAATGCCCATTCGACGCCCGGATTGACACCGCCAGATGAAGGGGGAAGCCTTTCCGATTGTCCGTTTTCTCCATCATCGGCATTCGATCCGACCGGAGCTTCGCGGGCCAATCCTCTGGCGATTGAGGCGGCCACGCCGTCGAAAGAGCCGTCCGCAGCCTCTGAGAAGTCAAGTTGTTCGAACACTTTCGCGGACGATACCGGGTCTGTTGCCGAGTTTTCGACCAGCAGATGCTTTCGCATCCGATTTCGAAAATCCATATCGCCGAGCGTCTCACACGCTTGCCAGGCTGCTTCGAAATCCTCTCGGGACCAATGGTCAAGAGCGACAAATTGAGAGGATTCAAACAACTGCGGAGAGACTTTCTCCAGATGCCGGATGGTTTCAAAAGCCTCTGCGGGCGAGGCTTTGGAAATCTCCAAAGCGACCATTTTGGAAGCTAGGAGACTCTCGGACTGCTCCAGCGAAGCAGCCCAGGCAAACGCAGCTTCCGCGTCGATTTTTGCCCAAGCCCTTGAAAGCTCGATTATGGCCGTTCCCCGCCGTGTATCCTCCGCTTCCAGACCGTTGAGCTGGGTCATTTGCGATCTCAGACTCTCGGGAACTTCGAAAATTCCACGATGTCCGGATGTCGCCTCCCTGCGTTGATCGGGCACGGTAAGTTGCGTGCGCTTTCTTTTCTTGGTCTCCGGCAGTTGCGCTTCGTCATCGGCAGTAGGCACGAGTTCATCGGAGTTATCTCTCGGAAGCATGAAGCCAAGACCGATCACAAAAACAAGCGCTGAGAAAAGAAGTATCTGATGTTTTCCTGACATATCTAAAAGGTTGTTACTTTTCAGGATTGTATTCTCCAAGAATAAAAACAAGCAAGAAAGCCCGCCTGGGCTCTTCATGCAATACGAAAATGATCAGAAGAAATTTATTGAAACCGGAAAAAATTTCTGAGAACCTCGAACGGATCGGGCAAGCTATGGTATCGATCTGTTGAGTGCCAGTGACGGCGTAACCTTCTCACAAACCAAATAAACAAATGAAAAACAAACCAGACAAAAGAAATCTAGGAGCAATGAAAGGAGCGGCTCTCGGGCTACTCGCAATAACAGGTACGCAGTTCGCGGAAGCCCAGAACGTGGCCTCCGGGTCGAGAGCCTTCATCGGAGGTGGTCTGAATAACACCGCGTCCGGGAACTTCTCTTCCATCCTCGGCGGAATCTCGAACTCGACCGCAGCCCCCAACTCGAACATTCTCGGAGGGAATTCGAACACCGCAGCGGGAGGCCAGTCGGGAATCGTCACCGGGTCCGGGAATTCCGTTCTTCCTTCGGGAGGCCAGTCGGCGATTCTTTCGGGCAACAACAATACGATCTCGTGTCGGCGACTGAGCAAAAGTGGATTTAATTGTCTGAGCAAAAGTGGACAGGGCTTCCTGATATTCAAATATTCTTAAAGACGGTATTCCGCGAGGATATCGGGCCATTGCGGTGCTTGTGG
>Ga0222659_1001174_pt1 | contig 10646 bp, 24 predicted proteins | sample AntAcemetagen547_FD_179850 | JGI IMG/M metagenome (GOLD analysis project Ga0222659, IMG submission 179850) | Saline water microbial communities from Ace Lake, Antarctica - #547 | ecosystem: Environmental > Aquatic > Non-marine Saline and Alkaline > Saline | place: Antarctica: Ace Lake...
AGAGGTGGGCTGACCGCTGCGCGGTCTGGGACAGCGGCGTGGAACGACTCACCAAGCCAGCTTGAGAGATCGCTCCGCGCCGCTGTCCCGACCTCCGACTCCTTCGGAGTCCCCCACCTCTCTCCTCTTGTCCCTATTGTGCCTCCCATAAGTGGTTCAACTCAGTCTTCAATTTGAAGGCCTGGCCGTTCGGACTCCGTCCGATCCGTTGCAGGTGGTTCAACTCAGTAGCCGTTCCCACTATTGTCCTGCTACGCATGACCCTAAATGGGAAAATGGGCACGATGATTTGCCGCTGAAAATTTCCGCAGCGTTATCTGGTTTTTTTCGTCTGCCCTTGATTTCCATTCGCTGATGTGGGAAATTCCCACAATGAAAGCGGCCACAAAATTAGATCATCGGCGGCGGGGAACCTTTCCGTCCAATTTTCAGCCAGGAGATCTCTTCATTCAGGAAATGATCGATGCTGAAGCGGTCACCTTCAAGTTGGTGAGACCATCGGAAGTTCCTCTGGTTGTGGCCAGAAAGGTACGGGGGCACCTGATGGGAGCAAAAATCACTCTGGACACATCCGCCCTGGCCGCAACCATGCGTGCGGAGCGGGATTCCCGATGAGAATCTACTGGGATTCCTCCGCCTTGGTGGCGGCTTTGCACGATGAGCATCTGCGGAACCAGCTAACCAAAACGGAGGGCTTTACCCGGTCCCACGCTTTCAATGAAGTGTTTTCGGCTCTGACAGGAGGCCGGTTGGGATTCCGCTATGGGCCTCATGAGGGGGCTGAGCTTGTCGCATCTCTCGCAGCAGACCTCTCAGTAACAGATTTACAACCGGACGAAGTTCTTTCTGCACTCAGCAGGTCTGAAAAACTCGGAGTTCGGGGCGGTCGCGTCCATGACTATCTTCACGCAGTGTCTGCGGAAAAAGGCTTCGCGGACAAACTCTGGACCTTCAACCTATCTGATTTTCAGGGATTGACCCACCTCGCTGTCGAGTCGCCCGGGTGAATGACGGATCGGAAGAAGATGCCTCCCATTTTGCCTCCCATAAGTGGTTCAACTCAGTTCTGTCAGATCCATTGTAGTGAGATGTTGCTGCAACGGATCGAGCGAAGCCCGAACGGCCAGGCTTTCAATTGAGGGAATTGGGACGAGAAACTTGCTGCCCGGCGACACGATTAAATTGCCCTCATCGAGGATCGTCCCGTAGCCGCAAGCCTGAGCTGAGTTTGACATGATGTCTCTACATGATAACTTTCTCCCATGGTTGCAAATCTTTCCACATTGACTGAACGCGGCCAAGTTTCCGTGCCGGCCGCCTTGCGTCGGCAACTGGGAATCACGCCAGGCCAATCGTTAATCTGGAGTGCAATTTCGGAGGACGAATTCCGAGTGCGTGTTGTCCGTCGACCTAGAAAAAAACAGAGTCCATCCATGCGTGGATTCATCAAGACCCTCCAAAAAAAGGGACCTGCGACGACCTCCGAGTGGATGGAATTGCTTCGTGAAGGCGAAAAACTCTAATGGCGTGGGTCGTGGACACGAGTCTGATCTTGGACATTGGCCTTGACGATCCGAAGTTTGCAGTGGGTTCAGAACGCCTCCTTTTGGCGAAACTTTCGGAAAAGTTGGTAATTTGTCCAGTGACCTTCATTGAATTGGCGCCGGCATTTGCTGGAAATCAAGAAGTCGAAGAGGAATTTCTCTTCCATTTAGGCATTGCCAGTGACGAATCATGGACCCCAAAAGACACCGCAGGGTCAGCCGCCGCATGGGCGGAACATATCGGTAAACGGCGGAAGCAAGGAGGCTCGAAACGCCCAGTAGCAGATGTCCTCATTGGGGCTTTTGCCCAGCGTTTTCAGGGTTTACTAACCAGGAATGCGTCGGACTTCCGAAAACTCTTCCCGCAGCTCCCATTGATTGAACCGGAGGGATTTTAATTTTGGATGCTGCTGCAACGGATGCGGAGGGAGAATTAACCACTTATGGGAGGCAAAATAAAGCCTTGCAATATGCGGCGGCTGACTTGGCCGACGAAGTCGGCTGGGGTTGGAGGGAGAAATGCGGGCTGACCGCTGCGCGGTCTGGAACAGCGGCGTGGAAGGACTCTCCAAGCTCGCTTGAGAAATCATTCCGCGCCGCTGTTCCGACCTTCGACTCCGTCGGAGTCCCCCGCCAATCTCCCTCTGTCTGTCCCTATTGTGCCTCCCATGAGTGGTTCAAATCAGTCTTCAATCAGTGGTTCTCTCTGCACCACCTGCGGCGGAAGGCGGCAACGGATGCGGAGGGAGAATTAACCACTAATGGGAGGCAAAATAAAGCCTTGCAATATGCGGCGGCTGATTTGACCGACAGAGTCGGCTTTGGTTGGAGGGAGAAATGCGGGCTGACCGCTGCGCGGTCTGGGAAAGCGGTGCGGAACGACTCACCAAGCCAGCTTGAGAGATCGCTCCGCTCCGCTGTCCCGACCTTCGACTCCGTCGGAGTCCTTCGCCTCTTCTCCCTCTGTCTGTCCCTATTGTGCCTCCCATTTTGCCTTCCATAAGTGGTTCAATTCAGTCTTCAGTCCGGATTCGTCGGAGTCCCTTCAACCAACGGCCACGCTTTCAGCGTCGCGAAGTGCGCAAAAGGAACCCACGGTCTGCGGAAACTGAAGTGAAAGACTGCGGGGTTGACCCCTGGCTGTCAGGGAACGGGAAACTACGGAAGACGCCATGGGAATATTCGAAGCGATCTTCATCGTTGGTGAATTGCGCGGCTTCCAGCCAGAGGTTCCACCATGCTTCCAGTTCTTCTGGTGAAAGGTTCTGTAGGTCCAGGTCTTCCTCGCTCAAAAACTCATCTCTGGCTCGGAAAACGGGAACCAACGGAGAGTCAGGGTTCATAGGGCAAAACTCCTTCTGCAGCGGCAATGAGATTTCTATAGGAGATCGACAAGGGCAAGTTGCTATTTTGGCGATTTACGCGGGGCCAGATCGCGGCCCAGCCGGCCGCAGCCCTTTCGTAGCGCTCCAGGCGGATTTCGTTTGCCCGCATGAGCCGTCGCCGTTCCCGGTCCAGAGCCGTTTCAAGAGACTCTCGTCCGCCCGTGGCCGCCCGCAAGGCTTCCCGGGTCTTCTCAGCTTTTGTCCATGCGACAGGATCCTTTTCCTTCATTTCGAGCAAATCCCTGGCGCTCCGTGAATACGCCAGTCTTTCAATGAGCAATAGACAATTAGCAATTCCGCACTGGACCGCATCCGCAGCTATCAAAAGAACCGTTCAGGTTCTCTTTTCCAATTGATGTTGCCATAAAGAACGCGACGGATGTCTATCCTCTCGGCATGCAGTTGATAGAAGATCAACCAGCGACCGAATGGAGGAGGAAGAACGAAATAGCGCATACCCTTCAAAGTGGGATCACTGAATTTGGCCAAAGGACCCATTTGCGGGAATTGCGCCAGAAGATTAAATGTTTCAAAAGCCGCATCAAGAAAATCGCGGGCCGACCGCTCGTTGTCGGCTCCGATGAAATCACGTGCCGCGATGAGGTCGTCGTCAGTCTGGGGAGACGCCAGCCAATTCATGGCTTCAAACTGCCATAGATCCCCGCTTTGCGTTTTGCGGTCATAGGGGTACCAGGGTCAGCCTGCAAGAGGAGGATTTCCAGTTCCTCTCGACTGTGGAAGCTCGCTCCAGCGGGTCCGCGTTCCTGGACCACCGCGTCAAGCAGGGCCAGCGCTTGATGAATGACTTCGCTCTTATTTGAGGCACGGCCCGAACGAATCTGCCGCGCGATGATCGCTTCATAGTAGTCGGTTCGAGTGTAGCTCATGTTCCGTTTTTACAAATAGTGACAAATGTTGTCAAGATGGGCGCTTCTTCCCACATCCGAGGATCGTGGCGAGGAGGGAGGCGGAGCTTGGCTCCGCGATTATGGATTATGGATTTTTAATTTTGGATGGAGGAAGGGGATTAATTGTTGATTTCAAATTTTTGATTGACTCGATGACTCGCCCTGTGGGCTGCTGGCGGCAGTCTGTCTCGCTTTGCTCGGCTGCTGATTGCCGAACAGCGCTACGCGCGAATACGGGGAATTAACCTGCAACGGATTGGATAAAGTTCGCCCGGCCAGGCTTTCAATGAGCAATAGACAATTAGCAATTCCGCACTGAACCGAAGGGCCAGACAGAGGGAGATTTTAACCACTAATGGACACCTGCAACGGATTGGGCGGAGCCCAAATGGCCAGGCTTTCAAATAGAGTCTCGCAATGTGCTTCGGCTCACTTGGCCGACGGAGTCGGCTTGGGTTTGGAGGGAGAGAGGCGGGCCGACCGCTGCGCGGTCTGGGGAAGCGGTGCGGAGTGATCTCCCAAACGAGTTTGGAGAGTCAATCCGAACCGTTTGGCCTGGCCCTCCGGCTTCGCTGGAGTCCACCCGCTTCTCTTGTCTTTATTATGCCTCCCATAAGTGGTTCAACTCTTCCCTCTTTCCCTGGCGGAGCACAGGTACCGCAGCACGTAACGCATCTTCATCGCTTTGTAGAGGATCCGATAGAGTTTTTGGCGGCGCTCAAATTTCTTCCGAGCCTGTTCTTCGGTCAATCCTGGCCATTGGGAATAGACGTGTTTACGCCGGTAGTTCTCCCGCTCTTCACAATGGCGGTCCGTGATCTGTCCCGAGCGGATCATCTCGGAAGTCTTGGCATCGGCACTGACCCGAAAATGGGAAAAGACCTGATCGACTAAAAGTGCCCTCAAGTTCCGTCCGCAGCGGAGGAACCATTCCACATCCATGACGTAATGGTAGTCAATATTGTGTCAATGAGTGGTTAACTACTTCTTCATGACTCGTCCTGCGGAGCCGACCATCTATTTGAGAAAGCGTGAGTACCTTTTCCTGCTCGTGGCGGTGAGTGGAGTTCCCCCCATTCTCTCGACGACTGCATCAAACTCCTCAGCGCGCGGAAAGACGCTGAGGACAGGAACGCGCACAGGCTTAATTTTGCCCAAATGCTTCGAGGTAGCGGAGTGCGTGAGTTTTGAGGTCGTGGATGGCATATCGGAAGGCAGTGTTCAGATCGTCCGTTGGGATCACCATTTTTGCAAGGACATTTTCTTCTTTATCGAGGATGTCTTGATGGGGATATCCATGGGCAGTATCATAACGTGTCAGGCAGCGCAAACGCCCATTCACATTGGCTACAAGCACTACTCGGAATCTTTTTACACGACCGTGGATGGTCAGGCGGGAGATGAGCAGGACCATTCCATCGTCGAGTTCAATTTCCCATTCCCTATCCGGCATTTACGGAAAATACAAAGATTCCCATTGTCTGGCGAGCGATGAATCAATTTACCATCACTTCCCGCCAGACGGCTGGCAGGAGAGGATTCAGTCCCGAATGCCGCTAACTTATTTAACCACTCATTGTCCCGAGCGGATTCTCGGAGGTGTGGGGAGCGAAGAAGAAAAGATTTTAACCACTCATGGGAGGCAAAATAAAGCCGTGCAATAGGCTGCGGCTGATCAGGCCGACGGAGTCGGCTTGGGTTTGGAGAGAGGCGGGCTGACCGCTGTGCGGTCTGGGCAAGCCGCGAGGAACGGCTCACCAAGCTCGCTTGAGAGGTCGTTCCGCGCGGCTTTCCCGGCCACCGACTCCGTCGGGGGCACCCCCATCTTTCCCTGTCTTTATTATGTCTTCCATTGTGCCTTCCATGAGTGGTTCAACTCTTCCCTCTTTCCCATTCAAAATCAAACATCCTTAATCCAAAATCACTGGCGGCTCGCCGCCAGGTACCGCAGCGCGTACCGCATCTTCATCGCTTTGTAGAGAATCCGATAGAGTTTTTGCCGGCGCTCAAACTTCTGGCGGGCCTGATCTTCGGTCAATCCTGGCCATTGGGAATAGACGTGTTTCCGGCGGTAGTTCTCCCGCTCTTCGCGATGGCGGTCCGTGATCTGTCCGGAGCGGATCATCTCGGAGGTCTTGGCGTCAGCGCTGATCTTGAAATTTCGAAATGGATTCACGAGGCGCGTACCGATGAGGCTACTCTGCCGGCCGTCGGGAGGGAAAATGCCCAAAAAGCACAAAACTTTGCTCCTTAGAGCGGAAGGGTACGAATCCGAATTTTGTCATTGAGAATTGTCGTGACACAGCCTTTTTCCAACTCTTTCCGAAAATGACGAGCGGCGCGAAGAATGAGCTGGGAAAGCTCGGGTGCTTTGCATCCCTCTTTCCGGATCCTAATCACCGACGGCTTGGAGGCATTGGATGCGGCCAAAAGTGCATGAAAATCAGCATCGAGCGTCACGATGATACGCTCAGAAGATTGACCGAAGAGGAGAATCTCCGCGTCACTTGCGGCAGCCATGTCGATCTCACCCACATGGATAGCGTCGTGCGCCGCCGCAGCGAGCAGCAGGGTCGTGGCGCGGGGTAGGCCTTGGTCAAGCAACCAGCGCATTCACATCGAAAGTGGCATCAGGCAGCTGAAGGGACGCATACCGAAGCGCCTGTCGCACATCTTCATCTTCCAATTCAGGAAACTCAACCAGCCTTTCCATGCGGTCAGGATACATCGCCGCGATCTCAACAATCCTGCGCACGGTCAATCGCTGGTGGCGGAGGCAGGGCTGGCCATTCATGCGACAAGGGTCGATGACAATCCGATCCAAGGTGATCATGGCCTTAACATATCGAGCGCGGTCGGCATGTCAATAGAGGGACGAGTGATGGAAAAAACAGTTCCTCCTTCCCCTGTCTCTATTTTGCCTCCCATTATGCCTTTTATGAGTGGTTCAACTCCATCTTCTGAAGTGTCTGGTTCTCCCTACCTTTTCATCCTTTCCATCCTTTGCGTGAGGAATGTCTTAAATTCTGGCTGATCCCCGCAGGTAGCGGACTGCATAACGCATCTTCATCGCTTTGTAGAGAATCCGATAGAGTTTTTGGCGCCACGCAAACTTCTGGCGGGCCTGATCTTCGGTCAATCCTGGCCATTGGGAATAGACATGTTTCCGGCGGTAGTTCTCCCGCTCTTCGCGATGGCGGTCCGTGATCTGTCCCGAGCGGATCATCTCGGAGCGCGGAGCCATAGGGCGGAGCCATAGGGGTCAGGCATGGTTTATTGACATTGTTCTTGCTTAAAGATCATGGAGAGAAGAGAGGCCGCGATCTGATTCGAGCCGGATTGGAAGTGTTTGGAATTTCGGCGAAAGACCTGAAGACGGCGGCCAAGAGCGATTGGCGCAAAGGAATTCTGGCGGAGATGGTTCAAAGAGAAACGACGATGACACTAAATTGGATTAGTGAAAAGTTGGTGATGGGGGATCGATCGAGTTGCTCTCGAATTATACGCCGGACACGAGAGGGAATGAAAGATCAGAAGGAGTGGCGTGAGTGGCAAAGGCAGATCAAAAAGTCAATAAACCATGCCTGACCCCTCTTCACCCCTCTTCCCGTGACCCCTCTTCCCGTTGCCTCTTGGAATATTTTCTCGGACAGGTATCCTTCGCCCAGCGCAAGGAACATTGTCGAGAAACTCGATGGTTGATTGTCCAGTGTTTCCACTGCGCTTGGTTCGCTCACCGGTGACTGCGTAAAAAGCATCTTACTTCGTCGTGGTTGCCGAGAAAATGGAAATAGAGCAAGCCATCGAGCGACTGGAAGACCAAGCGCTGATCCAGACCGGATCGACATTCATACAGGTCGCTGCCAAGCCTTCGAATTCCGATTCCGGAGTGCTCGTGGGGACGCCCCCATGATTGACGTGCTGACTCGATAACCGCTCCTAGACGAGTGCGCTTGCCTTTTGAAAGTTTGCGGATTTCTCGAAGCAAATCTGGAGAAATCTCAACTTTCACAATAAAGCATCGATGTCACCGGTGAAATTACGGGAAAGCCCGGCTTGTCGATCTGTTTTGGCCCTTGTCTGTAGATTTGTGGCAATTGAGCAAACTTCCTCCTGCGAAAGTTGGTATTCGCGCTCGGCATAGTCCTTAGGAACGACTTCCACCGGACGCAGAGCTACGACGTGGTTGCCAACAAGGATCGCCACCTGTTCTCCGCTCGCAGCTCTTTTTACCCACGAACCTAGGTTTTTCCGGGCGTTTGTGATGGAAAGTGTAATCATGGTGACAATTTACAGTTCCTAAAATGACATTCAAGAGGTATTCCAGAAACTCCCAGACGTTGAGGTCCGCCATCGCCGCCGCTTGCGCCAGCGTGACCCGCCGCAATTCAACGCGGAGCCATAGGGGTCAGGCTTGGTTTATTGACATTGTTCTTGCTTGAAGATCAAAAAACGGAAAGAAGAAAGCCGGGAGGGGGCATGGAGGCCGAAGTGCGGAAAGATCATGGAGAGAAGAGAGGCCGCGATCTGATTCGAGCCGGATTGGAAGTGTTTGGAATTTCGGCGAAAGACCGGAAGACGGCGGCCAAGAGCGATTGGCGCAAAGGAATTCTGGCGGAGATGGTTCAAAGAGAAACGACGATGACACTAAATTGGATCAGTGAAAAGTTGGTGATGGGGGATCGATCGAGTTGCTCTCGAATTATACGCCGGACACGAGAGGGAATGAAAGGTCAGAAGGAGTGGCGTGAGTGGCAAAGGAAGATCAAAAAGTCAATAAACCATGCCTGACCCCTCTTCCCGTTTTCCGGGGAACCGGCATCTTGGATAATGTGTTCGACGCGGAGCGTGGATGGGAGTCGAGGGGGGAGGATCGGTTCTTCGTCATATTCCTCCTTTCGCTTTTCGCCTTTCGCTTTCTCTTCGACCTGATCGCGGACAGAGGCCACGCAGAGCCGGAGCCAGTCAAGCTGATTGAAGCTGGGAGTGACAATCGAAAAATCCAATTGTTGATTTTTTATTTTCCGTAGCACAGCCGGATGGAGACGAGATATCCCTTGAGGGCCCTCGCAGCTATCGCCCCGCCAGCAGGGGAAGGTAGCCCGCCGTCTTGAAATGGGAGTCATTCGTGGCTGCCTCGGTGAGTCCAAGTCGGTCCATGACGACAAAGCTTGTGCAATCTGTGAACGAAAACGGCTGATCCCGGAATTTTTGCAGCCAATCCCATGCCTGCCAGAAGGTTTCCTTCCCGATCCACTCCATCTCGACGATTTTCGAATGTCTCACAAGTCCCAGCAAGTCGTCCCTTCGGTGACTGATCTTTCGGGCAATAAACAAGGCACAAGCCTCATCAATAATATAGTCCGTCACGATGAGGCGCACCCTTCGCTGTCGTGGAAACGAGAGCATCAGTTCGTGATGCGGATCCCGGCCGTTGATCCAGGAGAAAATCCCGCTCGTATCTAAAAATATCCTGCGCTCAGGCATAAATCGCTCGGTCAATTTCTTCGTTGTTCAGCGGTTCAAGATTCTCGGCATCCGTCCCAAAACTCAGAGCAGGATCCGGACCCACGAAATCTCTTTCCGTCACCGGCAGAAGCTTAGCTAGCGGCTTATTCCGGTAGGTCAGCATGAGTTCCTCGCCACGCTCGAGGGCCGACCTAATTTTCCCAAAGTCGAACCTCATCTCTTGAATAGAAACAGTAACCATAACCGTAATGATAATTGACGACATTTTTGCCGTCAATCATTTATAGTCCTTAGGAACAACTCCCACCGGACGCAGCGCTACGACGAGGTTGCCAACAAGGATCGCCACACGAGAAACAGTCCGACTTTCTTGTTATAGGCCCGAGGGGAAACGACAAAAGCGGGACGCCTGCCGGATTGTTCGTGTCCGGCCTGAGGATAAAACTCCAACCAGACCACATCGCCCTGATCGGGAATGTATAGGGCCATTACCAGATTTCTTGACCGACCGCGAAACCCGTGTCTGTGGCTTCATGTCGATTGTCGTCTGTGACGTCCTTCAGAAGAGCATCAAGGCTAAGAGTCATTTTTACAACCGGTTTGACAACGAGGGTTCCCGACTGAAGAATGAGGTCAACAAAGGTGCCGTCGTGAATGCGGGTTTCTTTGGCAAAAGCATGGGGAATACGGAGAGCCAGGCTGTTTCCCCATTTTTGTACGGCAGTTCTCATGGAGACAATCTACAGTCTCTAAAATGACGTTCAAGAGGTATTCCAGAAACTCCCAAACGTTGAGGACCGCCATCGCGGCCGCTTGGGCAAGCGTAACCCGCCGTAATTCGAAGAGTCTGGTAGCCAAAATACCGCGAAAGTCCCGTTCAAGGTCCTTTTGGGAGGCGCCTACAGCAGCCATCCATTTTTCATCCACGGGAATTTGGACCGCATTCATAGAGATAAGGTAGCTTTTGTCTTTGCATCATGCAACGTCGTTTCAAGAGCAACAGGGGGGAGAATGTGGCTGATGACGGAATATTTTTGGAGGCGGTGTTTTTTGTTCGGCAGGAAGATGGGAACTTAACCACTTATGGGAGGCAAAATATAGCCTTGCAATATGCGGCGGCTGACTTGGCCGACGAAGTCGGCTGGGGTTGGAGGGAGAAATGCGGGCTGACCGCTGCGCGGTCTAGAACAGCGGCGTGGAACGACTCTCCAAGCTCGCTTGAGAGATCGCTCCGCCCCGCTGTCCCGACCTCCGACTCCGTCGGAGGCTCCCGCCAATCTCCTCCTGTCCCTATTGTGCCTCCCATTGTGCCTTCCATAAGTGGTTCAACTCAGTCTTCA
>Ga0222659_1001175_pt1 | contig 10641 bp, 10 predicted proteins | sample AntAcemetagen547_FD_179850 | JGI IMG/M metagenome (GOLD analysis project Ga0222659, IMG submission 179850) | Saline water microbial communities from Ace Lake, Antarctica - #547 | ecosystem: Environmental > Aquatic > Non-marine Saline and Alkaline > Saline | place: Antarctica: Ace Lake...
TTGCTACTTCTCTTGGAGTAGAGCCTGAGCCGGTGTTATGTAAAAAAGTCCATGGTTTCAAAGATTTACAATGCTGTCCTAACGCTAAGTCACAAAAAATAGATCCTTTTGGATTATCAAAAGGAAAACCTGGATGTGATGGTGTAGGATTATTTAACTCTTCTGGACCATTATGCTTAAACGAGAACCAACGTAGATTATTACAAACCCGTGGAGGTAATATGGAATTACCTGACTCACAAATTGGTCCATAATCGTTATAGTTTACACCATGCTAAGTAACATGGTATAAAATTGAATTTTTTATATAACTTATATAGTCACAATAATTAATATAACCAAGTCAAAATGACAATTACTCGTGATACCAAATTCAAATTAGCGTTTGATAGTTTTATAAAGGATGTAATTGGGATTACCGATTATGCTTTGGAAAATCTCACAAAAAACAAGTCAGAATCAAGACATATATATCGATTTAATATTCCCGAACAAACAACGGTGATTGGATTTATTGACCGTGATGGAGTTACTCATACGGGTAGTGATATTGCGAATATGAATATATCATCCGATAAAGAAGAAATAAAAAACGAATATATACCAGAAAAAGAAACATTTGAAAAACAATTCGCTACTACGTTCGACCCATACAAAGACGAGGTAACCATCCCGACTATTTTACCAGGACAACCACCTTACGTATACGCCCAAAGTTATGTTGGTATAGATAATTGTGAAGTGAATGATGAAACTGGTGATTTGGAAGGTAAAATATATGTGGTATATCATAAAAAACATATTCCTTACTATGTAGAACCAGACGATGGTTTATATGAAAAGAAATATAGCGTACTACTTTGTAGGTTTAATAACGTTCGAACTCAATTAAACAATGCCTACAATGATATAGATGAAATACAAGACGATTTGTTATATAATGAGCGTCAACTAAGGAAGGCTAAGCGGATATTATATCGAGAAACAAATAATCACATATTGAGTGAGACCAATCTAATTAATAAACTGCATGCTGCTTATATAAAGTCAGATACAAAAGAAGAATGTCCTGTATGTTACGACACTATTGAAAATGACAAATTAATAATTCCAAGATGCGCCCATTATATATGCGATTCGTGTCATCCACGATGTGATGAATGCCCTATATGTCGTATGAGTTACACGCCGATGGATGTGTAAAATACACCTTGAATATTGAGGTGTAAAATGTATAAATTGTATTTTTTATTCGACTTCTCTCCATGTCATGATTTCTTCCTCGGATTCTACATCAGACAAAAAAGGGGAATACGGTATATTCCAGTTATGTAATATTCTACATAATACACACATAGACATAATAGAAAGAGATACGCACATTACCGCCAAAAGAAGTGAGACAAATTTTTCCATATAGGAAGTATATACAGTAATCTTTATGTTTTTTACATATTTACACCACATTGATTACAATATGTAATTTTTTGTGAGGTTTCATGTGTAATATCAATATAATCTTCTATTATATCCTCATGTTTACAATACAATTTTAAATAGTTATTGATAGAAGATACAATCGCATTATAATCGGTTGTTCTCTGTTCTGTAGCTAACCGTTCAACGTGGATTTTTGCTTCAGTCATATGTATTATATCTTCAGATGGCTCCATGGTTACTATTATAACACGCGTGATTTTTTTATATTATTGTATTATAACATAAATGGCATAAAGTTTTATGAATATATTATTATATTCATAATGGCATCATCTATCAATGGAATGAGACCAAAATCTGAAAATTGGTCGGTAGAACAACTCGTTAATTTAATTAATCAAAAGCGCATTCGAAATCCGAAATGTCAACGGCAAAAGAAATGGGAGAAACAACCAATTCCCAATTCTAAAAAATCAAATTATCATGATTATATAAAATTTCTGTATGACACATGTTATTCTGTAGAAGCAATAACTATTGCGAAATATATTGAAGATAAAAACGAAATATATGTAAATATAGATGGTAATAATCGTATAAATGCTATAGTATATTTTTATAATCACCCATTAGACATATTCCGTAATAATTTTCATGAACTTCGTTATTCAGGAACTAAGCATAGCGCATTTATAGATATGTTATCAAACATAGATTATCCCACCTTCATGGGAATAAGAAGAATGACTCGTTATATAAACCGTTTAAAAAATGAAGAATTAAGTATTTACTGGAAGAGTTTGGAAGATGATATGGTTGAATATATTGAAGATGAAGTGGAAATAGTACAAGCTGTATTAAAAATATCTGGGGGTGAATTTTTCCATACCAATGTTTTTATGAATCTGGTGATATTTAATAATCCATCAACCGACCAATTATCTCAAATTTTTTCAAATATTAATATGAATAGTAATCCATTATCATCGAATGATATATTAGCAGCAACCCTACTATGTGCGAATGAGTTTAATCTTGATTTTAATCCGGTTTTACAAACAAATCTACACAAACAATTGAATAAATATTACAACGAACGTCAAGAAGATGAGATATTAGAATGCTATCACCCAGATAGTAGTGTTGAAAAAATGAACGGGACGGAGTTTTTGATATCATTTCAAAACTACTGCAGTGAAAAATACCAACTAATACCTAATTTTGGTTCAGATACAACCGATGGGTTAGGTGTATTTCATAAATTATTTGATTTAACCAATGTGTTTTACGGATTACAATCGGATAATTTTACAACAGATAACATACAGAATTTCAGTGAATCAATTATAAAATCATTGGAAGTATTAAGTTCAATTGTGAATAAAATATGCCCTCCGACAATTGATTTATATCATTTCAAACAAGATTCGCAATTAACCTTGAAAAAGACACCATTAATCGTATTAATTGTAACCACGATTAAGCTATTGGAATTGATGAACGATAATAACATATCTGAAAAGGAGGTACATAATATATTAAAACGAACAATATGCTACCATTATTTATTAGATTATCTACCCAAAGACAAACGCGATAAATATATAGTGAATGATGATATTCGTTGTCAAGTGGGTGGTAAAGCAATTCAAACCAAGGTTAATAGTATAATACAAGCTCCCGACAAAGTCGGACAGACTATTACAGACACACTAATGACGTCTTTGTTTAAAGACATAGTAGAATTGTATAATCAACCATATAAATATGAGGACCGTCCAAAACGTCGTCGTGTATTATCATTTCCTTATAGGTTGTTATTAAGTTTATACTACAATAATAGAGTTCCCTATGTTTATACTCAAAAGAAACAGAATATAGACCATGTGTTCGTATTTTCATCTAACTGGGAAAATGACAATGAAATAGATTTGGACCGCATTGGTAATTTGATATTAATTGATGGTGAATTGAATAACAAGAGGAGTAACAATTCTATTCAATATTATTATGATACTGTACCGGATTTGATGAATTGTTTGAACTATCCAAATATAGAAAGTTACAATAGTGTAGTAACGCATGATAAGAAATCAGTCACAATTCAAGATACTGAAAAATTTAAAAAAATAACGAATAATATAGAAAATATGTATATTGAGAACGCAGTAAAATGTATATTTGATATGTAAATCGTATATTTTTATTGTTTATTCATCTTCATCCTCACTTTCATCGCATCCATTGCCGCATAGGGTATATACGACTGTATTTCAATTTTATCACATTCGCAAAAATATTACCTTGCGTCCGCTCTATACATCTTCAGGAGATATACATATATTTTTCGATTGAAAATTATTTGTAATAATTCCTTTTGGACAATAATATTTTCTTGTTTTATTATTTGTTTTTCGTATGTTATTATTTCCTCCACTCATTTCAAGCGGAAAATGAATTATCCAATTTTCATTATAAAATACATCTTTTAGTATGAATTTCATGAATTGTTCAATCCACGACCCAACTAATCTACAACGATGTTGTTTTGGTATAGATTGAAGAAAATCATTAAAATTATTTGCATTCTTATAATATTGATATAATTCAGTCATGTCTTCTTCTCTTTTATCAAATAATGAAACAAATCTATCAAACTCTATATTTGTTTTAAATTCTGGCGAATATAAAAATTCATCTATTCTGGTTCTATATTGTTTATGTTTACACCCTTGAAGATTTAAAACGCCGATTTTAATATATATATTTGTCTCATTTTTATTTTTAATCTGGGTAACAATATATATATTAGAATGGAAAAAATAACTAAGACATCATCTAAAAACAGAAGTAAAAACAGAAGTAAAAACAGAAGTAAAAACAGAAGTAAAATCAGAAGTAAAACCAGAAGTAAAACCAGAAGTAAAACCAGAAGTAAAACCAGAAGTAAAAACAGAAGTAAAAACAGAAGTAAAACCAAAAAGATAATACGGAAAAGAGGAGGAGGGCCAACTTTCGGAAAACCAATACGAGAACCGATGGTATTTACACCAACCACAAACAAAGAATTAGTCGACGCAGTTATGGTTTGGGTGAATAACTCGCGATGGAGCATATCTAGACATAAATTAGGAAAAATATCAGAATGGGACACTTCCAATATCACAGATATGAGTAATTTATTTTATAGAACATCGTTTAACGATGATATTTCTCAATGGAACGTATCGAATGTGACAAATATGGATAATATGTTTAATGTTGCTCAAAAATTTAACCAACCCATAGGTGATTGGAATGTATCAAAGGTGACAAGTATGGTTGATATGTTTAGGACTGCTACAAATTTTAACCAACCTATCGGTGGTTGGAATGTATCAAAGGTGACAAGTATGGTTAATATGTTTTATTATGCTACAGCCTTTAACCAACCTATCGGTGGTTGGAATGTATCAAACGTGCTAAATATGTATGGTATGTTTTCTTATACTAACACCTTTAATCAACCTATAGGTGATTGGAATGTATCAAATGTGATAGATATGTATGGTATGTTTCATGATGCTAACGCATTTAATCAACCTATAGGTGATTGGAATGTATCAAATGTTACAAATATGAATGGTATGTTCGCTAATGCTAAAGCATTTAACCAACCGATTAGTAATTGGAACGTATCAAATGTGGCAGATATGGGTCTTATGTTCGCTGGTACTGAAGCATTTAACCAACCTATAGGTGATTGGAATGTATCAGCTATAGTAAATATGAGTGATATGTTTCAGTCTGCTAAAGCATTTAACCAACCGATTGGTGATTGGAATGTATCAAACTACACAGACCTAGAAGTACAAATCACACCATCTAACAAAAAGTATAAGAATACTTCAAATTTAATAGAAGACAACAATGGATTATCATTTATAACAATTCCCAAAGGGACTGTTCTATTTCGTAAAAGTAAAGATATAAATAGTGATTATTGTGGATATCCTGATGGAACAAAACCAAATCATTATAATGCTCCACCAGACACTAATGTATTTTTTTACTTTTATCCATTTTATAGTGATACTGTGGAGTGTGCGAGAGGAACAAATAAAATGTTTACTCTGACCCAAGATGTCAAATTATTAAATTTAACATATCCTTCTACCATAAATAGAGAATCGGTGACCAATAACACAGATCATGATGATATAGCGGTATCATGCGACCAAAAAAGCGATTTTGGACACCGTTACGACCCATGTATATCAGACGTTCTTTTGCGAAGATATCCTGATGTTATGGGAATCCTGGATATAGCCAGGATTAATGCGGAACAACATGTTGAAGTATACTATAACAAACCTTTGCTACCATTTTATAGTGTTTTATGGGAAGATAGTATGATGAAAGGCTCTCCTGAAATAATATTATATCCATTCCAGGAAAGATTTATGACAGAAATCCACCATTCAATAGAAGAATGTGAAAAGGTTCCAAAAAATTATGAGTTATTAACCGAATGCGCGCCGGATAACTCAATTGTATCTCAATTAAATGAATATTTACGTCCGGAAGGAAAAAACAAAAAGCATATAACAATATTCACTCCATTAAAGTTGTTTGTTGTTTATGAAGAATTAGATGATAAATATAAAAAGGATTGTGTTCCATTAATAATGGATATAAAATCGAAACTTCAAGTGTTTCAAACTGACGACTTATATAAAGATGATATGGTGCCATTTCATAAGCGTGAAATAAATGAAAACATAAATAATACCATAATAGAAAGTCTTCGCCCAAAATGATTGGCTCATATACTTATGTTGTGAAAACGGCGTTTTAAATCTTCAAGGGTGTAAATTCATCTTTTTGTTTTGCATTAAAGTATTTTTCATACCATGTTTGACCGTTGAATAATATAGAAAAATAGTATAATGGTATAGGTTTAACATATGTTCCTTTTTTTCTATATCTTGATCCTTTTTTTAATTCTTCTTCGGTTGCGCATTCAATATTGGATTTATCATCAAATTTGATATGGGTAAGTGTTGGTAATTGCTTATAAACATAATTTAATAATGTTTTTATCATAATAATTGCTCCGCTACCTTTTTCTAATGGTCTAATAAATGAACACTCTGGATCACTTAATAGACAAGGCATACTTGCATCCACTGGTTTATTATTTTTATATATGACTGAAATATTTACACAATCTGGATAAGTTCCGCCAATTTTAAAACTACGACTATATATTTCAGTTTTATCTCTTGAAAATAATGTATTATCTAATATTTGAAATTTATATGGTGCTGATGTAATCATTATTAATTTACTTCCATCCATAATACTATACATATAGAATATATAAAATTTTACACCCTGAAAACTATAAGAACTATTTCAACTATGCTTATGATAAGGAACAATTCAAACTACCATCAAAGCATTCAACCCATAGGAGAACCCCGAAGAAATATATAAAAGGTATATAAAGAAATCATACCATACCATATCATATCATATCATATCATATCATATTATAATGTCGTCTGTAGAATGGATTGCTATTGATAATATGAATTGGGGTGGTTTGAATAAGAATCCAACCGAGATTCCATTATTGAGACCAAACCTGGATAAAGTGAATTGGAGGTTGTTGTCTACGAATCCAAATGCTATTCATATTTTGGAAAAAAACATGGATAAAGTGGATTGGGAGGGTTTGTCTGTGAATTCAAATGCGATTCCTATTTTAGAAAAAAACTTGGATAAAGTGAGTTGGTATTATTTGTCTTCTAATCCAAATGCGATTCCTATTCTGGAAAAAAACTTGGATAAAGTTCGTTGGAAATTGTTGTCTAGAAATCCAAATGCGATTCCTATTCTGGAACAAAACATGGATAAAGTGGATTGGTTTCATTTATCTTATAATCCAAATGCGATTCATATTTTGGAAAAAAACTTGGATACAGTGAATTGGTGCGGGTTGTCTAAAAATATGAATCAAGTGTATTGGGGTGGGTTGTCTTCCAATCCAAACGCAATTCCTATTCTGGAACAAAACTTGAATAAATTGTGTTGGGATATTTTGTCTGCGAATCCAAATGCTATTCATATTCTGGAAAAAAACCTGGATAAAGTTCATTGGAAATATTTGTCTGAAAATCCAAATGCGATTCCTATTTTGGAAAAAAACTTGGATAAAGTGGATTGGGTTTCATTGTCTCGAAATCCAAATGCTATTCATATTCTGGAAAAAAACTTGGATAAAGTGGATTGGGACCAGTTGTCTTGGAATGAAAATGCGATTCCTATGTTGGAACAAAATTTGGATAAAGTTGATTGGAATAAGTTGTCTAGAAATCCAAATGCGATTCCTATTTTGGAACAAAACTTGATTAAAGTGAATTGGTATTATTTGTCTCAAAATCCAAATATAATAACATATGATTATGGAAAAGGTGAAGATAAACCAAATGTTATTCTAGGTCATTAACGTCCTAATTCATTTTGGATATGAAAATATCAAATATTGAATGTATATTTTTCATATTTTGTTCTGTTTGCCACTTCACAATAAATAATCAAGGGTGTGTAATATAGATATTATCACATTGATATCTATATTAGCATAATACACATAGTAGTTCTACAAAGACTCACATATCTACTAATACGAACACGTGGGTTGGAAAATATTTATATGTATTTACACCCTTGAAGATTTAAATCCGCACCCTAATAAATTTTCTTAATTTAATATAAGAAAACCTGTAAATTTTTTGATTGTAAAAATTATAAATAACATACTTAAAACCTAGTGCTAGCCGTTTCAATTTTTGGAGGGTCGATGTGATATTCAAATGTGTAATATCAGTATCATCATCAATTTTCTACATTTTACCATCATAACTTACTATCTTACAGTTCTTCGTCAAATAAATCAAGGTCAATGTCGGGGTGATGGTCATTGTGGTCGTTTCGTGTCTGTAGTGGGTGGACAACGGGACTATTATATTTTCGTTTTCGTGTTTGTGTTTGTGCTTGTGTTTGTGCTTGTGCTTGTGGGGGCATGTCAGACAACCATGTAGAAGTTTCTTCAAATGATTTGTCGTATTTAGATGGGTCATCATTTGTATCGAGATAATGGACTGCGGGAGGAACCCAGCCGACTGTTTCCCTGGTTCGCAGACCATGTCTCTCTCTAGCTTGTGTGATGCGCCATTGTGAATATGCACGTATAATATCACGATTGGTCATTATATTCAAATCGTCGGCATTAATCCCACCAAGCGCCCGCCTCAACGAATTTAATGGTATAGCCAATTCCCTACTTAATGTAGCTATTATGTCATCCCTAATTTTTTTTTTAGTACTAGTTCCGCCAATTTTCCTGGTGTGTTGTTTTGTTCGTTTGGTTTTGTTTGTTTTGTTCGTTTGGTTTGTTTGTTTTGTTCGTTTGGTTTGTTTGGTTTGTTTTTTAACAGGCATATACACATAAATGAGAAAAAAACGAAGAGAATTGTTTCTTCAAATGTGTATTAGTTATTACATATATTTGGCAAAATCCGTTTCATGTGAAAGGATTACTCAGTGTATAGTATAATTACAAGACTACCTCATATTAAAATGACGACAGCATCTAATAAAGGAATCCACTTTATGAAGTTGTGCGACTGGATTCATATTGATAAAGTTGATTGGAAAATGTTGTCTTCCAATCCAAATGCGATTCATCTTTTGGAAAAAAACTTGGATAAAGTGGATTGGCATTCTTTGTCTAGAAATCCAAATGCGATTCCTATTTTAGAAAAAAACTTGGATAAACTGGATTGGACTGGTTTGTCTCGAAATGAAAGTCCAAATGCGATTCATATGTTGGAAAATAACTTGGATAAAGTGTGTTGGTATGGTTTGTCTAACAATCTAAATTCGATTCATATTTTGGAAAATAACTTGGATAAAGTGAAATGGGATTGGCTATCTGAAAATTCAAATGCGATTCCTATTCTGGAAAAAAACTTGGATAAAGTAAATTGGAATAATTTGTCTGTGAATCCAAATGCGATTCCTATTCTGGAACAAAACTTGGATAAAGTTGATTGGAATGAATTGTGTAGAAATCCAAACGCGATTCATCTATTGGAAAAAAACATGGATAAAGTTAATTGGGATATGTTGTCTTTGAATCCAAATGCAATTCATATTTTGGAAAAAAACATGGATAAAGTTAATTGGAAATATTTGTCTTTCAATCCAAATGCTATTCCTATTCTGGAAGAAAACTTGGATAAAGTGAATTGGAAATTATTGTCTGGAAATCCAAATGCAATTCCTATTTTGGAAAATAACTTGGATAAAGTTCATTGGTGGGAGTTGTCTCAAATTCCATTATCATAATTACATATACAGTGCCTTTTTTCAGTCTATATACTTCCCTTCATATGTAGGGAGTTATATAAAATATCAATCTAGCGGAACTATGTTCTTTTTGTAAAAGAGTCAGACTTATCTGGTTGGTATATGTCTGAAATTACGCTCATTATTTTCTAGATTTCCTAAAGTTTCTAGATTTCCTGGAGTGTCTAGTTTTCTTGGAGTGTCTAGTTTTCTTGGAGTTTCTTCGTGTATTACCACCTCCGATTTGTCTCTCACATGTTTTACTCAAAATCTTAAACTTTTTCATCGACGCAAGAGGACACCCATTGTTTTTATCTGGGTGGTAAATAAGCGTCTGTTTAAGATATTCCTTTCTATCTTTACAATTTTTCGGCTCTTTATTATAGCTTCTACAAGTTCCGGCGTCGAATGCAGCAGATTGTTCCGCGTTCGACTCCTCTATAGGTTGCTTCATCGCATCTTGTTTCTTTGCTTCTGCCCTCGCATTTGCTTCTGCCCTTGCCCTTGCTTCTGCCCTCGCATTTGCTTCTGCCCACGCATTTGCTTCTGCCCTTGCATTTTCTTCTGCCATTGCATCTGCCATCGCCTTTACTTCTGCCTTCACCTTTGCATCTAGCCTCGCCTTTATATCTGCTATCGCATCTGCCCTCACCTTTGCTTCTGCCCTTGCCTTTGCTTCTGCCCACGCTTTTGCTGCTGCCTTCACCTGTGCATCTAGCCTCGCCTTTATATCTGCCTTCGCATCCTTCTTCTGCTTTGCAGTCTCTGCCTTTGCTATCTTGGCTAAAAGTGCGTCCTCCTTCT
>Ga0222659_1001183_pt1 | contig 10522 bp, 8 predicted proteins | sample AntAcemetagen547_FD_179850 | JGI IMG/M metagenome (GOLD analysis project Ga0222659, IMG submission 179850) | Saline water microbial communities from Ace Lake, Antarctica - #547 | ecosystem: Environmental > Aquatic > Non-marine Saline and Alkaline > Saline | place: Antarctica: Ace Lake | collected...
TAATCGATCCTGAAGTAGACCTGACTGCGAAAACAGATCGCTGGGCTCACAAAGATTGGATCTTACCTTTTAATGAGAATGAACTAAGGTGAGCAGGCTCTGGACTTTGATATTGGGCATCTTAATAACCACGGCACTTTTTGGGCAAGACCTCAAAGTGACGGGAACAGTTTTTGACAAAAAATCCGAGAAAGGTATTGAGAAAGCGATGGTCTTTGTTCGCGCTCTCAATATTCAAACCTCTGTCGATAAGAATGGCAGCTACAAAATCACCTTGCCCGCAGGCCAGCATAGGATAGAGGCCTTTAACTTGGGTATGAAATCCGAGGCAATTGAAATCACCCTCGCACAAGACACGTTGGTCGACTTTTACTTGGAATTGCTTACGACCGAATTGGCCGAATTTGAAATTAAATCGGGAAGAGACCAGACGAATGGCATAAGCAGAATGCGGTCAATCGATGGCATGGGAATTTATGAAGCCAAAAAAAACGAAGTGATCATCCTCGACGACTTCGCTGCCAATCGTGTCTCGAATACAGCCAGACAGGTCTTCGCTAAAGTTCCCGGGCTCAATATCTGGGAAAGCGACTTTGCGGGACTTCAACTTGATATTGCAGCCAGAGGACTCGGCCCTAGCCGCACCGCAAACTTCAACACCCGCCAGAACGGATACGACATGAGCGCCGATGCTTTGGGTTACCCCGAAAGCTACTACATGCCCGCGCTTCAAGCGGTCGATCGAATTGAAATCGTAAGAGGAGCTGCTTCGCTCCAATACGGAACTCAGTTTGGCGGAATGCTCAACTTCAAAATAAAAGAAGCGCCTGAAAAACCTTTCGAGCTTAATGTCGAACAAGCTGTTGGCTCTTTCGGACTTTGGAATTCCTTTGTGAGCGTGGGAGGAACAAAAGACAAACTGGATTACTACAGTTACTACCAATACCGCCGTGGTGATGGCTGGCGAGAAAGCTCGGGGTTTGAAGCACACACCGCATTCGCGAGAATAGGTTACCAGGTAAACGAACGCTTGAAACTGGGTTTTGAATATTCTTACATGACCTATGAGGCGCAGCAGCCAGGTGGTTTGACTGATGAACAGTTCTTTGCTGGAGACCTTGAAGGGGCCAATCGAGATCGGAACTGGTTCAACGTTAATTGGAATTTATTTGCCCAAACCATCGACTACCAGTTCTCGAGTATGACGCAACTGAACATCAGAACGTTTGGATTGATTTCTACGAGAAATGCACTGGGCAACTTGGATCAAATTGGAGTACCCGACAATCCCAATGAAAATCGAACGTTGATTCGAGATGATTTTCGAAATTTCGGCTCAGAGGCGCGACTCCTGCATCGATACAAGCTTGGCAGCAAGCACTCGGCAATGGTGGTCGGAGCTCGATACTACAATGGGCAAACCGACAGGATGCAGGGAGATGCCAACAACGCCAGCACGCCCGACTTCGATTTTTTAAATCCAGACGACCCCGAAGAGTTTGACTATGAATTCCCCAGTCAGAACTACGCCTTTTTTGTAGAGAATCTCCTTCACATCACTTCGAAACTCAGTGCAACGGCTGGCCTCAGAGTGGAACACATTCGGACAGACTCTGAAGGTACTTGGAAGTTGAACAGGTATGATTTTGCAGGCAATCTTATTTCTTCGACGGCAAATGAAGACGCCTCTACAACTAGCCGCTCCTTTCCTCTTTTCGGAATTGGCGTAAGCTACGATATCAAAGAGGATCTGAATCTCTATGGAAATATTTCACAGAATTTTCGATCGATCACCTTCAGTGACTTAAGGGTGGTCAACCCAAACTTCCAGCTGGATAGTCTTATTACCGATGAGAATGGGTACAATGCCGATATCGGAATTCGAGGAGATCTTGGAGATTGGCTCAGCCTCGACGTGAGTGTGTTTCTCATGCGGTACAATAACAGAATCGGCTTATTCGAACTACCAGGCAGCACTACTCTCTTCCGAACCAATATTGGCGATTCGCGCCACATCGGTATTGAATCCTTCGCTGAAATCGATGTATGGAATCTCATCAATAGCACTAAGAAGCATTCCAATCTTTCCCTCTTCTTGAACCTATCTGTAACCGACGCTACTTACATAGAGTCGGATATCACAGCCATAAAAGGGCGACAAGTAGAGTACGTGCCAAACGTGATGTTGCGAACGGGGCTTAACTACAAGTGGAAGGATTTTATGGCGACTTATCAATTCTCTTATTTGGGAGAACAGTTCTCAGATGCCACGAATTCCACCTTCAATCCCAATGCTTTGACTGGGATCATCCCTTCCTATTATGTGATGGATCTTTCCTTAGAGTATAAGCCCAATAGATTCAAATTTTCTACTGGCGTTAATAACCTCACCGGCGAGGAGTATTTCACCCGAAGAGCCGAAAGCTACCCAGGCCCAGGAATTATTCCAGCCACGATACGTAGCTTGTATTTGTCTGTTGGCTTCACTTTTTGAGCTATTTCAGATAACCTTAATATCAAGAAAAATTAGGCGCTTACCGACTCTTCAAGTCGCGATTTTTTAAACTAAATTTGGTTTAAACGATCGCCTCACATGCACATCAAACCGCTTATTACTTGGGCAGATTTCGAGAAATTGGACATACGCTCAGGTACTATAATAGATGCCATTCCATTTGAAAAGGCCCACAAACCTGCTTACAAGATTTACATTGATTTTGGCGATTTCGGGATACGAAAAACGAGCGCTCAGATCACAGAACTCTACGACACCAAAGACTTAATTGGCAATCAAGTGATCTGCTTGATCAATCTACCGCCAAAGCAAATAGCAGATTTCACGAGCGAGTGCTTAATCATGGGGGTTTACACAAAAAAAGGTGTAGTGGTTCTTAGCACGGAGCAAAGAGCTGGAGATGGATTGCCGATAGGTTAGTTTTACCACTAAGGTCTCCAAAAGATCTTTTTTAACAAGTCACATCTCAGTACCCAACACCCCTTACTCAATACTAATTAAGCATTCAGCATCACTGGCATCACCAACATGAGGATATCCTCACCTTCATTTTCAGAACCCATAGGAACCAAAATACCCGCTCTATTCGGAGCGCTTAACTGAAGCTGCACGTCAGAAGTGTCCAAGTTGTTCAGCATGTCAATGAGGAATCGGCTGTTGAAGCCAATCTCCATATCGTCACCTTCGTAGCTGCACGTCAAGCGCTCATTCGCTTCATTCGCGAAATCAAGATCTTCGGCAGATACAGATAGCTCACTTCCGCTGATGCGAAGACGAACTTGGTGAGTGGTTTTATTCGAGAAAATAGACACCCGACGAACAGAACCAAGAAGAGCTGTGCGCTCCACCAACATCTTGTTCGGATTGTCCTTTGGAATAACCGCTTCGTAGTTGGGGTATTTTCCATCGATCAATCGAGCAATCATCACCGTATCGTCAAATGAGATTTTAACGTTGGTATCGTTGAACTCCATTTGAACGTCAGACGTTGTATTTCCCAAGGCACCTTTCAAAAGATTCAAAGGCTTCTTAGGAATGATAAAAGTCGAATTTTTGTCTGCTTTCGAGTCGGTGCGAGTGTAGCGAACCAACTTGTGCGCGTCGGTAGCAACGAATCGCAGACCCTCTTTCGAGAATTCGCAGAAGATGCCCGACATAACTGGTCGAAGATCATCGTTGCCTGTCGCAAAAATAGTTTTGTGGATAGCCTCTGAGATCACATCCGAAGGAATGTTAACGCTCGAGGAATCTTCCATCTCAGGGTTTCTCGGAAATTCATCTGCCGAAAAACCAGCCACTTTACTTTTACCGTAGCTGCTTGAAATTTCAATTCCAAGACTCGCCTCATCAATGGTAAAAGTCAAAGGCTGTTCAGGTAAAGTTTTTAAATAATCCAAAACGATACGCGCTGGTACAGCTATTGATCCTGTCTCCTCGGCTTTCACCGAAAGATTAGTAATCATAGTTGTTTCCAGATCACTCGCCGAGATGGTGAGTGAATCTTTGTCAATTTCGAAGAGGAAATTGTCGAGGATCGGAAGAGTATTATTGGATGCAAGCACACCGCTTACGGTTTGTAAGTGCTTAAGCAGTTCGGTACTAGTGACAATGAATTTCATGATAAAACACGTTTCAGCCATTGTGGCGGGGAGACAAATATACGCGATTAAGACAAACGCTTAATGTGCTTTTTTGAACAGAATGTGAACATTACTCTTTGGAAATGAACGCTCCTATTGGAGCTCGGAATTTATCCCATACAAACCTTTGGGCCAGAGCCAATTCTTCGTCGTTGTATGTTCCATATATCCGCTCGCGATCGAGACCCAAGCTGTCGGCCTTTTCGCCTTGAGCAAATGCAGGTGCCTTTTTTACCCAAAGCTTTATCTCGTGATTCCCTGACGCATCAGCTATTCGGATAATCTGAAACGGATCAGAGGACTTAATCGAGTCGATTTGGACTACGCTCAGCTCAGTTCTGTAATTTTCGAAGGCCATCTTTTTGTAGTTAAGCATGTAGTCCTTCAAAGTAGTGGTGTCAAAAACAGCCACGGGCGTATCATCTGCCGTGAAGAGCTTAATCTCATTTCCCCCGCCATATTCAACTTTGAATGACGACACCTCATCAGTCGGGTAATCTACTTCGATCTTATCCAAGTTCATCTCGGGATAGGCTAGAAGCAGCGTACTGCGCCACTCATTCTCATCGAGAAAAAAGCGCGTGTTTAGCATCCCGATAAAGCCCTTCATATCCATAATGAAAGGAGCTGATGACTTTCCATTCTTCGGAGTTTCCAACAGCATGTATGTTCCCTTTTTGTCCATGGTGGCATGCCCTACGTACCAAGTTTTTATGAGCTCATCGTCTAAGTCATAAATCTCTACTTTCTTGGTAGAAGAAGCCATTACGGTATTTACCTGTTCTTGCGCCTCACGTGGCACAGGTCGTTGGATGTAGATATTCTTAAATGTGCGCAAGAGCGTTGTAATCGCATCTTCGCGGGCGGGATATTTCCCATTGAGCATCCACCTTCCATCGCCTCGACTAACTATGACAATACGTCCCGATCTATCGGCAATCAAAATCTTCCCAATTGAGGCCGTGTCAGGGATCGCAAAATCACTTTGCTCAATCCCTTCGCTTCGGAAAGGATCATTGGAAGTAGAAAGGTAAAAGGCGATTCCGCCGACAATAGCTACTACTAGAAGCAATAATGTAATTCTCTTCATTGCAAGAAATTATTTTTTAGAATATGCTCGCTTTCGCCAAAACCATTGTCCCAATCCAAGAAGGATGGTGATCAATATTGGCAGACCGATGTTCAACATTTGCCATTGTTCCCGTTCTTGAAGGACTCGCTCATCGTCTAGCTTTCGCAAGGCAATAGTTCTAGAGCGGACGTTGATCAACGTGGCATCACCAAGTAAAAAGTTCATCGCATTGATCAAGAACTCTGTATTTCCGTACATCTTTCGACCCAAAACCGCATCGAATCCGAGCTCTCTAAATTTAGTCCCGTCGTTATTCACAGGATTGGCTGCAATATCGCCATCGGCAATAACAAGTTGACGCGTAAGCGTGCTCTTATCTCTGAAATCCAATAAATTCTCGTTCAGGAAATTTGGCGGAAGTCTATTGGCAAAATTCGATTCGAACTCCCCTTCAAGCAAAACAGCCACTGGCTGATTCGGTCTATTGGCACTTCCAAACTCTGGGTCGATTGAAACAATATTAAAACTCACCCTTGCCGGTGATTTCAAGATTTTCGTGTATTCAGATGTGCTAAGGATGACCTTTTTGGTAATACCCGGAGCCTCTACTGTATCGATGCTGCTGATGAACTCTGCCAAGATGGGGTCAACATTGGCCACAATGGGATGCGATACATTGGGGATCAAAATGGGCTTGTAATACCAAGGAAATAACTCTGCGCGCTCATTGCCAGGAGGGCCTGTCAAAAGAGAAATTGGCGCGCAAGTTCTATCTAAAAGAATGTCGCGGTTCAACCTGACGCCATAATTAAAAAGAAGGTCATCGAGATTGGTTCTCAAAGGCAAAGCCATCGTGACATCGCTAGTCAGTAAACTATCCATAGACACCTGCATGGCGTCTATCATCCAGACCACCTTTCCACCCAGCATCACAAACTGATCGATGATGTACTTATCCTGTTCGGTAAATTCCTCAGTAGGTTTTGCTACGATAATCGCGTCATACCGATTGATTCGTTTCCCCTCACCTGCCACATTTCGGCTCAGCGCATTTACCATCCCACCAATGTCTACTCGGTCTACTTCGTAGTGTTTCTCCAATTCATTTTGAAAGCTGCGTGTCTCTAAAGCAGATAACTCACCATGCCCTTCAATAAAAGCTACTTTTTTGGGCTCACTTTCGCGAACCTGATAGATGGCATTTACAAAACTATACTCCAGGTTATTAATGGTGCGATTGACCATCTGCGCATCGGTCGTGCGCTGTTGATTTTGCAAAATTTGAAGAGGAACTTCCTTGTCTCGGTAAGAAATCAATGCGCCTGGAAAGACTATTTTCTCGGTAACCCCGTCCTTTTCTCGGATTTGTAAAGCCGTATACTGAAGTCCCTTTTTAACCAATTCGCCGTACATCTCTTCACGAGACTTTCGGTCTTCGGCTTCACTGGGATTGATGAACTCGTATTGAATTTCATCGCCTGCGTAGGCTTTCATTTCATCGAGTTTCTCTCTGATAGACTGACGAAGCCGCTGGTAGTCTGCAGGAAAATCTCCATCGAGAAAAACCTTCACATAAACCACTTCATCCAGCTCTTCCAATAAACGAATGGTAGATGAAGTAAGGCTGTGTCTTTTTTCTTCAGTAAGGTCGAAGCGCTGGAATTTGATCGTGCTGATAAAGCCTATCAAAACCAGTAGAACTATTCCCAGCAGGGTTTCTACCCAAACCTTAGATTTTGAGGCGGTGCGTCGGCTCATGCTATTCGTCGGCTTTTAAGAATTCCACGAGTCAGAATGATAAAGATTCCCGAAAGGACAATGAAGTAAACAACGTCTCTGGTGTCGATGACGCCACGGCTCATAGAATCGTAGTGCTCTGCGATAGAGAGGGATTGAATAAATCGGTCGAGAGAACCAAAGAGGTCGAAAGATGCAATTTGATTCAATCCGCTGTAGCAGAAGAAACATAGAAAAAGAGCGATGATAAAAGAGACAACTTGATTGTCGCTAATGGCAGAGGCAAAAATGCCTATTGCAGTAAAACCAGAGGCAAGAAAGAAAAGACCGAGGTAAGAACCCCAAGCACCACCCATGTCTACGTTTCCTTCGGGATTACCGAGTTTCACAACGCTGAACAAATAAATCAAAGTGGGCAAGAGCGCCAGAAGGACCAATGCCACTCCCGCAAAATATTTCGCCAAGATAATAGCAGAATCAGTCAGTGGCCTAGTGAATAAGAGCTCAATGGTACCTGTTCTTTTTTCCTCAGAAAAAGAACGCATCGTGATCGCCGGAACGAGAAACATGAATACCCAAGGAGCCACGTAAAAAAGAGTATCGAGAGTAGCATAGCCTTGATCCAGAATATTCAAATCTCCAGGGAAGCCCCACATGAATAAACCAGTGAGCAAAAGGAAGACAGCTATGACGACATAACCAATAACAGAACTCAAGAAACTTCTTAGCTCTTTCTTAAAAAGTGCCCACATGAATTATCGTGAATTTTAGTCGCCAAAGATAATGGAATAAACAGGTGGAGAAGAACGATCGGCAAGTCGGAAAGTGCGAGCGAATTGAAAACGTTTTGAAATTCTTAACAGGTCTCGAAATGGTAGTGGGTGATGGGTAGTGGGTATTGAGATGTGACTCGCTAAAAAAGTGCTTCTCAAATTCTGAACACCTCGGGATAGCCAAAAATATTTGCAGAGAACCCCGAGATTTTTTGACGCTTAGAACTCGATATTTTGAGGTCGCAAAGAATCGCAGTCGCAATTGATGAGGGATAATAGAGAGAGAAAAAAAAAGTTAAGCTCTCATTAAGAGGACCCACGACTTCGAACTTTGCTTGTCCCTTTTTCTCTGTGAGCTTTGTGCCTTCTCAGTACCCAAAGCGTTTAAACTAGAGTGGTCTATACCAGCTCAACCAAAGGGTCAAGAGACCAAGCTCTGGCGGGGTCGGCGAAAAGTTTTTTAAGGTCTCTCCAGAAGTTTCTAAATATTTCTGAATCTCGATAGGCATTTAACGCTTCAGTACTTGACCAGTGACTGTATGTGAAAATCATGCCTTTGTCTTTTATCCCACTACTTATCTCAAGGTAGCTGCAACCCTCCATTCCTTTCACTTTGGGTGCAATTTCTTCTAGCTTTTTCAGTGCCAATGGAAGATTTTCCTTTTCGAACTTAAGCTCAACTACGCGTACAATCATGCGCCAAAAATAATCGAACTTTTTACTCGTGCTATATTATCTCATGAAATAGCGCGTCACAAGCACAATCACGCAGATAAGAAACATGAAAATTGAGATGCGATTGATTCCGTGCATCATCCTCAGATTGACGTTATCCTTGCCCTTTTTGAAAAAGGTAGCAGGATTTAAATAGTTTAAGAATTTCTTTAAAAACATCGATTGGTATTCTGTGTTTGAAGGATCCAAGGTAACCATTCAGTAGATTTGTTCTTTCAATGAAATTTAAACTCACATCCGAATTCGAACCTACAGGCGATCAACCCCGGGCCATAGAACAGCTAGTCAAAGGAATTGTTGAAGACGAACGCAACCAAACGCTGCTGGGTGTAACGGGCTCTGGTAAAACCTTTACCGTAGCGAATGTGATTAGCCAAGTGGAAAGGCCAACGCTGATCTTGTCTCACAACAAAACCTTGGCGGCTCAGCTTTACAGCGAGTTCAAAAGTTTCTTTCCCGATAATCTGGTAGAGTACTTCGTGTCTTACTACGACTACTACCAGCCCGAAGCCTTCATTCCGTCTTCCAATACATTCATTGAAAAAGATCTCAGCATCAACAAGGAGATTGAGAAACTCAGGCTGAGTGCTACCTCTGCTCTACTTTCAGGAAGAAGAGATGTGATTATTGTAGCCTCGGTTTCGTGCATCTACGGTATTGGAAACCCCAACGAATTTCACAAGAGTGTGATCCCAATTGAGAAAGGACAGCTCGTCTCGCGAAATTCTCTTTTGCACCTTTTGGTAGCTAGCCTATACTCTCGCAATGATCAAGAACTTGATCGAGGAAAATTTCGCGTAAAAGGAGATACGGTCGATATCTTTTTGGCCTATGCCGACCACGGTATTCGAGTGGAATTTTTTGGTGATGAGATTGACAGCATCAGCAGCTTTGATCCCGAGAGCGGAACCAAAATCGAGGAGTTGGATAAAATCAACATCTATCCTGCCAACCTCTTTGTGACCACTAAGCAAACATTGAATGATGCCATCTGGCAAATTCAACAAGACATGGTGGCCCAAGTGCAATTCTTTGAAGAACAAGGAAGACACCTAGAAGCCAAACGTCTGGAAGAGCGGACAACATACGACCTAGAAATGATGCGCGAGTTGGGCTATTGTTCGGGCATTGAAAACTACTCCCGCTACTTCGACCGCCGTGAGCCGGGACAAAGACCTTTCTGTTTGCTGGATTATTTCCCCGAAGACTACATGATGGTTATTGACGAAAGTCACGTGACATTGCCCCAAGTACGAGCGATGTATGGAGGAGATCGATCGCGGAAAGTGAATTTAGTGGACTACGGATTCAGGCTGCCAGCCGCCATAGACAACAGGCCTTTGAAGTTTGAAGAATTCGAAGACATGAGAGGCCAGACCCTCTTTGTGAGTGCTACTCCCGCCGACTATGAACTCGAGAAATCGGAAGGAATTATCGTCGAACAATTGATTCGGCCAACTGGTCTTCTCGACCCGAAGATTTATGTGCGCCCGAGCGAGAATCAGATTGATGACCTCCTAGAAGAAATCAATATCAGGGCAGAGAAAAACGAACGCGTTTTGGTGACTACCCTAACCAAGCGAATGGCAGAAGAGCTTCAATCCTATTTTGATAAAACAGGCGTAAAGAGTCGCTACATCCACAGCGATGTAGACACGCTCGATCGGATAGATATTATTGCCGAGTTGCGCCAAGGAGTCTTCGATGTGCTCATTGGCGTTAACCTATTGAGAGAAGGACTCGATCTTCCTGAAGTTTCGTTGGTCGCCATACTCGATGCTGATAAAGAAGGCTTTTTAAGAAGTGGTCGATCGCTAGTACAGACGGTAGGGCGCGCAGCTCGAAATGTGAATGGAATGGTGATCATGTATGCGGATAAAATAACCAATAGCATGCGCATCACAATTGACGAAACAGAGCGACGCAGAATCAAACAAGAAGAACACAACACGAAGCACGGAATCACACCTACCCAGATTGTGAAAGCCGCATCGAATATAGTTGGACCAGGCAGGAAACGTCCAAGTAAATCATACCTAGAGCCCGACGA
>Ga0222659_1001185_pt1 | contig 10512 bp, 6 predicted proteins | sample AntAcemetagen547_FD_179850 | JGI IMG/M metagenome (GOLD analysis project Ga0222659, IMG submission 179850) | Saline water microbial communities from Ace Lake, Antarctica - #547 | ecosystem: Environmental > Aquatic > Non-marine Saline and Alkaline > Saline | place: Antarctica: Ace Lake | collected...
CCATAGCTCAGCTGGTTAGAGCATCCGACTCATAATCGGCAGGTCGAAGGTTCGAGTCCTTCTGGGCCCACCATTTTTATATAAATCATAATGTTATGCATAAATAGAGCATCCGACTATGCCGGGAGATGGGAGACATCTCGCCGCCGGGGAGTCGGCAGGTCAATCCGGCTCTACCCCAGCATCGCAACTCACTGGACGTCACCATGCGCATCATCCGCCTGATCCTCGGCAAACTCATTTTGTTCTTCACAGGAGCCTTGCCTCTCAAGAATATCAAGCCTGACCCTCGGAGTAACCGAGACGCCGGACTCCTGGGAAACCAGAATTCCGAAAGTAATCGAACATTAGCTTTTTGATTGTGACCTCCCGTATTTTCCCATATTCTCCTTGTGGTTCTACAACTGCTCGAATGGCTATGACTGATCAAATACTGACCTTAAAAGAGGTCGCGGCGTACCTGAAGCTTGCTGAGAAAACGGCCTATAAACTGGCTGCGGAAGGGAAACTGCCGGGATTCAAGGTCGGTCGAAGCTGGCGATTCAGGCGGGAAGATATTCAGCGCTGGATAGAAGAGAAGCTGAATAACGAATAAGTTGATTCTTAGATGGGGAATCGAGTAACCATTGATATGGAAAATAGATGCTAAAGCTCGAAGATATCAAGAAAGACGCCCAAATTCGTGGCATCCAATCTGACGAAATCGTGAAGATCGTTCAGATTGAGCCGGTCGGCGATGCCGCGATAACAGTTTACTATAAAGATAATCAGGGCAAATTGGGCGAGCAAATGCTGTTTCGCTCTGACGAATCTCGCCTTGAACTGGCTACCGCAGGTCGTCCTTGGGCCTTTGACGCGCCTGGCGCTGAATTCAAACTCGGTCTAGAGGCCTTCCGTATAACCCAGGCCGCACTCTTTGACCCCATGATGGCTGTCCATACTTCAAATGTAGAGCCTCTTCCTCACCAAATATCTGCTGTTTATGAGCACATGTTGCGCAAGCAGCCGTTGCGATATGTTTTAGCTGACGACCCTGGCGCAGGTAAAACCATCATGGCTGGCTTATTGATAAGCGAGCTATTAATGCGTGCAGATGCAAAACGTATATTAATCGTATCCCCAGGCTCGCTTACGGAGCAATGGCAAGACGAACTCCTTGAAAAATTCGGAGTGATTTTCGATATTTTCAGTCGAGAAAAACAAGAGCAGTGCGCCTCAGGTAATTACTTTGATGAATCTGACCAGCTTATTTGCAGGCTAGACCAACTGTCGCGCAATGAAGACTTTCAAGAAAAGCTCAAAAACACTGAATGGGACTTAATCATCGTCGATGAGGCCCACAAGCTATCGGCCAATTATTTTGGTAACAAGGTAAACAAAACCAAACGATTCCAACTGGGTGAATTACTGGGGTCGATCACGCGTCATTACCTATTGATGACGGCAACACCGCACAATGGCAAAGAAGAAGACTTCCAAATTTGGTTGTCATTACTAGATGGCGATCGCTTCTATGGGCAATTTCGTGAAGGGGCTCATAAGGTCGACGTGTCCGACATGATGCGCCGTATGGTCAAAGAAGAGTTACTTAAGTTTGATGGTACGCCTCTGTTTCCTGAGCGCCGTGCTTATACAGCTAACTACGAATTGTCACCGATGGAAGCGTCTCTTTACGAGCAGGTCACAACCTACGTACGTGAGGAGATGAACCGTGCCGACAATCTCGACGGACAGAAAAAGAATAACATTGGTTTCGCACTAACAATGCTACAACGTCGTTTAGCATCTAGTCCAGAAGCCATATATCAGTCATTAAAGCGCCGGCGAAAGCGTTTGGACGATCGCCTAGCTGAAGCCAAACTTCTGGCACGAGGTCAATCGGTTAACAATGGAGTAGCCGAGACCATTGGCGAATATAGTGTTAATAATTTAGATGAGCTGGATGAAGATCTCAGTGCTGAAGAATATGAGCTTTATGCCGATCAAGTGGTAGATCAAGCATCCGCTGCGGAAACTATTCCAGAATTTGAAGCAGAAATTCTGATACTCAAAGATCTCGAGCATCAGGCTTTAGCTGTTGTTCAGTCAGGTAATGATAAAAAGTGGGAAGAGCTTTCTTGTCTGCTTCAAGACAAGCCCGAGATGTTTATTGCTAGCGGTCGTCGTCGTAAGCTCATTATTTTTACCGAGCATAAAGACACCCTTAATTACCTAGTTGTTCGAATCGGTGACATGCTCGGTAATACCAATGCAGTGCGCACCATTTCTGGTGGCACCAATCGCGATGCGCGTCGAAAAATTCAAGAAGAGTTCCGTAATGACCCAGAGGTCGTCGTGTTGGTGGCTACGGATGCAGCGGGGGAAGGCGTAAACCTGCAAAACGCAAACCTCATGGTGAACTATGACCTACCCTGGAATCCTAATCGCTTAGAACAGCGCTTTGGTCGGATTCACCGCATTGGTCAGACCGAAGTGTGTCACCTATGGAATATCGTTGCTAATGAAACCCGCGAAGGCGCGGTCTTCCAAAAACTTTTCGATAAAATTGAGATAGAAAAAAAGGCACTCGGCGGCAAAGTATTTGATGTGCTGGGTGAAGCCTTTGACAATGTGTCGCTTAAAGACTTGTTAGTTGAAGCCATTCGATACGGCGAAGACCCAAAAGTTAAGGCCAAAATGAATGAAGTGATCGAAGGCGCCCTCGATGCCGATCACCTTAAAGACATCATCAAGCGTAATGCGCTTGTCGATCAACACATGGGGCTTGATGAGCTTTATGCCGTAAAGGAAGAAATGGAAAAAGCTGAAGCGCGCAAGCTTCAACCCTACTTTATTCGAGCCTTCTTTACTGAGGCCTTTCAAACACTGGGGGGCGAGTTTAGGCCTAGGGAATCAGGCCGCTATGAAGTTCGCCACGTACCAGCAGCAATCCGTGAGCGGGACCGGATTATTGGCGAAAGTCGCACACCGGTGTTGAAAAAATACGAACGTATCTGTTTTGAAAAACAACACGTACGCCCCACCGGCAAGTCGATGGCCGATATGATCCACCCCATGCACCCGCTGATGCATGCCGTAACTGATTTGGTACTGCAGGCACACCGGCCCAAACTTAAACAAGGTGCTGTATTAGTCGACCCCAATGACGACAGTACCGAACCCAAAGTTCTGTTTATGGTTGACCACACAGTACGTGAGTCGAGCCAAAGCGGAAATGTCGCATCACGTCGGTTACAGTTTGTTGAAATCGACGAGCAAGCTAATGCCACCAATGCCGGCTGGGCACCCCACTTAGACTTACAACCCATAGACGACTACGACCACAAATTAGTCAACGATATTCTACAAGCGGGCTGGCTAAATCATAACCTCGAAGGGCTAGCGCTTAACCATGCATCACAGCAATTGGTGCCAGAGCACTATGCCGAGGTCAAAGGTCGCCGCGAACGTCAGGCCGATAAAACCATGGCGGCGGTGAACGAGCGATTGGTGAAAGAGATCAATTATTGGTCAGACCGCTACATAAAGCTCAAAGATGACGTAAACGCCGGCAAACAACCGCGCATGCAACCAGAAATGGCACGTCGCCGTGTGGATGAACTTACCGCTCGGTTAGAACAGCGTAAAGCCGAGTTGATAGCACTTAAGAACGTAGTATCCAGCACCCCAGTGGTCACAGGCGGAGCCCTAGTAATTCCCCAGGGTTTACTGGCAATGCGCAAAGGCGAAACGCAATTTTCGGTCGATGCTGTAGCAAGGGCGCGTGTTGAGCAAGTGGCCATGAATGCGGTGATACAAGCCGAACAGGCGTTTGGCTATAAAGTTACCGATGTTGGCGCAGAAAAATGTGGCTGGGATGTCACTTCACGCCCACCCGCCAATGCCGACGGCTCCATCAAGCCCGACCGCCACATCGAAGTAAAAGGTCGGTCTAAAGGCCAGAGCACCATTACCGTCAGTCGCAACGAAATTATGTACGGCTTAAACCAGGCCGACAAATTTATTCTGGCTATTGTCATTGTCGATAGCGACTCACACGAAGGGCCTTTTTACGTGCAAAACCCTTTCAACGTAGAGCCTGATTTTGGCGTGGCCAGTATTAATTATGATCTGAGTGATCTGCTTTCAAAAGCAGTAACGCCGAACAAAACAATTTAAGAGCAACTAATGACGAACTCAAAAGAAACAAAGATATACAGTCCCAAAAAACTTATCGAAGTGGCGCTGCCACTAGACGACATAAACGTCGCCTGTGTGCGAGAAAAATCTATTCGTCACGGCCATCCCAGCACCTTACATTTGTGGTGGGCGCGTCGTCCACTTGCTGCTGCGCGGGCGATAATTTTTGCGCAAATGGTTAATGACCCAGGTTACCAGCAAGACGGTGGTTTTAAACACGGCGTAAATAAAAAAGAAGCCGAGATAAAACGCGAGAAGCTGTTTCAAATTATTCGAGACTTAGTGAAGTGGGAAAACACCAATAACGAACAAGTGTTAAACCGAGCCCGTGAAGCCATTAAAGAAAGCTGGCGTGAAACATGCCATTTAAACCGTAACCATCCGCAAGCGGCAGAACTGTTTAACCCAGGAAAACTGCCCGCCTTTCACGACCCCTTTGCCGGTGGTGGTGCCATCCCGTTAGAAGCTCAGCGCCTAGGCCTAGAAAGTTACGCCAGCGATTTAAACCCCGTAGCGGTAATGATTAACAAAGCCATGATCGAGATACCGCCTAAATTCGCAGGCCAAGCGCCAGTCGGGCCAATTCCAGAAATAGATAAAACCAACAAAAAGAAAGCTACGAGAGATATGCTGGAAGATTGGAGTGGTGCCAAAGGTTTGGCCGAAGATGTGCGTCGCTATGGCTATTGGATGCGTGAAGAAGCCTTTAAGCGTATTGGGCATTTATACCCTAAGGTAAAAATTACCGATGAGATGATCCCCGAACGGCCCGATTTAAAACCCTATGTGGGTGAAGAGTTAACTGTGATTGCCTGGTTATGGACACGCACCGTTAAGAGCCCGAATCCGGTATTTAGTCATGTAGATGTGCCACTGGTTCGTTCATTCGTGCTCTCTAGTAAAAAGGGAAAGGAAGCTTGGGTTGAGCCTGTAATAAAAGATGGAAATTATCGCTTTGAAGTGCGAATGGGACAAATACCTAAAGATGCAATCGATGGAACTGTGGTCAGAACAGGCGGAACGTGTATTCTTTCTCAAGCAGCAATGCCATTTACTCATATTCGCTCAGAAGGAAAAGCCGGCCGGATGAGTCAGAAATTAATGGCAATAGTTGCTGAAGGTAAGGGCGGCAGAGTTTACCTTTCCCCAACCCAAAAAATGATAGATATAGCAGAAAAAGCTAAACCTGAATGGAGGCCTGAACGCGCACTGCCAGTAAATCCACGTGATTTCAAAACTCCTAATTACGGGATGACCAGTTTTGGTGATTTATTTACTCCTCGCCAACTCGTCGCCCTCACCACGTTCGTCGATTTGGTTCAGGAAGCCCGCAACAAAGTTATCTTAGATGCAAAAGCCGTTGGTATGACCGATGATGATTCAGGTATTGATGACGGCGGTAAAGGAGCTACAGCTTATGGCGATGCATTGGCGGTTTATTTGGGTTTTGCAATTGACCGAATGGCAAATACTTTATGTACCATTGCGCGCTGGACCCCAGATCGTCAACAAACGGTTACGGCCTTTGCTAGGCAAGCAATACCAATGACTTGGGATTATCCAGAAGTTAACCCTTTCGCAGGAGCTGCTGGGGATTATTATGTTTCTGTTATAGGTGTGACTAAGGGTATTCCTAGCATTGCATCATGCGGTGGAGTCGTAAAACAATATGATGCGGCAACACAATGCATTAGTCAGGACAAAGTTATTTCTACTGACCCTCCATACTACGACAATATTGGTTATGCTGACCTTTCAGATTTCTTTTACGTATGGTTGAGACGTTCACTTAAAGCTATTTACCCTACTTTATTTTCTACTCTTGCTGTTCCAAAAGCCGAGGAGCTGGTCGCAACACCTTATCGTCATGGAACTAAAGAAAAGGCAGAGAGCTTCTTTTTGGATGGTATGACACAAGCTATTCATAATATGGCGAGGAGAGGGCATCCTGCTTTTCCTGTCTCGATTTACTACGCATTTAAACAATCTGAAACCAAGGAAGGAAGTACATCTAATACAGGCTGGGAAACTTTTTTAGAAGCTGCTCTGTTAGCAGGATTCACTATTGATGGAACCTGGCCCATGAGAACAGAAATGGCCAATAGAATGATTGGCTCTGGCACTAATGCTCTAGCATCTTCGGTTGTTCTGGTCTGCAAAAAACGCGAAATCGAAGCCGATTCCATCTCCCGTCGAGAATTCCAGCGCGAGCTCCGCGAGCAAATGCCCGAAGCACTTGAAGCGATGATAGGTGGTGAAACCGGCGCCACACCTATTTCACCTGTGGATTTAGCTCAAGCAGCGATAGGCCCCGGCATGGCCATCTATTCCAAATATGCTGCGGTACTCAATCAAGATGGCAGCAAGATGAGTGTGCACGATGCACTGATTTTAATTAACCGCGCCATTACCGATTACCTCAACCCCGACAGCGGTAACTTCGATGCCGACACACTCTTTTGTGACGATTGGTTCAGCCAATATGGTTGGGGTGAAGGTCAATTTGGTGAGGCCGATATTCTAGCTCGAGCCAAAGGCACCTCGGTGGATGGTGTGCGCGATGCCGGTGTGATTGAAGCCGGTGGTGGTAAAGTACGCTTATTAAAATGGAGCGAATACCCCCAAGATTGGGACCCGAAAATGGACACCCGCACACCTATATGGGAGGCCTGCCACCAAATGATCCGTGTGCTTAACCAGCAAGGCGAAAGCGAAGCCGGTAGCCTTTTGGCTCGCATGCCAGAACGCGGTGAACCCATACGCCAGTTGGCTTACCACCTATACACATTGTGCGAACGCAAAAAGTGGGCCGATGATGCTCGTGCCTATAACGAATTAATCGGCTCGTGGCACGCGATAGTGACAGCATCCTATGAGGTTGGCCACAAAGGCACACAATCCGAGCTTGGTTTAGATTTTTAAGAGGTGAATGATGAGTTTAAAACCCTGGCGTGAAATAGCTCGCCCACATAAAGATGTATTAGAAGGCACCTTTAAACAGTCTGAATTTGCCGCCGATATCACGCAGGTCGCTAATGGTACTGCAACGCCTGATTATCAAGATGCTGAAAAATTCTTCTCTCGGACCTTCATTACGGAGGGCATGCGGCTACTGTTGATGTCTGTAGCCCAGCGCTTGGCGGGTTTAGGTGGCGACCCAGTAATTCAGCTACAAACGGCATTCGGTGGTGGTAAAACCCATACCATGTTGACTGTGTTGCATTTGGCCACGCGTAAGGTCAGCACGGATAAGTTGGAAGGTATATCACCGCTGTTAGATGAAGCAGGGATTACTGAATTACCTCATGCCAATATCGCGGTGCTGGATGGCATTGCGCTGTCAGTCAGCCAAGGCAAGCAGCATGGTGATATTTGTGCGAATACCCTTTGGGGGGAGATGGCTTGGCAACTTTTGGGTGATGCAGGTTACAACTTGGTTGCGGTAAGCGATCGCGATGGCACGGCACCGGGCAAGGACGTGTTGGCCGAGCTACTCACTAAAGCGGCGCCCTGTGTGGTGTTGATTGATGAGCTGCAAAAGTTTTTTAGTGATCTGACGCCCGGCCGTCAACTCAATGCGGGGACCTACGAAGCCAATCTAAAATTTGTTCAAGCATTAACCGAAGCATTTAAAACAGTGCCTAACGCCATCTTGCTGGCATCGCTTCCGGAATCAGAAACCGAGGTGGGTGATACTTTTGGGCAAAGAACGCTAGTGGCTCTGGAAAAGCACTTTGGCCGTGTTGAATCGGTTTGGAAGCCAGTAGCATCCGAAGAAGCGTTTGAAATTGTACGCAGACGTTTATTTGAATCAGCCGGTGACCGCGCTGAAATTGAAGGTATTAGTCGTCAGTTCTGTGATTACTATCGACAACACGCACAATTTTTTCCCGTAGAAACCCAATCGAATGAATATTTCGAGCGCATGTGTACGTCATATCCTATCCACCCAGAAATATTTGATCGCCTATATGAGGATTGGTCGACGCTAGATAAGTTCCAGCGTACTCGCGGTGTTCTTCAATATATGGCCGTGATTATTCATCGGTTGTGGAACGATAATAACCAGGATGCTTTGATCATGCCTGGTTCAATCCCGCTTAATGACAGTCTGGTGAGAAATAAGAGCATCCATTATTTACCTCAAGGTTGGGAGCCAGTACTCGAGCGTGAAGTGGATGGCCCTCGGTCTGAGCCTCATCAGATTGATGGCGATGATACGCGATTTGGCAGTGTACAAGCGGCACATCGCGCAATGCGCACTATATTTCTGGGAAGTGCGCCGAGCACTAGTGGGCAAATCGTAAAAGGGATTCAGGTCGAGCGAGTGCTGCTCGGTACAGCACAGCCAGGCCAGGTAGTGGGTGTTTTTGAAGATGTATTGAAACGTTTGCGCGAAAGGTTGCACTATCTTTATTCAGATCAAGACAGACTGTGGCTAGATACCAAGCCAAACTTACGCCGTGAAATGGAAAGCCGTAAGCAAAATATTGATAAGTTAGTACTTAACGACGAATTAAAGCGTCGAGTGAATAGTGTCTTCGGCCGAAATTCCATTTTCGCTGGTGTGCATGTGTTTACCAAATCTGTTGATGTGCCAGACGATTATGGCTCTGGGCCGAGGTTGGTCGTTTTATCTCCCGACGAGGGTTATACCAAGACTGATGGCAGCGCAGCTATTACGGCAGCTGAGAAAATTCTGGCATCTCGTGGCGACCAGCCGAGACAAAAACGTAACCGTCTAATTTTTATTGCACCAGATACGGATGTAGTGGGTCGCCTCAATGAGTCAGCAAGAACCTACTTAGCTTGGCGTGAAATTGTTACCGATATAAGCGAAGGTAAACTCAATCTCGATCTTTTTCAGTCAAATTTGGCGAAGAAAAGTGCAGATGGTGCTGAAAAATCCCTTTTACAAATGGTGCGTGAAAGCTACAAATGGGTTCTGTGTCCCATGCAATATAGTGCGACCGAAAAGAACATAGATTGGGAGGCAGTTGCAGTTTCCACTAATGCCACCAATCTTATTCAGGAAATTGAAAACCAGTTGCGTGAAGAAGAGTGGATTATTTCTGAGTGGTCTCCTATTCATCTTAAAGCGCTACTTGAGGAATGGTATTTCAAAGACGGCGTGGTCGATGTAAATGCGCTTAAGGTCTATCAAGATACTTGCCATTATTTATATTTACCCCGTCTAGTAAATGACCAAGTTTATAAAGGTGCGATGGGTCAAGGTTTAGAAAGTGAAGATTTTTTCGGATACGCGTCCGGAAAAGATGGTAATCAGTATCTGGGCTTTCGTTTCGGTAAGAGCGGTATGGCGGTTCTCGATGAAGCTAGCGTGCTGCTCGAAAGAGGAGCTGCTGTTGAATACCGCGAGATAATAAAGCCGACTCCTCCAGTTAATCCTGGCCCAGGGCCAGTCTCGCCACCTGTCGGTCCTGGAGCTACGGCTCCAGCAGGAGAATCACCTGCGCCGGTGCCCGGGGCTGTTAAGAATCAATTCTATGCAACTGTAGATGTTGATGCTGTAACAGCTAAGCTTAAGTTTGCCGAGATAGTTGACGAAATCGTCGAGCAGTTTACTGCCAAGCTTGGGGTAGAGGTCAGTATCTCTGTCGAAATTCAAGCAAAGAGCAGGGTAGGATTCGACGAAGGATTGCAGCGTTCGGTTAAGGAAAACTGTAATGTGCTGGGATTTAACAGTTCGGAGTTTGATAGTGAATAATAGTCTTTTTAATTTGGGTAGACGCTTGCAGCCTAAATCAAAGTTATTAGCGTCGATCCGGAGTATAAGAGGACCTAATCCAGTTTTATCTGAATTTAAGTAAGTGACTTTCGGAGATGAAACAGTGGCTGCTGAGCTATTACACCTTGATACCAAAGTGACTGAGGATTTTATTAACGGTATAGAAAGCTCTAGTGGGCCAACGCGCTCTACCGGCACGCATCTATTTTTAAATAACCATCTGATTGCACGCCGTCGTCCAGACGGTCAAATCTTTGCAGTCCGTAAAGGTATGAATGCAGAAGCCGAAGCGATGCTGCGAATGGGCGGCGAGCTAGACTGACTTGTGATCATGGCATTTCATATAAAATCGATTCATTCACGCGTATTAGTGATACTAGGGTAGAGCAGCAGTTCCTTCTGACAAAAAGGAGCCGCATCCGTGAGGCTTATGGGGTCAGGCCTTACATTTCACATAGTGCCGAGGGAGCAGAGTGAAATGTAAGACCTGACCCTGTCGACTGCACGCCATCTTGGCAAACACAAACACACGCTATTCCATTAACTGCCAGTAAAGCTTTGGTGATATCGAATCTAATTATCTG
>Ga0222659_1001195_pt1 | contig 10444 bp, 10 predicted proteins | sample AntAcemetagen547_FD_179850 | JGI IMG/M metagenome (GOLD analysis project Ga0222659, IMG submission 179850) | Saline water microbial communities from Ace Lake, Antarctica - #547 | ecosystem: Environmental > Aquatic > Non-marine Saline and Alkaline > Saline | place: Antarctica: Ace Lake...
TCATCATTGGTAAAGCCAAACGCAAACCGCAGTTAGTTCTCTTGTTTAAAACATTTACACTAGTTCCACCATAATCATTCGCTTTCTTCTTGGAATACCCAATTTGGTTTAAGTCGAATTCGGTTGCGTTGATGATAGTGTCTGCCATTGTCTATTTGTTCTTAATAACTAATGTATACTCAGACAATTCTTCTAAATCATTTTTTCCATAAATCAAAAAATAAAAAAAAGAATATAAAAAGAATAGATAAATTATTTTAATGTCAGAATTTAAAATCTAAATTCGTCATTCTTAAAATAATTGGGTTAATTTGTTAGTTGGTCTTAAAATATCCTGTGTTTAAATAAGTTTATTTAAAAAGTATTATGTTTAAACTACAGGATGCGAACCTCATCCACCAGACATGACTCCATTTGAAGAAATATCTGGGGCTGGACCTCATCCACCTTTTCGTTTAATACCTCTTCGTTTAGTACCTCTTCGTTTTTTCCCTCCTGTGTAATGATTGTAGTTGTCAGTGCAATTATCTAATTTCATATATGGAGCAGGGTTGGCTAAAGCCGACAATCCATATGGCAACTCTGTTCCAGTCGAATAACTAGGAGTGTTGGGAACATTGTTGGTAGTTCCACCACGACGTCTACGGCTTTTTCTTTTAGTCCTGCGCTTATGTTTATGCTTTTTTGTGCGTTTTTTACACTTTTTACACTTTTTAGATTTGTTTCTGTGTTTTGTGCAAATATTGCACTTACAAAGGGATGCTAACGCACGTTTTTGTTTTGCTTGTATAGATCGTTTTTCTGATTTCCTTCTATGCTGCCAACTGCGACCAGGTTTGGGCATTGGACCAATTTTACGGCGATGTTTAGTTCGATAACGCTTTTTGCCTCCAGTCCATTTACCGCTAGCAGCAATAACATTTGAAGATGGTGCGGGCAAAACATTGCAATTAACAGATGACGGATTAGTATTGTCAGAAAAAAACCCAGTGTTGTGCGACGCAGCATCTGTACTAAATGGACCACTTGTTGAACTATTGGGATTGGCTAAATAACTCATTGTTATAATATGCGAATATTATAATATTTAAATGAACAAGCAAACTTATGGCAAACAATTAGACGGTTCTTTGCTAACTACATTGAATTATAGTAATAATAAAATAAAGTCGTTAGAGTATCTAAACTGTCCCCTGCTAGTCTAGTGTGGTGTGTGCAGTCGTATGAGATTTATTGTGTGTAGTGTGTACTCGTATGAAATGTATTGTGTCTAGTGTAGTTTTTTTACGCGGTAAAATAATGGAAAATAAAAGAATATGTTAAAAAAAAATGAAAAAGAAATGTGAAAAAAAAAGCAGTATTGAAAAAATTCAAGAAAAAAAATATTAAAATGGAACGTCTAGTGGTAACTGGAATTCATATTAATAATTACATGGAAACTAGAAGTGAATATTATGTTGATGTTAAATCAAAAAATAAATCATTTGAATTAATACAAAATATAGAGTTTTGTATAATGGTAACATTAAAAAGTAGAGATAAAACATGTTTTACATTGTATTCAGATATACGTAAAATAGAAGAATTAACTACCCTTATCATTTCAATTGAAACGAATATAAATTGTGAAATGATATATAATAAAGATGCAACATTTATGTTTAAAGATGGAGTGTTTTCTTTGTGTACCAAGTATTTAATTACTAATTTAATTAATTTAAATAAAGCAATTGAATTGCTAAAAATTATAAAAGAAAAATTAGAATGGTGTCGTGATTCTTGGATCGTATATGACGAATTAAAAGAACGTAAAACCCCAATAACTTTATCATTTAATCCACGATTCGATAAAACACGTGATGTTTTTAGCGTTTTATAAATTTATTTATTTTAATATCAATGAAATACTGATTTAACTCCCCAATCTTTGGTGAAATACAATTTCTTTTTTTTGTTGATTATTTTCAAGCAACTGCATCCTTGTCAGATGGTAGTACTATATTAGATGATACTACAGATCTTTTTAAGGTTCCAGTCTTTTTTACAACATCACTATTTTTTAATGTATATTTACCCGTTTGGCCATTGTATCCAAGAATATTAATTTTATTTACGTGCCCAGTATTTTTGTCATAAGAAATATCTTTTACCTTTTGAATTTTATTCTTGTTAATACACTCTTTTAAAAATACTCGTAATTTTTCTCCCTCATCATCTGTGAGGTTGTGCTCAATCTTGTATGCTAAAGCGTACTCAGATACTTTTTTAATCTTTAACGACCGACTCAACTTCGACCAAGAGCCGTTGGTCATGTTTGTTTGCTGTTCTTTTCGCAAAAATGCTTCAAGGTCTTGCATTTTTTGATTATCTGCACACATATTCAGTTATTAGTTTTAATTAATTATACAATAATATATTTAACTTGTTTTAAGTTTTTTGTTTACATTTAATAAATTCTTGAATTATTCGATTAGTAAAAAAAAACAAATCATCATTATTTTCTTGAATTATGCTAAAATAAATAATGTATTCACAAATAAGTGGAAATGTGATATATTTTTGCTCTGTATTTAGCTTGCAATGATTTGTTTTTACAAATAAAAACAACGTATCCAAAACGTCAATAACTGAATATCCCAAATCTGTTAAACTTGCCATAATTTCCATTGCTGTGCTTAAATCATACTCTAATACTCGGTCCATATATTGGTTAAATATGTCAAAACTAATATTTGTACACAGCACTTTTGCAGTTTTTAAGTCAATTTCTTCTGCTAATAGTTTGAATTTTTCTAAATAATTAATCAAAACATTAATGTTGCCATTTTCAATTGTTAACAAATATTCCATTACATCAGAATTAATGGCAATATTTTCTCGAACACAAATATTTTTTAAAATAGTTATTTGCTGTTCTTTGGACAATGGAGGAACTGATATAATAAGGCTGTGTGACTGAATACTTTCCATGATTTTTTTTATGTTAGTGCATGATATAACAAAATTTACTGAATTTGAATATGTTTCAATAAGATTATAACAAATATGCTGGATACATGACGCATTAGTTATACTAACGCAGTCTAAGTTGTCTAAAATAATAGTTTTTTTTAACCCGTTTGTCATGGTAAAGTGAGACTGGCAAAATGTTTTCAAGGTTTGTCTATAAAATGTAGTTCCATGATCACGAATAAAATTAACATACATTACATGTTTATTTCGCAAAATATTATTACTATTATTAATGTCTACATTGCAATAGTATTCACTTAAAAGTGCATTGATTAATGATGTTTTTCTTGTACCAACTAACAAAATGTTTAAATTTCCAGATTGAATTAACATTTTAAAAAAATCTCGCAAGTCAGTTGATAGTTCAAATTCATCTAGCTTGGTTGGAGCATACTTGTAAATTAACATTTGTTTGATATTCTTTATAAACTTATATTTAGATTATTTAATTGTAATTTATGAAAAAAATGAAATAATATACCAACAGTAAAAAAGAGTTTAAATATGAATGCAAATAATAAAATTATTGAAAACAAACCTAACCCATGTTTTGCATATACTCCAAAAAAACATTTGCACACAATTTTTTGCAACATGACACCGCAAAATGCACATGTTGACAGAAGTATCTTAAACACAATACATCATGAATTATTAATTATTTTAAAGGATAAAACAATTGACAAGTGCAAAATTAGCGATGTGCGACGTGCAATGAAAAATACAAGCCAAGAACCATATATGAAACTTTATCAACATGAAATATTTTACAAACTAACAGGCAAACCACGTCCCTATTTTTCACAAGAGCAACTGTCTCAGATAATGGACTACTTTGAAACTCATAAATATAAATATCAAAAATCAAAAGACTGCTATTATTATTTTGAGGATATAATCAAAGACATTGATGCAAAATTAGGATTTAACCAGTTCATTCATCTTGATTTTAGATATAATTTATTTACACCCATTAACCCTTCAATCTTTACTCAAACCCATTAACTCCCCAATCTTTAAACTTGGGTATATTGTGAGGATGATACCGATTCTTCATCAGGTCTTTTTTAAACAACAAACAGTTTAATTTCATATTTTGATAATCATACTTAAATATATGCGGATTTTGAGACAAATAATCCCAATTTATTTTTTCTTGATTTTTTTCTAACAACTGCATAGCACCTTCTGACGGATTTCTAAACAAACAATCCCAAACTATTTTATCTGGATGTTTTTCTAGCAACTGCATAGCACCTTCGGACGGATTGTAACACAACCCAACCCAATCAGATATATTATCTGAATTCTTTTCTAGCAACTGCACAGCCCAGTATGAGTTATTCCAAGACAACATATCCCAATCTATTTTATTTGGATTATTTTCTAGCAACTTGATAGCACTTTTTGACGAATTTGCAGACAAATTATTCCAATTTATTTTATCTGGATTTTTTTCTAGCAACTGCATAGCACCTTTTGACGGATTTTCAGACAAATTATCCCAATTTATTTTATCTTGATTCTTTTCTAGCAACTGCATAGCATATTCTGACGTATTAGAAGACAACCGATGCCAAGATATTTTATCTTGATTCTTTTCTAGCAACTGCATAGCACCTTCTGACTCATTACAAGACAAACAATTCCAATTAATTTTATCTTGATTTTTTTCTAACAACTGTATAGCACATTTTGACGGATTCGCAGACAAACGTGTCCAATTTATTTTATCTTGATTTTTTTCTAGCAACTGCATGGCACCTTCTGACGGATTTAAAGACAAACACCACCAATCTATTTTATCTGGATTTTTGTTTAGCAACTGTATAGCATATTCGGATGTATTTAAAGACAAATATTTAAGTATTATCTGTTCTTTACTTATCCAATTTAATAAACACATGGGTAATTGGACATTCATAGTTTTTGTGTAATGTTTGTTATACAAGAATAAAATAATCATTTTTTCGTAATAAAAAATATATGTAAATATTTACAGGTCATTCGCTGACTCTATTTCCTCCTTTACTTCTGCCCCATTTTCTTCATTTTTCTTTTCTGTTTCTAAAATTACCCGAACACCATTCCACTTTTTATTTGGTTGAGTTGCCTTGTCCCCATGCATTTTGTTCATTGCTGTATCAAGTTCTGACATTTTTGGAGACTTGGCATTATTATAAGTTGTATGATGCCACTCTTTGAATGCCCGATGTAAGTTCTGTGTTCCAACTTGACCACCTGGACATAGTTCAACTCTGGTCGACAAAAAGCACCGAATCACATCCTGACTCTGACGAAATTCAGTAGTATACCGTGTGACTTCTTCGCAATCTTTTACTACACCTTGATTTTTTACAGCAATTTCTACCAACATACTCATAAAAATAGGAGCCCATAAAGGTAATTTACCAATTAATGTTTTGTCCTTTTCAAAAATATAATCTGAGTCATGCTCATAGTTTTCTCCTTTATCAATAAACTTTGCTAAAAAGGCTACTACTTTTAGTCTTCGCCAAATACCGTCATCAGTGCCCTTGACTGAAAACATGGCATTCATACAAGCGGCAAAGTTCACCTGCAAGGCAAATGTTTCAGTTGATCCAAATAAATGTCTTCCTGTAATATCTGCCTCACCAGTGATCTCTTTAACAAATCCCTCGTTAATTGGAATGTCTTTTTCTGGCTCTTGTAAAACAGCGTACCTTCCACCTTTAAGGTTCATCGTTTCAGGAGTTGCAGCACCTACAGCAGTTCTTTTTTCTGTTAACATGTTAACTGGAGCAAATACCTTGTAGTCACCCATACAAAACTTCATTAATTCTGTCAACAAAGACTTGCCATTACTGCCTGAACCCACATAAATATTAAAAACCTGCTCAACTTTTTCGCCGATTAGTACTGACCCAAGATGATCCCACATATACCGCTCTAATGACGGTATTGGAAACAACTGGGAAAAGAATGTTCTAATTGCGGTTACAGTAGTTTCATATTCGTCTTTGTGAACTTCTGTGTAATACGAAAGTGGTTGGTAGTCAATCCTAGTACTCATGGATATGTAATCATCCGCTCGCCCATTGCGAAAATCGCCAGTTTTTAAATCAAGAACCCCGTTATTAAAACACATAGCCCAGCGGTTTGTGTCTAGTTGTTTACTAAAGTTCGGATCGTAAAACACCTCCATTGATTCACGAAAACTATTATTCTTTGTTGCTGTATTGTCCAACTTTTCTACCACCATGGCAATTTTTTTCATTCGCTTTTTAATCCTAGCCATTGAATCGCTTTCTTTTTTGGCATTTTTCCCAGATTCTGCTAAATCTGTCTCAAATTCAACCTCTAAATCATCAGAACCCTCTTCTGTTGATTGTCTAACCCATTCGGCCGCAGCTTCATCCTGTTTTTTTTGAAAAAGTGGCAAGAGATCATTTGATACCAACCTACGAAGGTCATACCCTTTGTCAGTTGTCCAATGATGTTTCTCAAACATGTACATGCATTTATGGTCAATGTCTGCACATGTATAATTGTCGCCATGCTTAAGTTTTAAAATTCTGGCAACTTTACCATCTGTGTATGAGCGAATTAGGTCTTCCAGTAAAACATTTAAGTTTGTGCTTTGAAATAGCTTATACTCTTCTGGTGCGTCTGTCTTAACCCAATACTTAAGCGATCCAATTGTTAAATTGCTTTTCGTTTCATTCACGTTAAAATATTTTGTCCACTTATCATATAATTCTGGAATCTCAGTATAATCGAAATCATCTGCTTTGCTACGCAACATAACCCACGAAAGAAATAAACGCGGATCTGTATTTTTTAAAGCAAACGATACTTGACGATTCTCCATGTGTGAGCCTTCTTGGTAATATTTTTCAGGAAGCAACTGTGTCAGATTATGAGCATCTTTTACTGTGGTTTCGCTCAATTTTAACGATTCCAAAAATGTTGTTATAATATTGAACAATGCATCAGGACCATTTAAATTGGCCAAAAATTCAGTTACTGCATTTGACAATACATTTGAACTTAAATCGGCCAAAAACTGAGCGGACACGCTAAGTTTCGACTTTTTATTTCCAGATGGTCGTGTTGTTCCTTTAACCTTTGTTCCGCATATTTTGTTTAATACCATATCCAAATTCGGCTGCAGTTCGGGCTTTAAGTGGTCAGGATATCTTCCACGTAATAAATGAAAGTTATTGCTGATATCCTTTGGTGACAAAAACTTTTCAACGCTACGACGATCAATGCTAAATTCTCCATCACTTTTGTCAAATGTTAACTGCATGTACTGTGTCAGTTTGTACGGCAAACATCCTGGTTTTTTTGAACCGTACAATTGCCATCCGCTTGTGCCCCCACTAATCGTGTCATCAAACACATCATTAAGATCTTTAACCAAGTTCATGTCGTTTAATATTTCATCTTTTCCACATGCCTCAATAACTTTGGCTCGTAACAACATTTGATACTTGTGAGCTAACTGCAAACCAATCACAATATGAATCCCATCTTTAACTTCAGTTACTTCGTTTTTATTATCTTTTTTGTATTTTTTATAAGGTGCATCACGTTCAAACACAAAAATAGGATATGTCTGTGCCTCTTTAAAATTAAATATCTTTGGTAATGCGTCAAGGTACAAGTATAATATGTTAGAAATATGGTCTGATGTGTATAGACGTTTGTCATCGGGCGTGTCAAGTGGATATCGAAAGTCCAAATCAATTAAAATGGGCTCGGACCCGTTGTTCAACTGAAGTTCTGTTATATATTCTTCATTACCTTTTACTAGCACATACTCAATATATTTGTCTATAAAGAGCTCGTCATGTTCTGGTAAAATATTGTACTTGCCTCCACTAATTTTAACACCGTTACTTAGCCCAGGTATTCTAGTATGTGTGGATGGATTAGTATTGCCAACTGCATCCTTTCCATACGAACACAACTTACGTTTAATAATATCAAACGAGTCCGCACTAGATATTAAAGACATAAACCGTTGTATTATATTACTACATTTTCTTTCTATTCTCTTTTTCATTTTTTCTAATAATCAAATAAAAGTGTATAAAATGCAACATTTTTGTCACTGTATTTTATTTACAAAAAATAAATTAAAACTTACTTGTTTAACTCAACTATAAATATAGTTCTAAATTGGTAGGTAAATAACCAACTTTCTAAAAAAATGAAATAAAAATGCATGACCTAAAATGTAACAAAAACCATGAATGTAAAATTACCAATGTGTTTATTGGATTGGATAAATCAAGAGAAAATTAATTGGGATATGTTGTCTTTCAATGAGTCAGAAGGTGCTATGCAGTTGCTAGAACAAAATCCAGATAAAATATATTGGTCTGGTTTGTCTGGAAATCCGTCAGCCATGCAGTTGTTAGAAAATAATCTTGATAAAATACATTGGGATTGGTTGTCTGGTAATCCGTCAGAAGGTGCTATCAACTTACTAGAAAAAAATCCAAATAAAATCGATTGGTATGTGTTGTCTGGAAATCCGTTAGCTATGAAGTTGTTAGAAAATAATTCAGATAAAATCGATTGGAAACAGTTGTCTGGTAATCCAACAGAAGATGCTATACAATTGTTTGAAAAGAATTTAAATAAAATTAATTGGATTGGGTTGTCTCAAAATCCGTTAGCAATGCAAATATTAGAAAATAATCCAGATCAAATAAATTGGCGTCATTTGTCTGCTAATAGGTCAAAATTGGCTATGCAGTTATTAGAAAAGAATCCAGATAAAATTGATTGGATGTTGTTGTCTCAAAATCCGTCAGCAATACAGTTATTAGAAAAGAATCCAGATAAAATTGATTGGTATCAATTGTGTTACAATAGATCAGAATGGGCAATACACTTGCTAGAACAAAATCAAAATCTAATTAATAACTGGCTGGGTTTGTCTTTCCATCGGTCTGAACATCCCATACAGTTATTCAAAAAAAATCCAGATAAAATATATTGGTATAATTTGTCTCAAAATCCGCATTTATTCACGTATGATTATATACAAATGAAACAGAACTGTTTAATATTTAAAGATGACTTAATGAAAAACCGGTTTCATCCTCGCAATATATCCAAGTTTAAAGATTGGAGGATTAATGGGTTTAACACTGATTTTGATTGATAAACTTTACATATTTTCACATGCTGTTTTTTGTCCATGACATTCGCGACACATTGCAATCAAGTTTGACACGTCATTTCCACCTCCATGTTCGAGACGAATCTTGTGATCAATTTCAAATGTATGTGTTAGTTTTGCGTCACAAGACCCACATTTCCAATCTTGCATATATGCTACATATTTTTTTTTTGTTTCACTAACAGAGCGTTTTGTTGATTTTTTGTTTTGATAAGGTTGTTGACCACCATTTTGTGGATAAATATTTGGTTGGTAATCATCTCCATAAATATCAGAGTTCATGGTTTGCATAAAACTAGAGTTTCCCGAGGTAAAGTCAAAAATGGGCGTTAGCATATCCATGGATGTCTTGTCGATAGGTAAGTGTTTAACAGCATTATTAGCGTAAAGAATTAGATTTTTTGTATCGTTAGGGTTTTTACGAATCATGATATAAAGCGAGTATGCGGCAAAGGCAATACCTGCCATTTGAAAGTATTTTTTACATGAAAAAATGTACTTGCTGAATTTATTATCATAAAAAGTATTGTAAATATAAAGTCCAGTAATTCCAAAAATAATAACTTCCAGTTTCATTGTATTTTATCCTTTTGTTAGTTGTAATATTTTTATTCTAGATAAATATATGAATTTATAAATATTTCCAAAATAAAATGTATCTACTATACATACCTGTATTTTACAACTTTAATAAACTTAATGGACTATTTAGCAAACCTAGGAAATACAACACCAAATTTAATTGAAAATAATGTCCGCATTTTTTTGTCAAGCAAACTACAACAGAGTCATCACATGAAAACTGTTTACTATAATGGTATTTTTAACATTTGTCTTTTTATTTTTTTTTTATTTATAGTTGGGTCTATTCTCATGTACAAGTACAAAGGCAAGCCAACGCCAGAAGACAAAGCTCGCAAAGACTATGACAAACAGCAGTATATTTTATCCACCATACGAACCCAGCAACTAGAAAAAATGCGTAACCACCAAGAATTAATTACGGGATTACCGCACTGGGACACAGAGTATTCTGTTAAATTTTAATTACAAATCAGTTTGTTGTTTAATACGCAAATTTGTTGCCGAAATATGCTATAATAACTTGTGAACAGAACGAAAAAACAACTTGTTTTTTAATTTTACTTGCGCAAACATACATCTATTCTAATACTTATACTATACTACTTACCTTTACACATGTTGCTGACGAATGTACGGCATACAAGGAGCAACTGTGTTCACTTTTTT